>Ga0272441_10016251_pt1 | contig 10318 bp, 10 predicted proteins | sample SSMProp6N_FD_193582 | JGI IMG/M metagenome (GOLD analysis project Ga0272441, IMG submission 193582) | Marine sediment archaeal communities from Little Sippewissett salt marsh, Falmouth, MA, United States - SSM-Prop-6N | ecosystem: Environmental > Aquatic > Marine > Wetlands > Sediment ... | reverse complement strand
CCGCCTTCAATGAACTCTTTAGAGAGATAGTACGCGACCTCTCCTCCCCCAAACATGACGACGTACACGTTTCTAGTCCTCCAGTCGGCCCTTCACGAGTCTCGCAAAGAGCATGATGGGGCTGATGGCTTCCAGGCCAAGGGTCTTGTAGAACTCCTCCCGTGGAGGATCGTAGATTCGGCAGATCACCTTCGGGACTCCGAAGATGTGCTTCGCAATCTGCGCCGCCATGGCGTTCCTGTCATCGTCCCGCGTCAGAGCAATAAACGCGTCCGCGTTCTTGAGGCCTGCCCTGCGAAGGAACTCCTCGTCCGTGGCATCGCCTGCCAGCGTTCTGCCCTGAAACTTGGCCGGCAGGTTGTCGAACATCGAGAGTTCAAAATCAAGGAGCGTCACTTTGTGCCCCTCGAGGTCCAGTAGAGTGCCGAGTTCGGATGCTACGCGCCCGCTGCCCATGATAAACGCGTTCATTCTTTGTCCTCAGCCACAAGAGGAGCCCTGTAAAGGATTACGTGGCATGGAGCCTCGCGAAGCACGTGGGAAGTAGTCTCGCCAATATCGAATTCCCCAGGCCTTCGAGCTAGTCTGCGACGGTAGCCCACCCCCATGACAATCAGGTCAGCATTGCCATCTCTGGCTTCCTCAACAATGGCGGTGCCAGCGTCACGAGCCTGAATCAGGCCAGTATCTATCTGGTTACCGTCCTGTTTGGCCAGATCTTCCGCGTGCTCGAGAATCCCTTCGGCTACGGAGGTCTTTTCTTCATCAGGGGCATCGAGGGGCATGCTGCGGTCGACTTCAATCACATAGACGACATACACGGAGGCACTGTTCTTCTCCGCAATCTCACATGCTAAGCGAATTACTTCGGCATCGACACCATTTCCACTTACCGGTACAAGTACTTTCCCAATATCCATACGGCGCAGCATGGTAAAGCGTTCCATCACTTTAGTCAATACACGCGTAGGCTACCGCCACTGCCAGAAAGCCGGCATCAGGAGTGCGAGAGCCGTAACGAATTCCAGTCTACCGACGAGCATGCAGGCTGACAGAACCAGCTTGCCTGTGTCGGGTATGAAGGCGTAGTCGTACACAGGTCCCACTGCCGCGAAGCCAGGACCAACATTGCCGACTGTCGCCGCAACCGAGGAAAAAGCCGATGTGGCATCCAGACCGTGCGCAGTCATAATGCCGAATCCTACGATAACTGTAAGCGCGTACAGACCCGCCATTCCGAGGATGGCGGAGACCATGGGCTCGGGGATCGGCTTTCCACCAATCTTGAGTGGAACTATCGTCCGCGGGCTGAACGCAACGACGACCTGCCGGAACGAGTGCTTCACAACCACAAGGAGTCGTATTACCTTCAGAGCCCCACCAGTGGAACCGGCGCAAGCGCCCACAAGCATCAAAACCAGCAGCACTCCTTTGGACATGCTGGGCCAGAGGTCGAAATCAGTCGTGGCAAATCCCGTTGTCGTCTGAATCGAGGCCACTTGGAACGTTGCATGCTGCAGGGCATGCGCGGCATCCATACCAGCCGATTGTGTGAGGTTGACTGTGACGAAGACCGAAGCCGCGACGAAGATGCCGATGTAGAGACGGAATTCCGGGTTATTCAAGAAGGTATCGAGACGCCACTGTGCACTCTTGATGCGAATGAAGTAGAAGTAGAGGGAGAAGTTCACGCCAGCCGCCAGCATGAAAATGGTGATGACGGTCGTTACGTACGGCAAATGGGCGTAGGCCCCAATGCTCTGGCTAAGATGAAGGAATCCTCCAGTAGGCATTGTGGCAAACGTGATGTTGGCCGCATCGAAGATGGATATCTCAGGCAGGAAGACAAGGAGCAAGAACTCTAACGCGGAGAGGCCAACATACAAGAGCCAAAGAATACGAGCGGTGTTCACCACTCGCGCCCGCAGTCGCTCTGGCTGAGGACCGGGCATCTCCGCCTCGAACAATCTCGCGGCACCCACTCCCAACATAGGGAACAGCGCAACGAAGAACGTGATGATACCCATGCCGCCAATCCACTGTGAGAAGTTCCTCCAGAGGAGAATGCTGGCGGGCTGACCGCCTATGCTCGTAAAGACGGTTGCCCCGGTTGTGGTGAAGCCTGACATCGCCTCGAAGAACGAGTCGACGTAGGTGGGCAGAGTGCCAGAGAGGGAATATGGCACCGCCCCTACGAGTGAACCGACTATCCATGTACACGTCACAAGAGCGAGGCCTTCTCGACGCGTCAGATTCCGCCGACGAACAGGATAGAACTGCCACAGAAGGATTCCCAGCACAGCGGCGCCGACAGTGGGCACCAGAAAACTCACATGGGCCCCGTCACGAGATGCAACGGAGACGAACAGCGGAAAGGCGAGTATCCCTGCAAGGACGAGCAGCACAAGGCCCAAGTATTTGGCAACGATTCGAATGCTCACGTACTACTTGAAGAGGCTCTCCACGGCAGGAACCGCTTCCAGCGTGGACGCCACTATGACCCTGTCGTTCGGCTCGATTGTCACCCCATCAGGAGGTATCGTAACAAGGTCGCCACGCACTACGGCGGCAATCCTCGACCCGCGCGGCCATTCGACCTCTTCGACCAACTGTCTGCTGATCTTGGCCGTAGCCCCAACCATAAACTCGATAACCTGTGCGTCTTCCTCCCCAAGCAAAGCCACAGACACTCCTCCGCCGTGGAGAATGTAGCGGGCGACCGTCTCCCCGCATTGGAGAAGGGGCGATACCGGCACATCAACGCCGACCGCCTCAGCAAGGGGAATGTACTCGGGCTTGTCCACGAGCACAATATTGCGCGAAGCGCCCACGTTCTTTGCGACCAGGCCGGCGAGGATATTCAGCGATTCGTCCCCGGTTGCCGCGATGAAGGCATCGGCCTGGCCGACTCCTTCTTCCGTCAGAAGCTCTCGGTCCGGCCTGCCTCCCTGAACGACTGCCGCTCGCTTCAGCTCCGTGCTCAACTGCTGCGCACGAATGGCGCTCTTCTCGATGACCTTCACCTGGACTCCGCGTTTCTCAAGAGACTTGGCAACGGTCAACCCAACGGTGCCCGCGCCGAAAATGGCAACCAGTCGATTCTTGCGACGAGGAACATCGAATAAGTCACCAAGCTCGTCCATGTCCACTCTGGCCGCCACAACGTAAAGTCTGTCGCTCCTTTGAACAACTTCGTCGGCGGAAGGCACATGAAGAGAGTCTCCGCGCCCAATCATCGCAACCACACAGCGCCTCGGGAAGGGAATCGTGGAAACGGTCTTGCCAAGCACGGCGGGATTCTCGACCCGGAACTCCCTGATCTGAACGCGGCTGTCGGCGAACTCCCACATGGGTGTGACGTACAGCCCTGAAAGGATGGAGACAATCTCTTTAGCCGCCTCATTTTCCGGATTCACAAACAAGTCGACGCCGAGTCCACGTGAGCGGACAACTTTACGGGAGGCGTAGGGGGACTTGCTGCCTACAAGCTGATAGCTCGAGTACTCAGGTTCGCGCACACGGCAGATGGTCTTCTTTGCACCCAATTCCTTTGCCATGAAGCAGGTGACCATGTTGACCTCATCAACGGCCGTGAGAGCCACAACGAGATCAGCGCGTTGTACTTCCGCCTCGCGCAAAACGCGTGGTATGGCGCCATTGCCGACAACCACACCCACGTCTAGCTGACGTCGGACTTGCTCTGCGGCCTCCGGGTCCTGCTCGACGACGACTATGTCCTGCTTCTCCTTGGACAGAAGACTGGCAACATAGAAGCCTGCGGCACCGGCACCAACAACTACGATATACATGCTACTTCCAGAACGTCGTGCAATGGCATGAAAGCGGAGTGTACCCGACTTGAGAGGGGAACTGGAAGGGGTGACGGACCTCTACCCGCCACTCAACTGACACTTCTCATCTCAACAGCGTCGCTACAATCACGACGCTCACCTTACGGCAATTCAAACCGCGTGGGATTGTAGAGACTTAGGGGTTGCTTGTCAACAGCATTTCCGTACGGAGTCTCGCGAGCCACGAACGAGACTTCACCTCTCTCTGAAGAACGTGAGTGACAAAGCGATGAAGTTGCTCGTCAAGTTCGATTGCGAGTGCTTCGGTGGCCTTCACGCGCCGCGCAGTGGCAAGGTCGCAACCCAGCCAGAATCTCAGCACTTTCAAGGCGTCTACCGAGAGAAGGCGAGCATCCAAGCATTCGTTGATGCATTCGCTGCATACGACTCCTCCGAGAGACGAACTGAGTGCATTCTCCACCGGCTGCAGCGTGCTTCCGCACTGAACACATCGCTTGAGCGAAGGGCAGAAGCCAAGTCCTTCAAGGAGTCTCAGTTCGAAGTAGCGCAAGACAGTGTCATCGCACCCCGCGCGGTCAATCTCCTTAAGAACCGACAACATAAGGCCGAATACTGCTCGTCCGGGTGTTCCCTCCACGGTGGTCGCATCTATCAACTCGGCGATATAGAGACCGCAGGACGTTCGCCAAAGGTCGGACATCAGAGAGGGGAAGGAATCGAGCGCCTCGGCCTGCACGATAAGGTCGGTAGAACGTCTGGTCACGCAGTGATAGCGGCCGTGAGAGAGAGTCTCAAGACATGGCCCGAGGCTGCTGCCAGGTCGCCGCGCGCTCTTGGCAACAGCGCTCACCTTCCCGCGATCGGGAGTCAGCAGGGTAACGAGTTTGTCACGCTCCCCGATGGCGGCGTGACGAATAACGATGCCCTCGATCTGGTAGTCACGAGGAGCACTCATCAGTGAAGCCTAGAAACCCTGCCGAAGCTCAATGGCCTGTCCAAGGGTCATGTCATCAGCATATTCGAGGTCGGCGCCATAGGGCAACCCGCGGGCCAGCTTGGTCACTGAGATACCCAGAGGGGCAACCATCTGCCGGATGTACATGTCGGTGGCCTCTCCCTCGACCGTGGGGTTCGTGGCCAATATCAGTTCCGTCACCTCTTCAGATCGGAGGCGTGGCATAAGTTCGCGCAACTTCAATTCGTCGGGCCCGATGCCCTTGGACGGGCTGACCGAACCGTGAAGCACATGATAGAGCCCATGGAATCTGCCAGTACGCTCCATCGGCGCGATGTCTGATGGTCGCTCGACAACACACAGAGAGGACCTGTCCCTCTGCGGGTCAGAGCAGATAGAACACGGGTCAGTGTCAGTGACGTTGAAGCAGGAAGAGCAGATGACAACGCTGCCTTTCAACGCGCGCAGCGAGTCTGCCAGTTCCTCAATATCCGCATCCGAGCTGTTCAGCAAGTGATACGCAAGTCGTTGCGCGCTCTTGGGACCGATGCCAGGCAGTCGGCTGAACGCCCTCGCCACTCGGGCTATAGGTTCAACTGTAATCGCCATCTAGTTCACACCAGCCTTCCTTCACGAATGCGGAGGACTATCTCTGCCTGGAACGCCATCCCATTCTGTGGGCGGCACTAAGCAGATTTGCGTCAGTTTGTTCGGGAATCTCTGCGCTGGGAGCGCTCGGAGCAGGCTCCTGTCCTCCGACAACGAGAGACACCTTGAGTGGACGCCCGTAGAAGCTCTGGAGTCGCTCTTCAATTAGCTGGATCGACTTGTCGTCGTCCAATTTGCCCTTAAGGAACTGATGGTCAAACCTAAGGACCAGCACACCATCTTCAAGGGCAGCGGGTTCACACCCACTGCGCAACACCGCATCAAGACTACCTCTTGAGCCCAGTCCGCGAAGAGAGTCAACGTATTCCTTCCACCTGCCTCGAATCATGCCCAACTCGCTTCTATCCTCAGATTCTGATGGGAGACCTTCGGTGTCCTCGGCAGGGGCCTCTACGAAGCTTTCCGGGGGCAGTGAGGCGACTTCAGTGTAGGGCTCTGCCTCAGACTTTGGCTCTTGTACAGATGCATCCGCGCCCTCGGGTCGCACTGCAGAAAGAGCATCCTGAGACTGCTGTGCAGTCTGCGGCACTGTCTGGGTAGCATGACCGGTCACGACGGATCGCGGTTTCCTGGGCGTTCGCTCTCTGGAAGCTGGCTTCGCTGCAGCATGGGGAGCAGCACTTTGCTGCGGTTCCGTGGCAGCAGCAAGTACGGGCTTCTGTGTCTGGATTATGCTATCCACGGCAGCCAATTCAAGTGCCAGAGCCTGCTGAGATACGTCTCGATTCACAGCCTCAGAGAACAGTCTGGTGCTTCGAGCTACTGTCTCGGAGTCAACACTCTGTGCCAGTCCCTCAAGCGCAGCCTTCTCCTCTTCGCCGACCTCGACGATGTCGGCACATCCAGACCTGATAAGTAGTAGCGAACGAAGAAGAGAGACCGTCTCGCGCCCGAAGTGCCGAAGGTCCATCCCACTCTGGTTCGCCGCATATACGGCTCTGAGCGCAGCCTCAATGTCTTTGGACACGATGTTTGAAATCAGTTGGAGCACGAGAGAACGGTCTGCGACGCCCAGTGCGGCGCGAACCTCTTCCTCTTCGAGCTCAACACCATGGCTGGCGACAAGTTGCTGCAGCAGGTTCTCTGCATCTCTAAGGCTCCCGCTGGCTGACCTCGCAACCAGTACGAGCGAATCGCCTGCGGCATGCACGCCTTCCTGCGCCGCCACTGTTCCCAGCTTGGCCACAACGGATGAAAGCCCCAACCGTCGGAAATTGAAGCTCTGACACCGCGAGATTATCGTGGGAAGCACCTTGTGCAGCTCGGTGGTGGCCAGCACGAACATGACGTGAGGAGGAGGCTCTTCCAGCGTCTTCAGAAGGGCATTGGAGGCGGGGTCCGTGAGCATGTGCACTTCATCAATGATGTAGACCTTGCGACGGACTGTGCCCGCAGCGTAGCCGACGCGTTCACGAAGATTGCGGATGTCATCGATGCCCCTGTTGCTGGCAGCGTCGATTTCCACAACGTCGAGGCAGCGTCCCTCGGTGATTGAAACACACGCCTCACACTTGTTGCACGGTTCGCCGTCCCGCGGATCAAGGCAATTTACGGCCTTGGCAAGAATCCTGCCTGTACTGGTCTTTCCCGTGCCACGGGGGCCACTGAACAGATATGCGTGTCCAGCTCTACCAGCACGAACTGCATTACGAAGGGTAGTGGTGACCGTCTCCTGGCCAACAACCTCGTGGAACGTTTGTGGTCGCCACTTCCGATAGAGGACTTCGCCTGACATAGTGCGTACGCGTCTATTATATAGGTATCGAGGCATTCGGGCGCCATGCCCGAGAGAGAGAAAGAGCGTACTAGCTTGAGGTGTGCGCCTCAAGCGTGGCGATAGTCTCGTCGAACTCGCGAGTGAGCTGCACCATCAGGCGCTGAATGCCAGGCTGCAACTCCGCAGGTGCAGTATCAAGAGCACATTCCAGCAAGCTGAGGGCTCCGGCGCGATCCTGAGTGAGGATGCTGGCAACACTTGGCCCCGTCCGCCCTTCAGGCGTCCAAGTAGAGTCTGACGCGGGTACGCCCAGACCTCCAATACACATCTGTCCAATCAGGGTATTGACCTCGGCGGCGAGGTAGATGGCGGTTTCGACATCACCTCTCTCTGCCATTTCAGACATCTCGACCAAGCGCCTCTCGGTGAATTCGAGCTGGAGTTGAGCGCGTTCGACGTCGGACGTCGTAAGAGTCAACTGCATCTGCTCGGTTGCAGTCTTCACGGGATAGAAGAAACCACTTGGCAGGGCATTGACGGAAGCTGCAACAATGCCGATACCAGCAAGGCAAAAGACAAGGGCCGTCGCCATGGCCGTCGCCCACCGGCGCTGCCACCACATGAACAACACTCCAGGTCGAACATCTCTCTTCGCCTGTCTGGCATAGAAGAGGTTGCGCAATCTCACAACGGCAGTGCGCTTGAATTCCGGTGATGGCCTCACCGCGTCAAGTTGCTGAACCACCTCGGCGCTCGTTGCCAGCAATGGCCCAAGCAGCTCGGCCAGCTCGGGATCATCGAAGGCACAGTCTTCGACTTGCTCGCCCGCCAGGAGGCGGTCTACGTATTCGTCGAATATGTCGGGTAGTCTGTCGCTCATGATGGTTGCTCCATCAGCTTTCGTAGCGCCACTATTCCGTTGTACTGCAGAGCCTTCACTGTGCCCGTGCTTTTCCCCAACGCGTTCGCCACTTCCGTTGTCGAGAGTCCCGCCCCGAACCGGAGCCAGATGACTTCCCTCTGGGCCGGAGACAGTCTCGCTATGTTGTGTCTCACCTTCTCCAGCTGCAGGTTGTGTTCCGCGATATCAGCAGGATCAGGCTCATCAAGTGATAGAACCGTTTCCTCCGAATCAACCCGCTCTATCCTTTTTTCTCTACGAATGTGGTCGATCATCTTGTTGTGGGCGATGCGAAAGAGCCAGGATGCGAATGGCACATCGCGCCACTGATAGGAACCGATCACCTCGAGTACTTTGGCAAATACCTCCTGCGCCAAGTCTTCAGACTCGGCTTCATTGCCCAGCCGCACATACAGATACCGATATACACGGTCGAAATTGCTCTCATAGAGCTCCGCGAACGCATCGGCGTCTCCCCGGGCCGCCCGGGCAACTAGTTCCTTTTCTTCTATCGACATCTGTGGATGTCTATTATATATGCCAACGTGTGAATGCAGGCTTTGGTTTAGGGTAAAGCAACGAGAGACAGTCCCGGAATCCAGCGAGCGGTCGGCGCGACGAAGAAAGGCCGACGATACGCCCGCGCTGGGCAAGTCGTACCGTCGGCCCTATGAATCCCCTATCAGCGTGTTTCTAGAGGCCCTTGGCGGCAACGAAACGGGTGAGGTCAGCCAATCTGCAGCTATAGCCCCATTCATTGTCGTACCACGCGAGTACCTTGACCATGTCGTCAGCCAGCACAAGGGTGCTGATGCTATCAACGATAGAACTGGCCGAGGACGCGCGGAAATCGATGCTCACAAGAGGTTCCTCGCAATACTCGAGTATGCCCTTGAGTTTGCCATCCGCTGCCGCCTTGAAGGCCGCATTCACCTGCTCAGCGGTAACCTTCTGCTTCAGGTCAGCCACGAAATCCACCAAGGATACGGTAGGAGTTGGCACTCGAACTGCCATTCCGTCCAGCTTTCCTTTGAGGTCCGGTATGACCACTCCAACCACACGCGCGGCGCCTGTCGTAGTGGGAATGAGATTCTGCCCGGCCGACCTGGCGCGTCGCAGGTCCTTGTGGAACACGTCAAGGATCTTCTGATCGTTGGTGTAGGAGTGGACCGTGGTCATGAGACCGCGCTCTACACCGAAGTTGTCGTGCAGTACTTTCACTACAGGAGCGATACAGTTGGTAGTACACGAAGCATTCGAGATGATGTGATGCTTGTCGGGATCATAGATGTCTTCGTTGACACCGAGCACGATTGTCGCATCTTCCTTCTTGCCAGGCGCCGAGATGATTACCTTCTTCGCCCCGGCAGTGCGATGGGCTGCTGCCTTCTCAGCGTCCGTGAAGAGTCCTGTCGACTCGATAACGATGTCGACGCCAAGATCTCCCCAAGGAATACGTGCAGGGTCGCGCTCCGCGATGACCTTGATGTCGCGGCCATCTACAGCGATAGCGCCATCCTTCGCTTCAACGGTTCCCGGGTACCTGCCATAGTTGCTGTCATACTTGAACAGGTGCGCGTTAGTCTTTGCATCCGTCAAGTCATTGACTGCTACCACCTCTACGTCACCACCACCGCGTTCGAGCATGGCCTTCATCACAAGACGGCCGATGCGTCCGAACCCATTGATTCCAACTCTGGTTGCCATTCAGTTACCTCCAGAATGTTACTTAGCTAGATAAACGGTCTTCCCGTCGCGGTCGAGAGGGGCAATCTTCCCTTCAACTGCGAGCCGCTTGAGCCAGGCCAGCACTTCACATATGGCTGCGCGGCGGTCGCGGAAGGGCAGGTCGCCATAGTCAACGTCCTCACCATCGAGCCTCCACCCCAACTCGGTAGCCACCTCGTACGGCGTCTTCAGCCCCTCTTCCAACACCGACAGCACCTGGAGCTTCCGGGCATTGTGCATCCGCAGTATCTCCTCGGCTCTGATGGAAAGACTGTTGAACACCGGACCATGTCCGGGAAAGACAAAGCTCATCGGTACATCGGACAGCTCACGAAGCGACTCCACATAGTCTCCTGCAGGGTCTTTTCCCGACTGGGGGTCGATGCCAACGTGAGGGACTGCGTCGAACAACACATGATCGCCGCAGAAGAACCTCCTTTTGCGAGGTTCGTAGAGCCCCAAATGTCCCGGGGTGTGACCAGGGGTGTGCAGGACCTCGAACTGGAATGTCCCGTTTGAGACGGTGTCACCAGTAT
>Ga0272441_10016250_pt1 | contig 10318 bp, 5 predicted proteins | sample SSMProp6N_FD_193582 | JGI IMG/M metagenome (GOLD analysis project Ga0272441, IMG submission 193582) | Marine sediment archaeal communities from Little Sippewissett salt marsh, Falmouth, MA, United States - SSM-Prop-6N | ecosystem: Environmental > Aquatic > Marine > Wetlands > Sediment ... | reverse complement strand
ACCTCATCAGTGTTTCAAGGTCAGCCTCGTCGATCTTATTATCGCCTAAAGGCAAAGGACCAACATCAAATGATGAATCTTCTTCGCCCCAGTGTTCGATCAGTATGACCAGGTCGTCGATATTAATGATTTCGTCGCCGTTAAAGTTAACGATTGGAGTAAAGTCCACTTGCCAGTAGTCACCTTTTCCGTAACCGCCCCACTGAGAATAATAGTTCTCCAGGTAAAGACAAGAGCCATCGGGCGAGAGCGCCGGGCCATGTTGCCAACCCACACTGCCTTGTTTTTCGATGCCGAGGTTCACAGCAGGTCCCCAGTCCTCATCAACTGACTTCCGCGTGCTTGCCCATGTGCTATTGGTTCCTCGATTAAAGATAAGGATCAGACCATCGGTGGAGATCGTTGGAGACCAATCCTCTGAACCGGCGTTCACATTTGGCCCAAGATGGACCGGTTCTGTCCAAGGATCGTTTTTCGAAGCCCGAGTTGCCACCCATATGTCGCCCTTACCGTATCCGCCGAGGCGAGTCGAGGCAAAATACAGAGAAAGACCATCGGCCGAGATATCCGAACTATACACATCATCCGAGCCTTCGGGGAGGTTCTCTTCAAGCGACCCGAGGGGTGGGCCGATTTTCAACGGGCTGCCCCATGGCGCATCCTTGGACGAGCGTTTACACACGCGCAGAGTGTAGTCATCCCAGGATCCTAAATAAAGTTCCAGGCCGTCACCGGAGATACTCGGTTCAATCTCGGAATCCGCACTATTAACGTTGGGGCCAAGATTGACAGGTTCTTGCCAGGGGCTATTCGGTGTGTCCCGCTTAGCCACCCAGATGTCTCCGCGACCGTGCCCATCGGGTCGATCGGAGCAAAAGTAGAGTTCCAGTCCATCACGTGAAAAGTCGCATTCCTGCATATCAGAAGCATCATTGATCACCGGCCCCACATTGGTCGGTTCGCTCATGATGATCTCGGCTTGCGCACCTCGGCCGCCAAGCATTATTACGACTACAAAACCAACGAATATCAACCTTGCTCTGTAACTCATCAACCAACACATACAACACCTCACTTTCTGTTTTTGACTGTTTGGTATTTACAGGATGATCCTCTTTTCTTGTTATTGATCTTACGGAATTTCCGGTACGTTCTCCTGCTCCCAATGTTTGATAAAGACTTTCAAGTCCTCAATATCCACAACACCATCACCCCAGGGCATCGGGCCGATGTCATAGAGCGTATCATCCATATTCCAACCGTCAATCAACATTACCAGGTCAATGGTGTCGATGTTTCCATCTGCGTTAAAGTCAACAATGGGGGAGATCGTCGATTGCCACAGGTCCCACGTGTTAAGATTCGCTCTTCCACAGCACCAATAGAGCGTCGAACCATCTGCGGAGATGCTGGGTTTCTGCTCTCCGTTCTGAGTGTTGATCTCCGATCCAAGGCGTATGGGGGTTTCCCAGCCATCGTCATTGTGCCTCCGTGTCGCTAACCATATATCCGGTAAGAGGGACACATCAGCGTAATCAGAATAGAAAAAGAGGGCCAGTCCGTCACTTGATATGTTAGCACCCCAATTTCCAGAGCCCTGGCGAGATGGCATGACGTCCAGCTTCACCGGTGTTTCCCACGGGCTCTGTCTTGTCGCTCGCGTTGTCATATATATTTGACCACCATAAAAAATATCAGGATTTGTAGGGGAGAGATAACCTATTTTGGAGAAGTAAAGCGAACATCCGTCCGGCGAAATACAAGGACAAAACTCAGGATTATCAGAGTTGATGGGAGACCCAAGATTCACCGGTTCACCCCAGGGGTCGTCTTTTGAGGGGCGCGTTGCTACCCATATATCACCGCCGCCCAATCCACCCGGCCTATCAGAAGTAAATACAAGCATTAGCCCATCGGCTGTAATAGATGGCTGACTCTCGTAATATTCACTGTTGACGGGAGCTCCGAGATTCACCGGAGGTCCCCAAAACCCCTCTGGATTACGTTCTGATGTCTGTTGTATGGACACCCATATATCGCCGTCCCCGTACCCACCTGGCCGAAACGAGTTAAAGTACAACGAAAGCCCGTCAGGCGCGATAAAGGGATCACCGTCAGCGTATGAACTATTAACGACAGACCCAAGATTGACACGCTCGCTGAAGGTGAAATCCGCATTCGCAATTCCGCCTCCCACAACCATCATGGCCACAATTCCAACGACGACTACACTCATTCTGTTACTATTCAACCGTTTCATTTTCCTTCCTTTCAAAAAAGTTAACAATTCTGGCTTTCATGACTTAGCTTCCGATCGGGGTTTGTCATCAAACGCATCTACCCTTTACTCTCCAAAAAATTCTCAACCTTGCGCGCAATCTGAAAAAAAATCTGAAAAATTTTGCTCTTGCGGCAGAATCCCACAGATTTTCCGCCTATTTCGACGTTCATTAAGACATTGAAGTGTGGTAATGTAGGTATAGTCCGGCTTGCCTTTACTACAGCGAATTGATCGTGCCTCAAAACAGGAGGAATCCTAACATGGGATACGAGCACCAGACAGAAATGGGAGGAGTACGACAGAGATTCCTTACAACCCAATGGTCTCTCATCGAGAATATCCAGGCCGGACAGGACGAGGATAAACTGCTCATCGGCTTTTTATTGGAGGGGTACTGGAAGCCTGTTTATTGCTATCTTCGACGTTCCGGCTACGATAATGAACACGCCAAGGACCTAACCCAGGCCTTTTTCCACGAAGTCGTTCTGAATAAAGACCTTGTCGGACGCGCCGACAAGACCAAAGGCCGCTTTCGCTCGTTTTTACTCCATGCCCTCAAGCAATTCGCCACCAAGCAACATCTCAAGGAAAGAACTCAAAAACGCATTCCGAAGGAGAAAATGGTCTCTCTGGATGTGGCCGAACCGCCTATATTACCTGTGAGTTTGACGCAGGCCTCCGTCGAGGATTCCTTCAATTATGCCTGGATCTCCGCCATGATGGAGCGCGTTCTATCCGTAGTGAAAACTGAATGCGCCGAACAGGACATGAAAGTTCACTGGGAACTGTTTTACGAACGGGTGGTCCGTCCCACGTTAATGAACCATCCAGCCCCGTCTCTAACCGATTTATGTCAGATTCACGGCATTGAAAATAGCCAAACCGCCTCCAATATGATTGTGACGGTCAAACGCCGGTTTCGAGCGGTTTTGGAGCAGAACGTCCGTCGGACGCTGCTCGACGGCGACCAGACGTCGGAGGAAATTGAAGAATTATTGCATTTTTTTCGAAAAAGCGCGCAAGGTTCGGAAAAAATCGGAAGAGTATAGAGTGATACAAGATATTCGCTGACAAACCGATACATTGTTGTGAGAACGATGATGAAAAAGGAAGAATCCATCTTTGGCACTGAGCCCGACCGCTTGATGCGGCTGATGAAGACCGGCCTGGAGCCCGACGAGGCGGAAGAAGAAAGCGGAATTGTCGAAACGGCCCCTGAAACCACGCCAGAGGGAAAGCCGGGTACGAGAATAGACCGATATAAGCTGCTTCGTGAGTTAGGCGAGGGGGGCATGGGAATTGTGTATTTAGCCGAGCAGCAAGGTTCTATCCGGCGACGGGTGGCGCTCAAGGTCATTAAGCCTGGCATGGACTCCAAGCGGGTTTTGGCGCGGTTTGACGCCGAACGCCAGGCGTTGGCGTTGCTGGATCATCCGAATATCGCGCATGTCTATGACGCCGGGATGACAGAAACCGGGCGGCCCTATTTCGTGATGGAGCACGTTAAGGGCCTGCCCGTGACCGAGCATTGCGACCACTATAAGCTAACCATCGAACAGCGATTGAGACTATTCCAGCAAGTCTGTCAAGCCGTTCAGCACGCTCATCAGAAGGGGATTATTCACCGCGACATCAAACCCTCGAACATTTTGGTCACCATCCATGAAGATCAGGCGATCCCGAAGATCATCGACTTCGGCGTCGCCAAAGCTGTTCTCCAACCGCTGACCGACCGAACTCTCTATACCGAACAGGGACAGTTATTCGGTACGCCCGAATATATGAGTCCCGAGCAGGCGGATATGGCCAGCGAGGATATTGACACCCGCTCGGATATTTACTCGTTGGGTGTATTGCTCTACGTTTTGCTAACAGGTGTCTTACCGTTCGATTCCGAGACGCTTCACGGCGGCGGAATCGAGCGGATTCGAAAGGTCATCTGTGAAACCGATCCGAAGACGCCGAGCACCCGGCTGGCCCGATTGGGCGAGGAAGCTCATAAGGTCGCGGAAAATCGCCGGACCGAAATTGGAACATTGGCAAAACATCTTCGTAATGAACTCGAATGGATTCCACTCAAGGCCATGCGAAAGGAACGCTCGGATCGCTATCGCTCAGCCTCTGAGCTTTCCGATGATATTGAGAACTACCTGAAAGGAACTCCACTCATGGCTGGACCTCTCACAGCAGGATATCGGCTTAAGAAGTTCTTGAGGCGACACAAGGCGATCGTTAGTGGTGTTGCTGCCGTTCTGCTCGTGTCTGTCATTGGGACCATTGTATCGGTGACCTTCGCGCTCGGCCAGGCTCGTGCGCTCACTGAAGCCGAAACTGTCTGTGATCTTCTTCAGAATGACCTAATCGCCTCAGTCAACCCAGAGAGATATCGAGGTCATGAACTGACCATAACCTCTTTTCTCGAGGTTGTTTCAGAGAGTGTTGGTGCTAAGTTGAGAGACATGCCCATGCGGGAAGCCTCGATTCATGACACGCTGGGTCGTACTTATAGGATGCTCGGCCGGTACAAGGAAGCCGAACAGCACCGGGCACGTGCGTATCATATTAGACAAGAGCAGCTTGGCGATAAACATACAGAGACACGCGAATCCTTGACGGATCTCGCTCAAATATATGGTGATCGAGGTCGTTACGAAGAGGCAAAACAGATTTATGCGACTCAAAACAATAGAAATGGTGTTGCCCTTATGTTAATGGCTCTCGGTCGATATGAGGAAGCTGAGCAATTATGGCAGGAAATGCTACAAACTAAACCACGCAGTCAGGAACAATGGCTCGATCCTGATATTAAACCCTTCCTCACAGGGAATCTCGGGGAGCTGTACACCTACCAAGGCCGATATGATGAAGCCGAAAAGTTGCTCCTAAGAACGCTTAAAGATGGCATTTCACGATGGGATAAAGAATCTCCATATACACTGGTTTACATGAGTCGACTGGGCGCGGTCTATCGAGCCCAAGGTCGTCATAAAGATGCAGAAAACTTGCTCCTTGAGACGTTGGAGATTATTAAGCGCGTATGGGGGGAGCGAGAGTGGCACTATGCAACCCTGCATTGTAAAAGTGAATTGGCCCAGTTGTACGCCGACCAGGGCCGTTATGATGAGTCTGAGCCGCTTTGCGTCGAAGTGTTAGACACCGCCCGCGAGATGCTGGGCAATCAACACTGTTATACACTCATCTTCATAAACCGCCTTGCCGCCCTATACAGCGCGCAAGGCCGCTACATTGACTCCGAGGCGTTATTCAAGGAGGCCGCTGAGACAGGTCGGCAAGAATTTGGTGACGATCATCCCAATACACTGGAATCGATGAACGGACTGGCTGTGCTGTACAAAATGCAAAGTCACTACGAAGAAGCCGAGCAATTGCTTCTCAAAACCGTCGAAGGCCGCCGCCTCAAACTCGGTGACACTCACCCACATACAAAGGAATCACTTAACAGCTTGATCGACCTCTATGAAGCCTGGAACAAATCGGAAAAAGCCAAAGAGTGGCGGACAAGGATTCCTGACGTAAAAGCCGACCAAAAACAACATTTCCGGTAAACGGTAATATGGCTGAAAGCAACAAAAGCCGCAAATCGGAGAAATGAACACAAACTAAAGGAGAAAATTATGTACCCGATAAAGAAAGCATTCTTTCGCTTATACTTGGCGGCAATCCTTTCTACTTGTTTAATTGCGAATGCCAAAGAAGAAGCTGATGACGACGCAAGCAAAGTATTGGCAGAAGACAGAAATGTGCCAAATATAGAAGTTATTGCCAAATGGAATAATCCGTTACCCAAACGAGATTATCGAGCAGGAGTGGAACATCACTCCTTCTTGAGCAAGGCCAATGGGGCAGAAGTTGGCTATTCGATCTACCTTCCTCCCAAATACTATACAGACGATTCTCGTTATCCTGTTCAATATTTCCTCGGCGGAAAGGGAAATGATGAGAATATCCAGCAGAAACGCTGGGCACACCACCTTGATCCCGCTATTGAATGGGGCAACTTGCCTCCCCTTATAATAGTCTGGCCCAATCCCATGAAGAATTCATGGTACATGGATTCTAAGAACATCAAAGTTGAAACTATGATAGTGAAGGAATTGATCCAACATGTGGACGCTACTTATAAGACCTATTCTGACAGGAAGCACAGATGGATAGCGGGCATGTCCATGGGAGGTACGGGATGCTTAAAGTTCGCATTTAAGTACCCCTCTCTGTTCAGCTCCGTTGTAAGTTATGCGCCTGCGGTAAGCATGAACACAGAGCGATGGCCGGTCAATCCAAGGAAGTTTGTCGAAGCTGACATTGATAGGGCAAAAACGGTGAGGGTTCGTATTGTCTGTGGGGACAAAGATAGGTTGTATAAAGGGGCGATGGAATTTCATACTTTCTTGAGTAAACTGGGTGTACCGTGCGAGTTTGAGACATTATCAGGCATTGGACATAACATGAATGAGATTTTCGACCAAGTTGGAATCAAGGGATTTCTATTTCATATAGAGTCTGTCGAAAAATAGAAACAGAACCATAACTCGCTAAGACGACGGGTTCATGGACGAGCACTATAATGACGGTGACCACGCTCCCTTTAAAGGATCCTATTCAAACATTTTTAGGCTCGTAAATCATGTTGAAAGGTAAGATGGTTTGTAATTTCGTCTGAATATATATTCAAGTCATCGAAGGTCGCCGTTTCAAACTCGGTGACACTCACCCACATACAATAGAATCATAGAATGACGTGATCGCCCTCTACGAATCCTGCCCTTAGGGCCAGGGGAACAAGCCAGAAAAAGCCAACGAGTGGCGAGCAAAACTGGAACAAATTGAAGATTATGAAGAGTGAGTTAACAATCGAAAAGTCGCCTTTTTCACGAGCTCAATTACGCCTTGAATAGCGGGTGACACAATGTCTCCGTTATGTCTCCACTCACCCCACTTTTTTTATATCGAGTCCTAAAAAATGCCAATTTTAGACCAAAGACATAATTTGCAAAAAATTTATCGGGCGTCATCGTCTTCAATGAACTCCGTGATAAGGAGGGCGTGACATCCGGGAGACGACAGGAGTCGGCAGTTCCATAAACCGCTGGCCCCTTGCGTTTATTTGGCATAGGATTTTACGACTAAGGTTTCACAGCCCGATTGTAGATACGAACGTCGTCAATCAGGCCTGAACGCTATGGAGAGGGTATTATGTTCGCGCAAAGCTTTGTCGCCTGAGAGTCGTGAGTGGAGTCTCGGTGAAGGTCTGTCCTGTTGCAGCGCACAATCTCTCTTTCCGTGGCAATTCACATGTTGTCAGCCTCAATACGTTAAATCCTGGGCTTTAGGGAAGAGCACAGGCAATCTCCAAGGCTCTTGTAGGCTATTTTGGAAACCTTCAGGATTTCCATGTGTTTGCCCTGAGCATGCGCCGACGTACTTGTATTTACGTGCGTAATACTGTAGTATAAATGGATTCAAATTTACTGCTTAGAACACAGGAGTTTAAATATGAGAACCACACGAAATGGAGCTGTTTTTTTTCCTTTATGCATCATGGTCTCTTCTGCTCTGGCACTTGCCCAAGAAGTCGATAAAACAGTGCTCTGGCCAAGTGATGCATTGAGCAAAGTGATGAGTTCGGACACGCCGCTGACCGGCAAGGAACACTTACTGCATATGTCCGGAGCGCGCGATGAAATTGTCAGTTCCCAGGTTGTCTTCAGATCGCCCAGGGATGTTGGTGCAGTGACAGCAAGTCTTGCCGATCTGAAACATGCAAAAAGTGATGCTGTAATTCGCGCCTCAGCGGTTCAGCTACAGTGGGTGCGATATATTGACACTGATCGCAATACGGCCGGCATTCCGGTCGACGAACTTGTGGTCAAAGCGCCTGCGAGTATCCCCGATCCTTTTTGGGAAGCAGCGAGTATTTCCGTCAAGGCTAAGCGGGCCCAGCCACTCTGGATAGAGATTCACATACCAGACAACGCGCAGGCAGGCGACTACAATGGCACATTGCAGGTGATGGCTGGAGACGAATCTGTCGCGATCCCCGTAAAATTGCACGTCTGGAACTTCGCGGTCCCGAAGCGGCGACATCTGTCGGTTATAAACTGGTGGCGATTCCCGGGGCTTGGTTTTGAAAACGTTAAGCCCTACAGCGATGAATACTGGACCTTACTCGGGCGGTTCTGTGAATTCCTTGTCGAACACCGCCAAACGGACGTTCAGACCTCCCTCGGATTGATTCAGGAAACCGGTGACGATCAACAGGGTTATTCCTATGATATGGGGCGACTCGAACGCTACGCCGAGGCTGCGTTTGGGGCCGGTATCCGCCGGATACACCTGCATTCGGTGGGCAGGCGGACAGCGAACATCACGGATCCGAGCAGCCGGATCGTGCCGAACGAGTCCAGTCTGCGACGTCTGGCGCAATGGGAAAAAGTGATCCATCGCCGGAAGTGGCGAAACCGCTTTCTCGTCAGCATTTCGGATGAGCCGTTCATACATCACGAAGAGAGCTATGCCGCGATGGTCGACCGCGTGCACGAAACCGCTCCGAGCGTTCGATGCGTCGAGGCGGTCGAAGCCGAGTTCCTTGGCAAGCTGGACGTATATGTTCCCAAGCTTAGCCATCTCAATTTGTGGTGCGAGCAATTCGAGAAGGTTCAGCGCGAAGGGGCCGACTTGTGGTTTTACACCTGCTGTCACCCGACCGGGCGCTATCCCAATCGTTTCCTGGACCAATCGCTGTTGAAGGTCCGCGTGCTTCACTGGATCAATTATCTTTATGACTTGGATGGCTATCTGCACTGGGGACTGAATCACTTTGCGGGAGACGATCCGTACACTCAGGAGGCTATCAGCAGGGGTTTGCCGCTCGGCGACCGGGCGATTGCCTATCCCGGCACGGACAAGCTGCTCGGGTCTCTGCGTTTCAGCGCAATGCGTGACGGCCTGCAGGATTACGAATATCTGTGGGTGCTCGAGAATGAACTTGCCGGAATCAAACGCAAGATAGGTAAAGAAGCATCATGGCTGAATCCACGTCAACGGCCTCTGGAACTCTGTCGCCGGGTCGTGCAATCCTTCTATGAATACACGAGAGACCCGGTCATAATGCTCGACACGCGTACCACGATTGCGCGCGAGATCGAAGAGCTTTCGACCGAGCCATTACTTATAGTCCAGACCTCACCGTCCGAAGGAACTTTCGTACCGGCCGGCCCGCGAAACATTGGCGTCAGGGGACTTGTCCAGCCGGGCGCGACGGTGACAATCGACGGCAAGCCCGTCGGGAATATCCGTCCCAGTGGGTACTTTTTGCAGGCGCATTTCATGTCGAGCAGAAATCCCACTATCGAGGTCACAGTCGAGCACAAGGGCCGGAGACGTACGGTCAAACGTACATTCAATCTGAGCAATCCCGGCAACAGGATGCTTTCGAAATAAGGATGTTAATTCATGAGAAAACCATACATAAAGAACTTCACTGTAAATCTCTTTTTGTTCTTGTTGGTGTTGACGGCCCGGGAACTAAGAGCCTCGGACTGGCCAATGTATCGCGCCGATGCGGCGCGCAGCGGCTACACGAGCGACCATCTTCCCGCCAAGCTTAAGGTGCATTGGATCAGAAATACTGACAGCCCTCCGGAGCCGGCGTGGTCCGGGCGAGATACGCGGATGCCCTTCGATCTTACTTTTCAGCCGGTGGTCTCAGGCGGTTTGGTCCTCTTCGCAAGCTCGTCGGATTGCACGGTCTACGCTCTCGACGCCGAGACGGGCCGTGAGAAATGGACGTATGTCACCGACGGTCCCGTGCGGTTTGCCCCGGCGGTTTGGCGAGATCGCCTGTTCGTCGTCAGCGACGATGGTTATCTTTACTGCCTGGTCATTAGCGACGGAGAGTTGATCTGGACCAAACGCGGCGGGCCGAACCAGGAGACGGTGCTGGGCAACGACCGTCTGATTTCGCGATGGCCAGCTCGCGGCGGACCGGTCGTCAAAGACGGCATCGTCTATTTCGGT
>Ga0272441_10016247_pt1 | contig 10319 bp, 7 predicted proteins | sample SSMProp6N_FD_193582 | JGI IMG/M metagenome (GOLD analysis project Ga0272441, IMG submission 193582) | Marine sediment archaeal communities from Little Sippewissett salt marsh, Falmouth, MA, United States - SSM-Prop-6N | ecosystem: Environmental > Aquatic > Marine > Wetlands > Sediment ... | reverse complement strand
AGCGCCTGCGTCGGGTGCTCGTGCCAGCCGTCGCCGCCGTTGACTATGCCCGCGCGGACGAGGGGCGCGAGGCGGTGCGGCGCGCCCGAACTCCCGTGGCGCACCACGAAGACGTCCGTCCCTATCGCCTCCAGGTTCCGCGCCGTGTCGAGGAAGCTCTCGCCCTTGGAGACCGAGGTGTTCCCGCCCGCCGAGACGGCCATCACGTCGGCCGACAGGTTGCGCGCGGCCGCGGCGAACGCGTTCATGGTCCGCGTCGACGGCTCGAAGAAGAGGAGGCAGACGGTGCGCCCGGCGAGGTCCTCGAGCGCCTGCGGGGCCTCGCCAGAGCGCCGTTTCATCTCGGAGGCCTCATCGAGGATCGTGACGATCTCATCGCGCGGGAGTCCGGACAGGCCGAGGAGGTCCTTACGGCCGGCGGGTGCTTGCATCCGGGGCGCGTCCTCCTCGTGGTCCCTCAGGCGGCTCCCTCGCGCGCTCCACCCGACGTGCTCGATGGCCCGGCCTCCGCCGCGCGGATGAGCCCCTCGAGCGAGAGCGCGGGCTCGATCTCTTTGACGTGCTTCGTCAGCGGGGCGAGCGCGGCCGCGCCGCCGCCCGTCCCGAGCACCGGCGCCTCCTCGCCCAGCGCTTCGCGCATCTCCTCGACGAGCCGGTCGATGGCCCCCGCGGCGCCGTGGAGGAGCCCGAGGCGCATCGCCTCCTCGGTGTTCTTCCCCGGCACGCGCGTGGTGCCGGACAGGCCGATCTCCGGCAGGAGCGCGGTCTGCCGGGCGAGCGCGTCGCCCGCGATCCGCGCCCCGGGAAGGATGGCCCCTCCCAGGAACGCGCCGTCGGGCGCCACCACGTCGATGGTGATGGCCGTGCCCATGTCGACCACCACGGCCGCGCCCTCCACGCGCCTGTACGCTGCCAATGCGTGGGCCAGCCTGTCGTCGCCCACGCGGTCGGGGTACTCGACCTTGATGTCCAGGCCGAAGGGCACGTCCGTTCGAAAGTACCGCACGGGCGCGTCGAACTCGTGCGAGGCTATCTCGCCCGCCGCCTCGGTGAGGGCCGGGCGGACCGAGCCGACGATGACCGCCGTAGCCTCGCCGCGGAAGTCGTCGGATGCCCGGCCGAATATGCGCCAGATGTCCCGCAGGCGGGCCGAGGGCACGCGCGTCGTCCGCACGAGCGAGCCGCCGACGAATATGCCGGCGCTCGTCGTGGTGTTCCCAACCCCTACGGCGACGAGTATCGATGGTCCCATGGTGAGGACATACTATTCCAGCCGGGGCGAAACGTCGAGAAGAATTTTTGGCAAAGGAGGGACGCGGCGCCTGCCGGTCAGCTCTTGCCGGAAGGAACAGCCTCTCGAGATGAGGGCCCCCCTTTGGAAACCTGTCCGGGCTGGGAGCCATCCTCCACGCGCCGCTCGCGTCCCGGCCGCGAGACGATGCCGTCGCACGAGAGCACCGCCAGACCCGCCCATATGAGGGCGAACGTCGGCATCCGACCGGCCACCGACTTGCCGTAGGCGAAGACGTCGAGCATGAACATGATGCTCGGCGCGAGGTACTGCGTGAAGCCGAGCGTCGTCAGGTTGACCCGTCTTGCCGCATACCCGAAGAGCAGGAGGGGCAGCGCCGTCGCCACGCCCGCTCCGACCAGGAGCGCGGTCGTCGAGGCGCCCTCGTGGACAAACGCCCCGCTACCTGTCCACTCCACCCAGACAAGATAGGCGAGCGCCGGCACAGAGGCGAGCGCCGCCTCTCCGGCAAGCCCGGGGAGCGACTTGGCGCGCGAGATCTTTCGCAGGAGGGCATACGAGGGAAACGTCGCCGCAAGCAGGAAGGCAAGCCACGGGATGCCGATGCCGTTCGTCAGTTGCAGGACCACGCCCGCCCCCGCCAGGGCGACGGCCGCCATCTGCGCGCGACGCAGCTTCTCGCCGAGGACAAGCCATCCCAGAAGGATGGCGACGAGAGGACTGCAGAAGTATCCCATGCTGATTTCGAGGAGCCGCCCGTTGTTGACGCCCCAGATGAAAAGCAGCCAGTTGCCAGCAAGAAATAAACTGCGGGCGAGCGTCAAGCCAAGCCGCGATGGAGGCGCGAACTCGCGAGCGAACTCCCCCCACCGCCCGCCAACCGTGAGGACCATTCCCATCGCCACCATCGTCCACACGATCCGGTGCGAGACGATCTCGTGGGCGGCGATCGTGTCAACGGCCTTCCAGTAGACGGGCAGCACGCCCCAGATGACGAAGGCCGCCACCGCAGCCGCGAGGCCGAGCACGGGGGCGCGTTCGCCGGGAACTGCGGTCTGTTTCATCGGGGTGTCCGACTTCCAGGGGGTATTTCGCCCGGATCCCGCCGCGGTTAACGCTTTCGGCAGAGCTCACCATCGAAATGATACGCGCCATCGGGCTCCGTGGGAAGCTCAAGCGTCCTCTCACCGTACCGGACGCGCAGGGGATTCCCGAGGAGGGAGCGGACTCGCGCCTGAACGAGGCCGCCGTCTTCCCATGAGATATCCACCTCGAAGCCGCCCCGGGCGCGCAGGCCCTTCACGGCGCCCTTCGCCCAAGCCGAGGGCACCGCAGGCAGAAGGTGGATCTCGCCGTCGTGGCTTTGGAGCAGCATTTCGACGATGCCGGACGTCGAGCCGAAGTTGCCATCGATCTGGAACGGGGGGTGCAGACAGAAGAGGTTGGGCGCCGTCCTCTTCGGCGTGAGCTGGTTGGAGAGCATGCGGTACGCGTGGTCGCCGTCGAGCAGGCGCGCCCAGAGGTTCACCTTCCACCCCATCGACCACCCCGTGCCGCCGTCGCCGCGGAACTCCAGCGACTTCCTCGCAGCGGCGAAGAGCTCCGGCGTCCGCGGGGTTATCTCCCGCCCCGGGTGCAGCCCCCACATGTGCGAGACGTGGCGGTGGTGGTTGCCGGGGTCGTCGGAGTCCTCGAGCCACTCCTGGAGCTGCCCGTGCCGGCCGATCCGGTTCGGGGCGATGCGCGTGCGGAGTCCCTTGAGCTTTTCGCGGAAGTCCTTGTCAATACCGAGGACCTCGCTCGCGGCGATGCAGTCGGCGAAGAGTCCCCGAATGATCTGGTGGTCCATCGTCGGGCCCATGACGAGGCCGCCCTGTTCGGGGGAGTTCGAGGGGCCCGAGATGAGCCATCCCTTTTCCGGCCGCCTGGGGTCCTCGATGAGGTACTCCGCGAAGAACTCGGCGGCGCCCCTCATGATCGGGTAGGCGCGTTCGCGGAGGAAATCCCTGTCCCCCCCGAACTCGTAGCGCCACCAGAGGTGCTGGCAGAGCCACGCGCCGCCGGTGACCCATATGCCGTGGTTCGACGCGTTGATGGGCGCCGTGCCCCGCCAGACGTCGGTGTTGTGATGCAGCACCCACCCGCCGCAGTCGTAGTGGCCGCGCGCGGTCTTCGCGCCGGTCTCGGCGCAGTCGGCGAGCATGTCGACGAGGGGCTCGACGCACTCGCCGAGGCCGGTCGCCTCGGCGGGCCAGTAGTTCATCTCGGTGTTGATGTTCACCGTCCACTTGCTGTCCCAGGGGGGGGCCAGCTTGTCGTTCCAGATGCCCTGTAGGTTCGCGGGCTGCGAGCCGGCGCGCGAACTCGCGATGAGAAGGTAACGCCCGTATTGGAAGAGAAGCGTCGCCAGATGAGGGTCGTCCCCCCCCTTGAACTCCCGCACGCGGACGTCCGTGTCCTTCCCGACGGCGGGTGTGCGCCCGAGGTCGAGCGAGACGCGGCGGAAGAGACCCCGGTGGTCGGCGGTGTGCGCCGCGCGAAGGACGTCATAAGACTTCCCTTCGACCGCGGCGAGGGCCCGCTCGCAGCGGTCGCTAGGGTCGGCCGAGACGTCGCGGTAGTCGACGTAGCTCGTGGCGACCGCGAGGACGAGCGTGGCGGCGTCGGCGCCGGTGACCGTGACCGACTCGCCGTCGGAATCCACGCGCCCGCCCTCGGCGCGGACCTCCAGCTGCGCCTCGAAGTTCAAGACCCCGTCCTGGACCTTGCCCGAGAGGGCGAGGCGCCTGTGGCCCGCGGCGCGGCGTTCGCATCCCGGATGCGGGCTCTTGAGTCTTGCCGTGAAACCGACCGTGCCGGGGCGGTCGGCGGCTAGCCTCACGACGATGACCTGGTCGGGGAAGCTCGCGAAGACCTCGCGCGTGAAGGTTGTCCCCCCCGTACGGTACGTGACCTTCGCGATGGCCGAATCGAGATCGAGTTCGCGCCGGTATTCGTCCACTCCGTCGATGTCCGGCACCGTGATAACAATGTCACCGAAGGGCTGGTAGGCCTTCTGGCGGAGCGGGTCGCTCATGAAGCTCCGCATGCCGAGCCGCTCGGCCTCGCGTTGCCTGTCCTCGAAGAGGAGGCGGCGGAGTTCGCCCAGGTGCTCGTGCGCGTCCGGGCGGTGGTAGTAGCGCGGCCCGCCCGTCCAGAGCGAGTCTTCGTTGAACTGGATGCGCTCCTCAGCCATGCCGCCGAAGACCATCCCGCCCAGCCGGCCGTTCCCCACGGGCAGGGCCTCTATCCACTCCGTCGCGGGCCGACTGTACCGGAGCAGGAGGTCGTCGCCCGTTGCGGGGGCGGCGTCGCCAACCGAAGGATCGTCGTTCAAGTTGTGTCCCTCCGCGCCCTGGGCCCCCGTCATGGCGGCGAGGCCAACGAGGCATGCGATTAGCGACCCCGGCATGGAGTTCCTTCTCATGGGGGGCCTCCCAAGACCGTTCGTGCCGCGCTCGCGCATACCGCGGCCCATGGCATTGCCTCAAACCATAACCGTCATGATGTCGAGGGCAAGAGACGCGGGCATTCGAAAATGCCCCGTCGTGGGCGTGGCGGGAAGGGGGGGGTTATGCTGGATTGTGAATGGCGGGTCACGCCAACTGCGGGGAGAGCATTCGGTGGCTTCATGCCCTCCCCGCGCGTTTCCGTCGGGCGCCGTAAAACGTCAATACTTCGAAAGCAGCCGCCTATCCTGTTCCGACAGGCCCCACACGGGTCGACTGCGGCGATGCGCGGGACGGTCAAGTCCGTCGACGCCATCCGCGAAGACCCCGGCGTAGTCCAGGACGAAGCGCGTGCTGCCGGTCCGATTCTCTCGACCCCAAACGGCGCGCCAGTTCACCGCGAACTCCCGCAGCGTCCCGAAGGGGATCCCGCCGATAACGGGCGGCGCCGGCGCGTACTCCCAGCTCGGGCGATAGGCGCCGAGGTCGTAGTACAGATCGAAGCGGGCGTAGGAGCCAGACGCGACCGCGTTCCGGTCGAGCCCGCCGTACCAGCCCGCGCGGCGCACCTTGACGGGCCGGAACGCCCGCCCGGCGATCTCGAGGGTCGTCTTCTCGCAGACGAGCCTCGCGCTCACAGGCGCTCTGTTCACGAGAATCGCCTGGACATGAACGATGGTGTGTCTCTCGCCGCGCCTGCGCTCGATCGTGAAGGCGTGCTTCACGTTGAAGACCACGTAACTCTGCCCCGGCTTCCCGTCCTCCGAAATGCGATACGCGACCCCCAGTCTCCTGCCGTTCGTCACGACGGCCCCCTGGTCCGGGGCGGGGTCATACCATGCCACCTGCTGGCAACCGACGGCGAACGCCACAACTGACAACAGCGCCGCAGCGCGAGCGACGCATGATGACGATCCGATCACTGCGCACCTCCGAATCAATCAAGGTACAACTCAATCAAATGGGCCCGAAACGGTCCGCCGCCGATTTGTCGCGGACTACTTTCGTTCAGACCCCGCGATTAGGGCCATGCAAAGCTTCTGCCAAGGATACATGCTCTGTATGCGTAGCGCCCGTGGATGCCTCGAGGCCGGATCCGAAGACGCGGAGCGTCGCGTCCGAAGAGGCCGGTTGCGCCGGCGAGAAACGATGAAGAGAAACCTGCCGCGCTGAAAACGGCCACGCCCCGCCCCCGGGCCGCGCCCGGGCACGGAGCATCGCTTTCTGCTACGGTCGCGCTGTCCGATCACGCCACTGCGGTACCGACTGAGGTCCGCGCGGCACGCGCGCTGCGGGCAGGCCGCGAGCGCAAGTCCACGCATGTCATCATAGTGTGATCGCGCCATAGCATCCGGCGGGCGCTTGAGCGGACAATGCCAGAGCGGCACGCATGTTGCGTGGCCCGCCCCGCCGGAATTCGGGGGCATCGGTATGCGAAAGGCCATGCGCGTCGCAACAGGGGACAGCCAGGCGGCCCTCCTGAGGGCCCGGGCCGTCGTCTCTGCGCTGGAGAGGACCGGCCCTGCCGTTGAGTTCCATCTGCTGACCGTCCGGGCGCGCCGGCCCGTCGGGAGCGGGCGCGCCGATCCTGCCCAGCCCGACGGACGCGAGGCCGCCGCCGAGCTGGCCGGGGCCCTTCTCAACGACGAGGTCGACATGGCGATACTGGGGGCTTGCCGCGCCTCGCCGTTGCCCGTCCGGGGGTTGACGCTGGCCGCCGTCCCGCGACGCGCCGATCCCCGAGACGTGTTCATCTCGCGCGGCTGGAAGACGCTCGACACGCTACCTGCCGGCAGCCGCGTCGGCGCGTCCAGTTCGCTGAGATGCTCTCAGGTCCTGAGGATGCGGCCCGACGCGACGCCGGTTCCCGTGCGCGGCCCCGCGGACAGTCATCTGAGGAGACTCGCGCGCGGCGACGACGGGCTTGCCGCGATAGTCGTCGAGGCCGCCCGGCTCGCGCAGAAAGGGCTCCTGGGGCACGCGGCCGAGGCGTTGCCCCCCGAGCGCTATCCCCCCGCCTGGGGACAGGGGACCGTGATGGTCCTGGCGCGCGCGGAGGATCGTGCGGCGCGGGAGACCGTCGGGGGGATCGACGACGCCGCGACGCGCGCGGCGTGGGAGGCCGAAGCGGGCCTTGCCGAGGCCCTGGGCGCCGCTCCGGACTCGCCGGTCGGCGCGTTCGCCAGGGCACGCGCGGATGGGAGCCTCCATCTCACGGTGGCCGTCTACTCGCCGGACGGGGCCGAGGAGGTCCGCGGGGAGGCGTCGGGAGCCGCCCGTAGCGCGCGGGACATCGGCGCCCGCCTCGCGGACCGGCTCCTGGCGCGGGGGGCCATGGAACTCATGGCCCAGACGGCGGTTCCCGCCTGAGAGGACCGCCACGCGACCGAACCCCGACGGCGGCGGGAGTGGCGCAGGACGCCCCAGCGTCTCAGTCGGCCCTCAGGCGACAACATACTCGTGGCAGGCGAGTGCGGAGCCCTGCGCCTAGCGCGACAGCCTGAGCCTGGAGAAGCCCCCGCCCGGCAGCACGAGCGTGTCTTCCATGCCCGACAGCTTCGCCTCGACGCGGAACGCGGCCGTGTCGGCCAACTGCGCCAGGCGCATCTCGCCTTGAATGCTGGTGGGCGCGGCGCGGCGGGCGTCTGCGAGTTGCTTCTCGGTAATGCCCTCCAGCATCACTTCGGTGCCGGGGACATACGCCACCCTCACCGTTGGGGCCTGCGGACTCATGTCGGCCTCGCCGTCCCGCACGACGTCGCGGAGCTCGAATCCGCGCGCGTGCGACTGGAGGTCGAAGAGGGGCTTCGCGTTCGAGGCGACCGACTTGTGCACTTGCATACCTGTCGCCGTGCAGTTGCGGATGTCGCCGCACCCCTTGGCATAGCGCGGATCCGAAGCGTCCATGACAGGGACCATGCACGACCGGCATGCGTCGGCGTTGATCGCGCATACGCGACAGCCGCCCTGGACATCCTCGACGACCACGTCCTCGATAGGAGAGTCGACCGAGAGGAACCGCACGAAGCTGTGGCAGTCCTCGGCCCGCAGCCGCCGGACATGCACGCGGCGGATCGGTCCGCACCGCTTGCCGAGATTCTGAGCGCGATGGTTGGCGTCGTCGGCGTTCAGTGCGACCAGATCGTCATTGGGCGTCGCCCTGCCTGTGGCGGTGATGTCTTGTATCAACCCGTCCTCGCAGAACCCCCCCAGATGGACGCCGTCCTGATTCGGCATGATCGCGTCGGCCTCGAAGCGAATTCCGGAGATGGCGAACCGCCTCGCTTGACCGACGCGGATGTTGTAGGATGTCGGGTTGCGCAGGGCCATGTCCCGCAGCTCGAGGCCCTCGACGTTGGTGAAGTTGAAGAGGACGCCCGTGTATGCCTCGGGCTCGTCCGCCCCGCGAGGGTTGCCGGCCGCGTTCCCATCCCACACGCCGCCGCTCACGTGTATCGACCGATCCCCCACGGCCTGATTCGCATTCGCGAGAAGATGCGATCCTCGCCCGACGCCTGCGCCATCGGCAAGGACGAAGCGCGCCTCCGGATGTGCCACGAGGCGCGTTCCCGAGGATATGCGCAGCGTGCTGCCGATGCGGTACTCGCCCTTGGGGACGACGACCAGCCCCCGGTGCGCGTCCAGCGCCTGCTGTAGAGCGGGAGCATCGTCGGTCGTGCCGTCGCCGAGGGCTCCGAACTCGTCTACACGTACTCCATATGCGGGAAGCCGCGCCGGTTTGTCTGCCATGATTGGCCTCTTTCAATGCCTGGCATGGGGCCATGTCGAAAAGGTCGTGCCGATACAAGGCTAACCGAAGGCTGCAGATGCAAGGGTCAAGCCCGTGCTTGGCGTCGGCTGCAATGCTAGGCTCTGTCTGGTAATCCGCATGGCGAGCCAGCCCGGCCGTATTCGGCGCGGAAGAACCGTCTTCCGTGCCCTGAAGAGAGCCTGGTTGTTCCAGGACCCAATTGTCAGACACAGCCTAGTCATCCCGTGGCTCGCATCAAGCGGCAATCCTCCGCCAGACGACAGCTCGTGCGAGTCGACCACGGCAAGACATGCATCATCGCGATGCGAATGCGGTCTCAGATTCTCTGATGAGATGATGGCCTGGCCCAGGCAGTTCATGCGCTGACGCGGACCGTCGCGATCGTGATGTCGTCGTGCTGCTCGGCCTTGCCCTTGTGCTCATCGAGGTCGCGCACCAGTGCGCGAACGAAGTCCTTAGACGACATGCGCGCGTGGGTCAGAACGAATTGATAAAAACGGTCGTCCCCGTATTCCTCATGCCTGGAGTTCATCGCCTCGACCACGCCGTCAGTATAGATCACGATTCTGTCGCCCGGCTCAAGGGTGATGGTGCTTTCCTTAAGGAGACGGTCGAAGATTGGGCCCTTGTCAAACCCCAAGGCGATGCCGCCGGGGTTCAGGATGCCGCACTTCTGGGCGCGGTCCTTGTAGATGACCATCGGGTTGTGACCGGCGGAACAGACCGTCATCTGACGGTTCCCGACGGTCAGCACCGCCATGATCGCCGTTACGAACATGCCCCTGCGGACGTCTCGCGCGACATGAAAATTCGTCTGCTTCAGCGTCTCGGCGCACGACCCGCTCATGGGACCCAATACCCGGAGAAGCGTCCTTGTCGCGGCCATGACCATCGCGCCCGGGACGCCCTTGCCCGAGACGTCCGCGATCACGAGGCCCAGCCGCTCGGCGTCGAGAGGGAAGAAGTCGTAGTAGTCGCCCCCCACCTCCTTTGCCGAGCGATAGTAGGCGTAGATGTCATAGCCGGGTATCTGGGGGATCCTGGGAGGGAGGAGACTCGCCTGGACCTCCGCCGCAGCGTTGAGGTCGGCCTTGAGCTCGGCCTTGGCCTTCTGCACCTTTTTGGCCTTGCGGGCCTCGCGCGAAGATCGAATCCCCGGATGCGTAGGGGTCTTCCCCGGCGTCGACCGGACGGCGCGGTGTCGGCGAGTCTCGTTCATCCTGCCCATCGCTGTCTCCGCACCCACGCCGGCACCCGGAACACCGTATCTTATATTCGATGCATCCTCGGCATGCAACGACGGATTTGGATTTTGCGGCGGCCCCGGCCGTGGGAGACCGGGATATTCTCAGGCAGGTGGTCCCGCCTTGAGCGGGTGTCCGCTTGACTGCCGAGAATCCGCATCCTAGCATACTGTCATCCCGAACATGGTGGATTGCGGGCAATGCGGGGCCTTTCGCCCTCGAGGGGCGTGGACGCCCTGGACAGGCCCCGCACGAAAGGTCCACGAGGCAGCCCAATGGCGCTCATCGACATGACCTCCAAGGGCCCCGCGCGCACGAAGTCCTGGGTCCCGGAGTTCAGCCCCCACCAGCTCCTTGTGCTGGGTTTCGCGGGGTGCATCGCGGTCGGGACGGTGCTCCTTAGGCTCCCCGTCTCCGCGGCGCGCGAGGCCCTGTCTTGGACGGACGCCCTCTTCACGTCGACGAGCGCGGTCTGCGTGACGGGGCTCGTCGTCGTCGACACGGGGAAGGACCTGTCGGGCTTCGGCCAGGCCGTGACGCTGGCCCTCTTCCAGATCGGCGGC
>Ga0272441_10016246_pt1 | contig 10319 bp, 7 predicted proteins | sample SSMProp6N_FD_193582 | JGI IMG/M metagenome (GOLD analysis project Ga0272441, IMG submission 193582) | Marine sediment archaeal communities from Little Sippewissett salt marsh, Falmouth, MA, United States - SSM-Prop-6N | ecosystem: Environmental > Aquatic > Marine > Wetlands > Sediment ... | reverse complement strand
TGCCAGCAACGCGGGCGCCGACAACCAGTATGGACTTGCCGAGGAATATCTCAACGCCCTGGCCCAGTACATCAGCATCTTGAATACTGACATGGGCTTTTCGATGAGTGAGGCGGTAGAGCTTGCCACGGCGAATTATGTGAACCAGTTGGAGGTGCGTGGGAATCCGAACGTCGCGGCCTACGTCAAGTCAAGGCTGGCCGCACTCTAAAGAGCAACACACCGGTCGCAACGACCGTTGATAGAGATTCGTAAGGTGGCCGTCAGGGACCCATTCAATGTTCCTGACGGCTCCTTTTTTATGAATAACCGGAGGAATAGTTGCCGGCACACGACACTCAGAGTCTTCTAAGAAGTCCGTTCCACCATCATCATCATGCCATCTGATCTACGACGATACGTTAGTTTGATAAGGCGCATTTATCATACGTTGGGGTTTGACTGTCATAGGGTGGTTGTAAGATCCATGTGCCACATGCACTTCCGACAAAGAGTTCGCCGGTATGCGGGTTGACGGCCATAGCCTGTGTGCCTATCCTGGGAAGATTATAAGAGATATCTTCCCATGTAGCGCCTTCATCAGTACTTCTCCAAATATTAGAAATCCCAGAGGCTGACATTCCGGCATAGATGATTTCATTATGATTTGGATCAATTGCTACTGTTCTGACATAGTTGTTGAGGTTCATATCGGCATCGACTAAGTCCAATAGCCCCATACTTGTCCATAACATCCTCTTGACGCGGTTATTCCACGTGCCCACCGCTAAATCACCATTTCTATCCAACGTGTACACTTTGTTGGGGTTTTTCGGATCAACGGCAAAGGTTGGGATGGAATCTCGTCTTTGCATTCTCCATTCAAGTTTGTCGCATAAGTACCATGTGTTTGCTTTGTCGTCCGAACGAAGAATGTGGAATCGACCCCTGCTATCCAATGCATATATAGTATCCGGGTGCTCAAGGCACATACCGAATATTTCAGGCCTGAGATCATTAAAGTTACCGAAATCTACTTTTTCAAAAGTGGCCCCTGCATCACGCGATATTCTTTTTCCGGCATAGACGATATCCGGGTCTTTGGTATGAAATTTTAAAAACAAGTTAGGTTCGATCTCATCGGTTACGAGTTTCCAGTTTTTTCCTTCGTCGGTAGAACGCATAAGTTTTGTTCTGAAGTAATTCCCTATGGAGCACACGATGATTTGAGAATTTGCAACCGGTTGAATGTCTCCGGCATAAGCCCCTACCCAGGGGATTCGACCTTGTTGATACCAGTCCCAGGTTTCTCCTCTTCGTCTCTCAAAGTAATCTCCCCCGTTTGTGGTGATAGCCATTGTGACATCACATAATAGAAACATAATTCTGTTCGGATCGTACACGTCGAAAGCTGCGCCGGCGTTTATCCACCAGGCATATCCTGTAAATAAACTTGAACTTTCCACGAATGACTTCCCTCCGTTTGTGGTCTTATACATGTGGGCGGATGAAAAAGCCACGGCTTCATCCTTGTTATTGGGATGAGGGACGACGCCGGTATTTCCATAGATTGTTTGTAACCATTGATCTCTCCCAAGACCCGGTGCGGGTATCGCTTTCCTGTTTTTGAACCAGGTGGCTCCGCCATCATGTGTTATCCAGGTCGATGCCGATTTTGTTGAACCGACCAAGTATAATGTGTCCGGATAGCCGGGATTCATGAAAACAGCCTGCACGTCATGTTCTTTAAATAGGGTAAATTTTCTTCCGGTGTCCAACGATTGATAGAGGCCCTCTGTCGTTGGAAACGTCTCCCATATATCAGCAGATTGATCAGGACTGTTGTCTTTATTGTCAACCAAGCTTATATAATATTTTGCTTTGTATTCAACAGTGTCCCCCTTCTTGTATGCACCGTACTTACTCCACTTGTCATACTTGAGCGTCGCATACACAACAGGACGGTCTGGATTTATTGCAATAGACGAAACAGCTCCAGGAGGAAGATCCTCTAAAGGTCGCAGGCCATTCTCTCGCGAATGAACAAACAAACCATCTCTGGAAGCGATATAGACCGTTTCTCCATTGCTCGGATGAGTTTGTATGCCGTACAATGTTTCATGGCCTCGCAGATCTGCGACTTTAACCCAACGACTTCCAAAATCCTCTGACCGGTATAATCCATTTTCGACAAAAGCCGCATACCATGTTCTCGCTCCGGAAGCCTCGACACTTGCCGGGTCGTAAGCAATGTTATGTTTATACATTCTATGGGTGATCGGGTTGGCGTTGTGTACGAAATTAACAGCGGTCGGTAGCACGAATTCCCAACTGTCGCCGCCGTCGGTGGAACGGTATACACCTTCATAGTCTTCGGCCAGTCGATTCCAAACATTATCGACAATCACAAATACAATTTTCGGATCAGCCGGATCAACCTCAATGGACTGAGCGTATTTGAGATAAAGCCCTTTTCCGGTCGTTTTGTGCCAAGTATGGCCGGCGTCTGTGCTTTTCCAAACCTGGCCCACATCCTGAGACAAATAAATATGATCCGGGTGAGAAGGACTCCTGGCAATCCCATGAGGATGTTGTGTTGCTTCACCCCCGATCATCCCAAGTTCAAATTCTTCCTGTGATCGGATCGGCAAGACTCTCCAGCCGTCGCAAGCATGCGTGGCGCTCTGTAACAGGGCTAAACACCATAATATCAGGTGTATGATGGCTGGATGGGATTCATATATTTTATTTTGGCTTGGCATGATACGTTTCTCCAAAGAACCTATCGAATTATTTAAGAGCTTACTTGGCAGATCTTGCCCGGATTTCACAGACTATTTCATTATCGGCTCACAGATCAACTTTCTGAAGGATTTTCGCAGCGATCTATGAAGACTTCTATCCTGGTTGAGCCTAATCATTATTTATCTCACGATAAGCTGCCGGAGATGAGGATTTTGTCAATGATTGCCCTTGATAGTCGTCGTGGATATCAAATGTAACATCTTATGGAAATTGGGTTTAAGCCCTGAACATCAAGTCGTGATGGTCATTGTGCTTGGGATGAGCTTAAAATATATTTATTAAAGGGAGCTTGACAATAATCCGATGAGGAACATAAAATCCAATCGTACCTTCACGGAGGAGGTACTTTACATGGTCGCCGCAGAGATGCGGACCCTATATAGGGTATGTTTGTAAGTTCATTACTACTTTGGAGCTATATCCTTTGATGTATCCATTTGGACGTAGGACTAAAGAGGAAAGGTGTGAGGGTATCGGTTTCGTCTGCGCCGAAAGGGGTACTGCTTCGGTATGGCTCGTTTGGCTTTTTTCTTTTATTCTGTTGGTTTGTTCAGGTATCGCCTACCGTGTTTTAGCCAATCATTTGAGATTAATCGTTGATACGCCAATTAAGCTGCCCGTGTCGTTGACGGCTATCCCCAAGCGGATCGGTCCCTGGGTCGGAAAAGATGTGCCGATTCCACCGAATATCCAACGCGCAGCGGGAAATGATGCTTCGCTCAAACGTTTATATACCAATGAGGCGGGTAATCATTGGGTCAATGTGTACATTGCCTATACGGCTCACCCGCGAACGATGCTGGGGCATCGCCCTCGTATTTGCTACGTCGCTGGCGGTTGGGTTCATGACAGCACGCAAGCGGATGGGATTACATCCGACACGGGAAGAGTCGTACCGTGTTTGATCCATCATTTTCACAGATCCGCCCTGAGTAATGAAAAGATCGTCGTTTTAAATTTCTACATTGTCAACGGCCTAATTACAACAGATGAGAGTGTCTTTTCAGGACTGGGATTACGCACGCCCAATATCAGTGGGGATCCCGCCCGTTACGCGGCACAGGTTCAGATCAGTTCGATCATGGAGAATACAATCCGGTTAGCGGCCCAGGATATGGTTGAGCTGATTCTTGACTTTTTCCCGGATGAGACGGGACGCGTGAAGGCCGTTGAGTATTTCGATCTATCGCGTGAATTCACGCGATAGATCGAAAGCGTAAGGGAAGAAGCGACTTTTGTTTGTGTCGCATAACGATAGTGATATCCATGATCTACGGCGTTTTTCCGGTGCGCCCGACAGGGACGAAGTATGCCAGGAGTTCAAAGTAGCGTGATTTCTTTGGGTATGTTTCGAAGGACAATTTCCGATAGAATTACCCAATTGAAAGGGGATAGTCTCAAGGCCAAGGGCTTTCGGTCCATGATGGTGTTGGGTGTCGGTACGGCCGCCGAACGGGGGTTGAAGTTCGTACGCTACATGATTCTGGCTCGGATCCTAGCGCCGAGTCAATTTGGACTGATGGCAATCGTCATGACCGTAGCTACCATGTTTGATGCTTTTACCCAAGTGGGTATAAAACAATCCGTCATCCAAAACAAATGTGGCGCCGAGCCTGATTATATGAATGTGGCCTGGTGGTTTCAAGTGATTCGAGGATTGGCTTTGTTCGTCATTGCGTTTCTTACGGCCCCGTGGATCAGCTCATTCTATCGCAAACCCGAGTTATTAATGTTACTGCAGGTTGCTTTTCTTGCTATCCTGTTCAGAGGACTTGTCAGTCCACGAGCGTATGTCTTGGAGAAGGAGTACAAGTTTGGTAAGGTGGTGCTTCTGGTTCAGGGCAGCGGAGTATTCGGATCCATCATTGCCGTCGTCCTTGCCTTCATGCTTCGAAGTGTTTGGGCGCTGGTCATCGGCTTTGTGGCGGAGTATGCCATCATGTGTGTACTCTCCTACGTGTTCGTGCCCATCAAGCCGTCATTCAGAATCCATAGAGAGCATCTGAGAGAGTTATTCAGATTTGCCCGCGGATTGTTCGGTATGCCGATTCTGACTGTGCTTGCTTTGCGGACCGATGTCCTTGTGCTCGGTAAAGTGGTACCCGAGAATGACTTGGGTATGTATTTCTTAGCAGTGACGCTTGTGCAGTTGCCCATTTTTCTGTACGCTCGGATCGTCAATCCCGTCTTGCTCCCTGCTTTCGCCGAAAGGCAAGATGACAAGGTCTCCCTTTGTCGGGGCATTCTTCAGGTGACTAAGGTGGCCGCGACCTTGGGCATGCCTTTGGTGGCGTTCATGGCAAGTTGTGCCGGTGGAATGCTGCTGTTGGCTTATGGACCGAAATATATAGGGGCGACTGCTCCCTTGGCGGTGTTGTCTTTGTTGATTTTAGCTCATACTGTAGGATCAATTTTCAACCAGGCGTACGTGGCGGTGGGCCAGCCCCACTTGCATCGCCGTTTTGCCTTGCTTCGTTTAGTAATTATTATCGGTTTTATCTACCCGGCAGTGGTTCGCTTTGGTTTGATGGGAGCGGCTGTTGTGGTCGTTTTGGGATGTTCCATCGCGCTATTGATGCAGGTTTTTTGGTGTCGAAGGATTGTCGATCTTAAGTTCGGCATTTATCTGCGCTGCTATTTGAACGGTCTGCTGTTGGCGATGCCGATTATTGCCATCGTTGGTTTACTTCGAATTGCCGGAGTGGACGATCCTGTTTTGGTCTTAGGTATTGGGCTTGTCGTTTTCGTGACGATGATGGCTACAGGAGGATTTATTCTGATACGCTCCGAGAGATGATCGGTGGGAATGAATCAATCCGAGAAGATGTTTTCTTGTTTTTTTCGGGAGTGAAGTTGTATCAATGACCTTGCAATATTCTTGGGGTTGTTATCAAGAAGCTTGACCATTCTGCCGAAGAGTGGATTAGTCCGGGTTAGGAATAATATCTTATGAGTAACAAGGTGTTAATCATTGGTCTCGACGGCGCGACGTTTGACGTGATCGATCCTCTTCTGAACGAGGGTCTTTTACCGAACTTGTCGGGACTCGTTGAAAAAGGGGTGTCCGGTCGCATCCTCAGTACGATTCCCCCGATAAGCGGTCCGTCATGGATATCGCTGGCGACGGGAATGACGCCCGAAAGAACCTCGATCTACGATTTTACATATCGAAAAGAAGGGAGCTATGAGCTCCAGCATATTTCTTCCATCAACTACGCGGGCCGATCCATTTGGGATTATCTGAGCCAAGCGAACAAAAAGGTCGGTATCCTGAACTATCCCATGTGTATTCCGCCGTACGAAGTCAACGGCTTTTTGTCCGCCGGGCTCGGAACGTCCGAGGATAATGATTACATTTATCCCTCCGAGCTCAAGCAGGAAGTGGATGCCGCGGCCGACGGAAAATATGAAATGACCGTTGGCTATCACGAGCCGCGTTATGAGGATGCGGACCTTTTCCTGAACGACCTACAACGCGTGCTTCATAAAAAACTTCGCGTTGCGAGATATTTGATTGAGAACAAACAGTGGGACTTGTTCTGGTTCGTCCTTTCGGAAACGGATTGGATGCAGCATCTGATGTGGCGTCATATTGATGAAAATCATTCGCTCCATGAAGGACAAAAAAGTCGCGATCTCTATGAACGATTCAAACAAATATGGATTCGCATTGATGAGGCGATCGGTGAGTTCGCTGAGATCGCGGGGGAACAGTCAAACCTGATCGTCCATTCCGATCACGGTTTTGGCCCGAATGAAGCGGTTTTTAAGCTTAACGTTTGGCTGGAACGCGAGGGATATCTGGTTTGGCGCGACACGAAAAAGAAATCCGGCAATACCAGGGAAGAAGTCCTTCATCGTTGTAAAGCAATAGCCAAGACACTCAAGCTGCACAAACTGGCCCCCAAGCTGTATGATGTTGGACGAACCACGAAGCAGAAGCTCATGGACAAGACCATCCACCACATCGACCTTGATAAGAGTATCGCGTTCGATCCCGGCCACTCAATACCGTTTGGCGGGATCTACGTTAATGATCGACTCGTGGAGACCGACCAAAAGAAAAATGAAATCATTCAGGAGATCGAACGGAAACTCCGCGATTTTGCAAGCGGGAGCAACGTCAAGATAGACGTATGGCGCAAGGGTGATTTGCCAGAGGCTCAATCCGGTACGGGGCCGGACTTGATCATCGGAATGGATGATTGGGGATGTGTCGTATTGAAGGATCCTTTAGAGGGGGACGTGCTCGAACGAAGACCCTATTCCACCCGACACACCGGTTCGCATCGAGTGGATGGGATATTCATCGCGGCGGGACCGGACATTCAAAGCGGCCAGGTGGACGATCTTCCGCTCTTTGATGTCGCTCCGACGGTGCTTCATCTGTTTGGTATACCCACGCCTCCGGGCATCGACGGACACGTCCGGGCGGATATTCTTACTGCCGAATGTCTGTCGCGCCATCCGGTGAGCATTCAGAGCGACGTTGTCCGGGCAAGTGCGGAAGCCGCGGGGCAGACGAGGGACATGACACAGGAAGAGCAGGACGCCATTCAGCAACAACTCAAGGATTTGGGGTATATGTGATCTAACAGTGTGGATTGAAGCACGAGACTGGCGGTAAATCAATACGGCGACCTTATATATCGTGGCAAGTCGGAATACCGGGAAATGGTCGTTTGAGGGGTCCTATGATGCAAAGTAATCAATCCTTGCTCTTAAGAGAAACGAGCATTCGCAGCTTCATTAAAGGAATTGGCTGGCGGGCTCTGGCTTCTTTTACAACAATTTTCTTAGTTCTTATTGTTACCCAAAAGATGACGTTGGTTCTTGAAGTCGGGGCCCTGGAAATAATTGCCAAGCTTGTGCTGTATTACGGCTATGAGCGGGTTTGGAATCAGATTCACTGGGGTCGCATTCCGCTTTCTTTCACTGAGACCAAAGTCTGAGACAAGAGGTCGAAAGAATGTCTATATCGAAGTCTTATCCAAAATTCATGATTCTGAGTATCGACGGCGTGCCATACGACCTGTTTGGACAATTGATCGACCAGGGGGATATGCCGAATTTGGCTTCCCTTGTGTCTCAATGCGGCCTGCGTATGATGCGTTCGGTTCAACCCACAGTCTCATGTGTCGCCTGGTCGAGCTACATGACGGGAGCCAATCCGGGCAAACATGGGATTTACGGTTTTATCGATCGGCGCCCGGGCACCTTTGATCTGATGTTTCCGAATGCGTCCACCCGCACCGCGGAGGACCTGTGGTCGATCTTGTCACGAGTGGACAAGCGTGTTTTTGGAATGAATGTCCCCACGTCGTATCCCCCCCGGGCCGTCAACGGGATCATGATCGGCGGCTTTTTGGCCCCTTCCTTAGAGAAGGTTGCGTATCCCGCAAGCGTTGGTGAGTACTTAAAGTCGATAGATTATCAAATCGATAGCGATGCGGCTTTGGCTCGCAGAGATAAGCGCGCGATGCTGGGGAATTTAAACGAGACGCTCGACAGGCGGATGGAGGCCATGTTTCATTTTCTACATATGGAAAACTGGGACTTTTTCCATACGCATATTATGGGAAGCGATCGGATCAATCATTTCCTGTGGGAGAAAATGGAACGGAACGATCCTGAATTCGCACCGGCTTTCTTTGCGTACTATCGGAGGATCGATGACTATATCGGGCGTCTTTTGGATATGTTGCCCGAAAGCGTGCCATTGATGATTTTCAGCGATCATGGCTTCTGTGCGATTAAACAGGAGGTTCTGTTATCGCGCTACCTGGTGGAATCGGGCTGGACGTCTACCGCAGATAAGCTGCAGCATCCATTGTCCATCGATCCTATAAAGTCACGGGCGTATTGTCTGATTCCAGGTCGAATTTTCGTGAATCTCTCGGGACGCGAGCCCCAGGGCATCGTCCCTCTAAAGAAATATCAGGAAACACGGGAACAGCTTGTTGATGATCTGATGACGCTGCGCGATCTGGACGGCCAGCCGGTGATAAGGAAGGTTCTCAAACGCGAGGATATTTACTGGCCGTCGGGCTGTGACGGCGTATCGTCTTTATCGCCCGAACAGATTGCGACGGCAAATGGGACTTTTGGCAGGGCAGCCGATCTGATCGCCGTCCCATACGATGGTTACGATTTGAAGTTAGGCTTGGGGGACAAAGTGGTCTTCAAGCGAACGGAATTGGAGGGCATGCATACCTATGAGGATGCGTGCCTTGTGGCTCGAGGGATCGATCTGCCGGACGACAAGCTTGAAATCATCATGCTCGCTCGAGCGATCTTGGAAAAAATGCAGTTAAAGCCGCCCGCTGATATGGACGGTTCGGGGAATGCTTTTACTCCTGTTTACAAACCATATTAATTGGAGCTTAAATAAATGGACAGATTAGATGAATTGGAAAGTCAGAGCATTTATATCATTCGTGAGGCTTATTACCATTATAAAAAACTCGCGGTGCTCTGGTCGATCGGCAAAGATTCCACGACCCTGGTGTGGCTTTGCCGGAAAGCCTTTTTCGGTCGGATTCCTTTCCCCGCCCTGCACATTGACACGGGCTACAAATTTCCTCAGATGTATCGGTTTCGTGATGAGTACAGCAAGATCTGGGGGATGGAACTCTACGTGTCGCGAAATGAAGAGGCGATTGCCGCCGGCATGGGCCCGGAAAGGAAACTCGATTGTTGCACGGCCTTAAAGACTCAGGGGCTTAAATTGGCGATTGCCAAGTACGGCTTCGAGGCGCTGCTGCTGGGCATTCGCCGGGACGAGCACGGCATCCGGGCGAAGGAACGCTATTTCTCGCCCCGCGACGAGCAGTTCAAGTGGAACTACCAGGACCAGCCCCCGGAACTGTGGGACCAGTACAAGAACCAGGCGGAGGAGAAGACCCATATCCGGGTGCATCCGCTGCTGCACTGGACCGAAGTCGATATCTGGCGGTACATTCAACGGGAGCAAATTCCGATTACAGAGCTTTATTTCTCCAAGGACGGCATGCGATATCGGAGCATTGGGTGTACGACGTGCTGCAATCCTGTGGAGTCCGACGCTTCAACGGTGGATGAGATCATCGAGGAACTGGAGACAACCACGACCTCGGAACGGGCCGGTCGGGCTCAAGATAAGGAAAATACGTACACGATGCAGAAATTACGTGCTTTAGGCTATATGTAAGAACAAACAATAAGCAACAATGAGGACATAAACGATGCAAGAGAATTTAAAATTTGTAGCAGTGGGCCATGTGGACCATGGCAAGAGCACTTTGATTGGAAGACTCTTGTACGATACGAATTCGCTCCCTCCCGATAAAATGGATGAAGTTCGACTCATGAGCGAGGAATCGGAAGACGCTCCGGAGTTCGCCTTCGTGATGGATCATTTAGAGGAAGAACGAACGAATCGCGTGACCATTGATACCGCCCAGATTTTTTTCAAGACGGCCAGGCGCCATTACACAATCATTGACGCGCCGGGTCACAAGCAGTTTCTAAAGAATATGATTACCGGCTCGACCCAG
>Ga0272441_10016245_pt1 | contig 10319 bp, 7 predicted proteins | sample SSMProp6N_FD_193582 | JGI IMG/M metagenome (GOLD analysis project Ga0272441, IMG submission 193582) | Marine sediment archaeal communities from Little Sippewissett salt marsh, Falmouth, MA, United States - SSM-Prop-6N | ecosystem: Environmental > Aquatic > Marine > Wetlands > Sediment ... | reverse complement strand
CCGGCAGGGCAACGATGGGGCGCCCGTCGTCCGTCAGCAGGCTCACCCGGTGCCCCTGGAGCGTCTCCCGCGGGAGCATCTGGCGGAGGAGTCGCTCGAACGAATACACGGCGATGAGCCCGCCGCGGAATTCGCCCGCGGCGACGACCGGGACGCTGAGGTCGAAGACCGCTTCGCTCTGCACGCTCACGTGGGGGTCGGAATAGACGGGCTTGCCCGTGCGGCGCGAGCGCGCCAGGGCCTTGCGCGAGTCGGGGCAAGTGAGGACCGCACCGACGGCCTCGCCTTCGGCTTGCCCGCGGATGGACCAGCCAACGACTTCTTGGGCGTCGGCAAACAGGACATCCACCAGTTCCGCGTGGTCGGCAAGGTACTGCTCAAGCCGCTCCTGCGCGACGGCCTTGTCCGCGCCGTCGCGGCCGAAACCTTCGGCCAGAGCGACAAGGAAATCACGGGTCGCCTTGAGTTGCCCGCGAATCTGCTCCTCTGCGGACTCGGCGGCCGCCGCCAGCCGCGAGCGCTCCTGGTCGAGATCCCGTTGCTTGAGTTGCCACAGGAGCCCGCCGAGGATCGCCAGGAACAGCAGGGACAGGAGGGTAGGCCCCAGCCAGGCCAGGCGGACGAACCAGCTCATCCGTCCGTTCGTCGGTTTCAGTGATTCGGCCTGACTCACCGCGCAATGTCCTTAACCCGGCAGCACATCGAGCAGTTCATAGTACTCCATGAGCTCCTGCGGCGTCGGGGTGTCGGGGCCGACGGGCCGAAGGTCGTTGAGCCGCGCCGCAGAGCACCACAGGGCCGATCCATCCCCGAAGAGTCGATTGCAGCCGTCGCCCGCATGGGGCGCGAACACGGGGCCGTGGAAGCGTCCGCGCCCGGGCCACTGGTCTACGCCGATGAAGTCCGAGTAGATCACCTTGTTGCCGTGATGGAGGATGGACCAGGTGGCGAGGGCCCGTCCGTCGGGCCAACGTGCCCGGGCCGGGAAGGAGGAGTTCGCGCCCGGCGGCGGGCCGTGGCCCTTCCCCCGCGGGCCGCCCCACTTGTTGCCGCCCGCGCCCTGGGCAATATCGGGGCTCGTGTTCACCTTGTGACTGGGGCAGTAGAACGCCTCCTGAGCGTCCGCCAGCGACGCAAGGAGGCCCAGGTTGACCAGTTCGCCGCCTCCCCGTCGCATCCAGAATGAGTCGAATGGGGGGTTGGGGGACGCGAAGTGCTCGGGCAGCGTGCTCTGGTTCGACATCGCGTACCCGGTACAGGCGATGCCAATCGCGTGCAGGTTGGCGGCGCATTGCCCGCGCATGCCCAGTTCGCGAACGTGCCGGAGCACCGGCAGCAGAATCGTCGTCAGCAGCGCGAGCAGCAACACGACAACGGTCAGTTCGACGAGGGCGAACCCACGCTTGGCGCCGGGCCGGCGCGCCGGGGGCGGGCCGTCTGCACTGCAACGGGTTGTTTGGGTGAGCAACACGCTTTGGTCCCGAGTTCCTTATCCATTGTCGGAAACACGGGCCGATCGGACAACGGCTTCCCGGGGAGGGGTTTTCCCCCATGGGCACCAGCCTGGGGCCGCCGCGACGGGCGAGAAGCATCAAGTTCTGGAGGAAATCCCCCTCTATGCCTGGCGCATCGAACGCAGCCGGTGCGCCTCGATCGGCCAGGGCGGGTTATCCCCGATTGTCCGAGCCCCGTTGCGAGCTCACAATCAAATCTCGAAGCAATGAGGGCAACTGCGACATGTCCCGCGGTCGCCAAGCCCTACGGCTGTACAGAAGACCAGCGGGCGCTGCACGCGTCGGTGCGGTTCGTAGCACGGCAGCGGACAGGGGCTCGAAGGATGCGGGCGCTCTTCGCCTGAAGGGCTGCACCGGGCCGGCCTCTCGCGTCTCGGGGGCCGGCCCGAGCCTTCCGCTGCGGGCGCAGCGCGGAGGTCGACGGATTCGAAGACGGATTCGATTTGCGCCGCTCCACTGGGGAGCGGACGAACGGTGGCAACACTTTGCCGAAGGAGTGCACGATGAGAAAGGTCATGGTAGCGATGTTGGTGCTGGCGGTGGCCGCGACAGGAGTCGCGATTGCCAGGAACGGCCCGCAGGCCCGCATGGGCGCAGTGAAGACGGGGCTGTATGCACGCGAGGACGGCGACGACCCGAACGCTGCAGGAAGCGGCGACTGGGTCGGCTTCGTGGTTCTGAATACCGATTGCGAAGGCTGGCTCAAGGCCAATGTGGTCGTCAAGGGTCTCGGAGAAGGGACCTATGACGTGTACCTGAAGGTGGACGGCGTAGGCGTGAAGGTGGGCACCATAGACGTGGGCATGTACGGGAAGGGAGAAGTCAAGGTCGGCAAGGAAGTCGGCACGGCCGAGGAGAAGGGCGAAACGATCGCGGTCCAGGTGGTCGTCAAGCAGGGCGCCGGCGGTGACATCGTCGGTAGTGCCACGGCGACCGAAGACGTCCCGCTCAAGCTGCCGTGCGAGATGGAGTACTGAGAGCAGCCAGAGCCTGTGACTGCCCCGCGGCTGAGGTAGGGGCATCGAGGGTCCGTCCCCTCGGGAGCGCGAGCCCCGGCAAGCGTTCCCGAGGGGCTACGGTTTGTGGCGAAGAGTCACGCCTTGCCGAGGATGACGCCGTGCGTCGGCGGGGCGGGCCAGAATGTCACCCACGAGTTGAGCTTCACGGTCCGGGTTTGCGATGGCTTGTGCTCGAGCAGCGTGGCCGCCACCGGCACCCCGGCATCGACCACGATCATGTGATGCTCGTCATTGTAGATCACCTTGCCGTTGATCGGGCTCATCGCCTGGAACACCCGCCGGCAGTGAGCGATCCGCTGCGACCGGCTGACGGGCTTTGTCTGGAACGTCAGTTCGTCGCGCGTGCCGCGTTCGACGGTGGCCGTCGCGGCGTGAATGATCACCTCCAGTTCGTCCTCGACGTGGATCCGCTTTTGCAGCGTCTTGCGGTTCGTATCGAGCAAGAGGAAGTCCATGTAGCTGCCCGGCTTCTGCAGGTCGGCCGTGGCGGGGGGCACGCGGAGCGTGAACAGCGGCCCGACCAGTCCGCTGTTATCGATAGCGACGAGTCGTCCGCGAATGGCGTATTGGGCGTTCGTCAGGAACTTGGCCATGGCGTTCTCCCGACTGTAACCTCGACGCCGGAAGCATAGCCGTCAAGCGGGCTCGTGGGAAGAGCTAATGTACGGGCTGGAAGCGACCGAATGTCCACCCAGGCCGGTCCGGCCGGCGGCGCGAGGGAGCGGCCAAGTGGCATTATGACCTCCCCAGCCCCACCGGCGTACAGGGCCAACGCGACCGCCCCGACAGGCAGGGCTCTGAGAAGGCCCGGCAAAAAAAAACTTAGGCCTAGCTTCCCTCAGCGCCTAGCATTACATTGAACCGGCGGACGGAACCCAGTGTAGGTCTCCGCCCAGACGGCTTCAAGGACGCGGCCGCTGAGTGCCGCAATTGTGAAGGCGCTGTCATTTTCCATATAGGGAAAGGTCCTGAACGAAAGGAAAGGTCCATGAGAAACACCAGACTGTTTGTGGTTGTAGGTGCTCTGCTGGCACTGTCGGCTGGGATGGTGGGCTGTAGGGAGCACATGCCTCACGCGGCAACGCTTGCGGGCGGCGACATCCAGTACACGCACGCCAAGCCGGCCGAGGGCGGGTATTACACGGACTGGGATCCGTATGCGGGGAGCCTTGAGTTGATGCCCGCGGAGGACGTCAACCCGGTGTACACGCAGCACATTCTCATCGCGACGATCAAGGACAAGGAAGGCAAGCTCCTGCCCAATCGCCGCGTGGAGTGGGTCATTCCCGACGGCGGCGTCGGCGCGTTCGTGGAGGTGGACGAAAGCGGCTGGCGGAACAGCCGCGGCTACAAGGTGACGAACCGGTACGCGGTCACCCACACCAATAACTTCGCGCATACGTTGACGCGCGGGAACGCCGACCCGGCCGATGATATCCATCTGACGCCGGGGCAGACGTGGGCTGTAATTACCTCCGCCGTTGAGGGCACCACCAACGTCGTCGCCTACGCGCCGGGCATCTACGACTGGAGCAAGCACAAGGCGTTTGCGAAGAAGCACTGGTACGACGTGGCCTGGCAGTTCCCGCCGGCCGCCACCAACCCCATCGGCACCAAGCACAAGATGACCACCAAGGTTATGCAGTACTCCGATCAGGCGCCGCTGGCGGGCTACGAAGTGACGTATCGCGTCACGGGCGGTCCGGCCGCGATGTTCCAGGAGAGCAACGGCGCCGAGGCCATGGTCAAGACCGACAGCAGCGGCCTAGCCACGGTCACGCTGGTGCAGGCGAAGCCGACCGAGGGCACGAATCAGATCGAGATCGACATCGTCCGGCCGGAAGACAAGCAGTGCTGCAAGCCGGCCGTGCACATCGCCACGGGCAAGACGTCGAAGACGTGGGTCGGCCCGAAGATCGCGATCCAGAAGTCGGCGCCTGCGCGCAAGGTGGTGGGCGATCAGTTCCGTTACGCGATCACCGTTTCGAACCCCGGCCGCGTCGCGGCGACAAATGTCATGGTCAGCGACGATATCCCGGACGGGCTGAAGTACGTGTCGAGCTCGCCCGAGGCGAAGGCCTCCGGCCAGATGCTGACCTGGTCGCTCGGCTCGCTGGACGGCGGCGCGTCGAAGTCGCTGTCGGTGACCGTCCAGGCCATGCGGACCGGCACGTTCCGCAACTGCGCTGACGTGAAGGCCGATTACGGCCTGGCGGCGCAGGCGTGCGCCACGACGGTCGTGGGGCAGCCGAAGCTGGAGGTCGAGAAGACCGCCCCGGCCGAGGTCCTGCTCTGCGAGCCGATCAAGTACAAGTTCACCGTCAGGAACACCGGCGATGCGCCGGCGATGAACGTGAAGCTGTCCGACGAACTTCCCGCGGGCTTGAAGTGGAAGAACCAGCACGACACCGTGACGGCCGACTTCGGCACGCTGGCGCCCGGACAGTCCAAGTTCGTCGAGTACGACGTGATGGCCTCCAAGACCGGCACCTACACCAACCAGGCGCAGGTGACGGCCGACGGAGGGCTGAAGGCCCAGGCGTCCGTCAAGACGGTGGTCCGCCAGCCGGTGCTGGTAATCACCAAGAACGCGCCGAGAGAACGGCTGGTCGGCACGCCGCTGACGTACGACATCACCGTGGCGAACAAGGGCGACGGCGAGGCACGCAACACGGTGCTCGTCGATAACCTGCCGGCGAACGCCCAGTTCGTCAGCGCCAGCGACGGCGGGCAGCACTCCGCCGGCCGTGTGGTGTGGAACCTCGGCACGCTGGCGCCCAACGCCTCGAAGAAGGTCTCCGTGAGGCTGCAGGCGACGCAGAAGGGCGAGGTCCGCAACCGCGTCAGCGCTACGGCGTTCTGTGCCAAGGCCGACGGCGAGGCCGTGACCATGGTCATGGGCATTCCGGCGATCCTGCTGGAATGCGTGGACGAGGCCGACCCGATCCAGGTGGGCGCCAACGAGACGTACACCATCACGGTGACGAATCAGGGCTCGGCCGACGATACGAACATCGTGATCAAGTGCATCGTGGCGGGTGATATGGAATACGTTTCGGCCGATGGCCCGACGAAGGCCACCAAGGACGGCAAGAACGTGACCTTCGCGCCGCTGAAGTCGCTTGAGCCGAAGGCCCGGGCGACATACACCGTTGTGACCAAGGCCGTCAAGACCGGTGACACCCGGTTTGGGGTCGAACTGACCAGCGATCAGTTGACCTCGCCGGTCACCGAGACCGAAAGCACCCACATCTACGGCGATTGACGTAGCCGGGTGCTACAATAGTGGAAGGAAAAGGGCCGTCCCGCGTGGGGCGGCCCTTTTCACTAACACGCCCACCGGGGCGAAAGGAGCGACCCGATGCAAGCGAAGAAACAGTGGGCAAGGCTGGCCCTCATTGTGCTGCTGGCCGGCCTCATCGCCGGATGTGAATCGGACCAGCCGCAAATGACCCGCAGGCCCGAGATGGCCCGACCGACGATGGAGACGCCCCCGCCGCCCCCTCCGCGGCCAGTCTCTCCGCCCCCCGCGCCGATGCGCCGCTCGGCGCCGCGGATGGATTCGCCTGCCGGCAGTGCCGTCACGATCGCCAAGTCGGCGCCGAGGACGGTTCTGGTCGGGCAGGAGTTCGACTATATCATTGAGCTGCGGAACATCGCCGGCGCGGCCGTTGAGGATGTGGTGCTGACGGAGAAGCTGCCCGGCGGACTCAAGCTGATCTCGACGAAGCCCAAGGCCGACATGGCCGGCAACACCGTCACCTGGCGGGTGGGCACGATGGCCGCGGGCGCGACGGAGAGGCTGACGATTCGGGCCCAGGCGACACAGACGGGCGAGCTGGTGGGCTGTAGCGACATCGCCTACAAGATCCCGCAGGTGTGCGTGGCGTTGACGGCCGTCCAGCCCGCGCTCGAGATCGCCAAGTCGGGCCCGGGCGAGGTGCTTGCCTGCGATCCGATCCCCATGAAGGTCGTCGTCCGCAACACGGGCACGGGCAACGCGACGAACGTCAAGGTGAGCGACGAGTTTCCGGACGGCCTGATGCTCGAGGACGGCCGCAAGAGCGTGTCCGTGGACATCGGCACGCTCGCGCCGGGGCAGGCCCGCGAGGTTACGCTCCGCACCAAGGCGGCCGGGGCGGGCCGGTACGTCAACCGCGCGACCGCGACGGCGGATAACGGGCTGAGCGCCCAGTCGGGGGCGGTTACCGTCGTCGTGCGCAAACCCGTGCTCAAGGTCGCCAAGTCCGCCCCGGCCATGCGGTACGTGGGCCGTCCCGCGACGTACACCATCACGGTGACGAACACGGGCGACGGCGAGGCCCGGGACACCGTGCTGACCGACACGCTGGCGGCCGGCGCCGAGTTCGTCCGGGCCGACGGCGGCGGGCGGATGTCCGGCGGCAAGGTTACGTGGCCCCTGGGCACGCTGAAGCCCAACGAGTCGAAGAAGGTCTCCGTGACGGTCAATGCGACCCGGAAGGGGGAGCTTCGCAACACGGCCGTGGCGAAGGCCTACTGCGCCGAGGCCAGCGACGAGGCCGTCATTGCGGTCAAGGGCATTCCGGCGATCCTGCTGGAGTGCGTGGACCACGCCGACCCGATCGAGCTGGGCGCCAACGAGACGTACACGATTACCGTCACGAACCAGGGCTCGGCGGACGACACGAACATCGTGATCAAGTGCACGCTGCCGGATGCCCAGGAATACGTCTCGGGCGATGGCCCGGCCAAGGCCACCAAGGAGGGCAAGGACGTGACGTTCGCGGCGCTCAAGTCGCTGGCGCCGAAGGCGAAGGCGACGTACCGCGTCGTGGTCAAGGGCGTGAGGACCGGCGACATCCGATTCAAGGTTCGGTTGACCAGCGATCAGTTGACCTCGCCGGTGACCGAGACCGAGAGCACTCACATTTACGGCGAGTAACCCGGCCGACGGGGCGGCAGGCATTGCCGGTGGGGGCGTCCGTTGCGGGCGCCCCCGCCGGCCGGCACGCGTCCCTCACATCTCAGGGAAGGTGAACAACCATGGAATACGTCTGGAACATGATCGTTCGGTACGCCCCGCCGATCGTCGGCGTGCTGGTCCTGCTGCTTGTGGCGTATATCGTCTCCGGCTGGGTGGGGCGGCTGGTCGCGCGGCTCCTGACCCGGGCCAAGGTCCAGAAGACGCTCTCCACGTTCTTCGGCAACTGCGCCCGCTGGGCGCTGATGGTCCTCGCGCTGGTGGCGTGCCTGGGCGTGTTCGGCGTGGAGACGACGAGCTTCGCGGCCGTGATTGGTGCCGCCACTCTGGCCATCGGCCTGGCGTTCCAGGGCAGCCTGTCGAACCTGGCGGCCGGCGTGATGCTGCTCATCTTCCATCCGTTCAAGGTGGAAGACTTCATCAAAGTGGAGGGACAGCTCGGCACCGTCAAGGAGATCTCGCTGTTCACGACCGAGCTCGACACGGTGGACAACCGCCGGATCATCCTGCCCAACGGCAAGGTGTTCAGCTCGACGATCGAGAACTTCAGCTTCCACGAGGTGCGTCGCGTGGACGTGTCCGTGGGCGTCGAGTACCCGGCCGACCTCGATCGCACGCGCGAAGTGCTGACCCAGGCGGCTGCGGAGGTCCCCGGCACGCTAAAGGACCCGCCGCCGCAGATCATTCTGCTGTCGCTGGGCAACTCGTCGATCGACTGGGAGGTCCGCGTCTGGACGAAGGGCGCCGATTACTGGACCACGCTGGACGCCACCACGCGGGCGGTGAAGATGGCCCTGGACAAGGCCGGCCTCGGCATCCCGTTCCCGCAGATGGACGTCCATCTCGACGCCCCCGCCCCGCAGGCGTAAGCGACGGGTGCTCGTTTGGGCTGACGTGGGGGCCGCCGTCGGGTAGGATGGCGGCCCCATGGACGAGCATCGCAAGCTCAAAGGCGTCGGCGTGGGGGCGGGGTACTTTGGCCGTTTCCAGTACGAGGCGTGGACCCGCATCCCGGAAGTCGAGATCACGGCCGTCTGCAACCGGACCGAGCCCAAGGCCCGGGCCCTGATGACCGAATTCGCCATCCCCCGCTACTACGCGGATGTCGGCGAGATGCTCGACGCCGAGCGGCCGGACTTCATCGACATCATTACGCCGCCCGAGACCCACGGGCCGTACGTGCGGGCCGCGGCCGAACGCGGCGTGGGCGTCATCTGCCAGAAACCCCTCGCCCCGACCTACGCCGAGGCCGAACGGATTGTCGAGACGGCCGAGCGCGCGGGCGTGCGCTTCATGATCCACGAGAATTGGCGCTGGCAGCCGTGGTGGCGCGAGATCAAGCGCATCCAGCGGGGCGGTGAGATCGGCGAGTTCACGCACGCGCTCTTTCGCATGCGGATGGGCGATGGCTGGGGCGAGGACGCGTACCTGAGCCGTCAACCGTTCTTCCGCGAGTACCCGCGGCTGCTCGTCTATGAAACGGGCGTGCATTTCATCGACACGTTCCGCTACCTGTTCGGCGAGGTGGCGAGCGTGTATGCCCGGTTGCGGCGGCTCAACCCCGCCATCCGCGGCGAGGATACGGGGCAGGTGCTGTTCGCGTTTGACAGCGGCGCCACGGCCATCTGGGACGCCAACCGCTACAACGAGTCCGAGACCGACCGGCCGCGCTTCACCTTCGGCACGCTGCGGATCGACGCGATGGGCGGGCACCTCGAGATGGACTTCGGCGCCAGCATTCGCGTGAAGCCGTTGGGCGAGCCGGCGCAGGCGCACGACTACGAGCGGCGCAACGTGAACTTCGCCGGTGACTGCTGTTACTTGCTCCAGCGGCACTTCGTCGATTGCATGGCGAGCGGGCGCGAGTTCGAGTCGCACGGGCGGGACTACCTCAAGACGCTCCGCGTGGTGGACGCCGTGTACGAATCGGCCGAGCGGGGCCAGGCCGTGGAGCTGTAGGTCCACGGCACCACGCTATTGCCTGGGCAGACGCCTGCGCCGGTGCGCCGCGACCGCAAGGGAGCGGGAGGGTTGTGCATGCCGAAGACCAGAATCCCCTCCCTTGCGGTCGCGGCTCGCGCACGGGCTGCAAGCGGTTCGTGGCACCCCCGCGCGACGGGATGGGCTCGCGCATGGGTTGCAGGCAGCCCGTGGCGCCCAGCGTCAGGTCAACGCGCGCACGACGTCGGTGACGGCCGCGTCGTCGCCGACGTTGCCCGGAAAGACCACGTACGGCAGCCCGGGGAACTTCGACTCCTCGCCCAGCCGCCACAGGGGCACGCCCGGGTGAATCTGCCCGACCACCCACGCGCGTCGCACGCCGAGCGCCTCGGTCGCCAAGTCGCTCGAGGTGATCCCCCCCTTGGCCAGGATGTACCGCGGACGCGTTTCGTTCGCGGCGACGATCTCGACGAGGGCCTGGGAGACCTTGTGGGCGATGTCGAGGTTGTCGGCCCGGCCTTCGCCCGAGACGAGCGCGCGGCTGGTGAAGACGGCGGCCCGCCGCCCGGCGGCGAGGGCGCTGCGCACGGCCCCCGCGGCGCGGGCGACCTCGGCGCCGCGCTGCCCGGCCGCCACCAGCCTAGGCACGGCGAGTTGGATGGGCAGGGCGTCACCATTGGTGAACAGGTGCTTCAGTTGGCGCGTGGACTTGGGCACGTGCGAGCCGCAGACGATGAGGCCGCCCCGTTGGGGACAGGCCCGGCCGGTGAGCTTGAGTTCCCGGGGCGTCAGGACGGGCCGCGGCTCGATGCCCGCGAGCGCCCGGGCGAAGGACGCGGCCGTGCGGTAGAGCAGCGGTCGCCCGGCCGATTCAGCCCGCAG
>Ga0272441_10016244_pt1 | contig 10319 bp, 11 predicted proteins | sample SSMProp6N_FD_193582 | JGI IMG/M metagenome (GOLD analysis project Ga0272441, IMG submission 193582) | Marine sediment archaeal communities from Little Sippewissett salt marsh, Falmouth, MA, United States - SSM-Prop-6N | ecosystem: Environmental > Aquatic > Marine > Wetlands > Sediment ... | reverse complement strand
ATTGCTGAACAACATACCCCAGAATTAATCCCAAAAAAATAATGCTTATAGAAAAAATTAGATTTATGTACATTGGTTTACCTTAGATATTTATTTTCCTTCTCATATGATTCTTTTGCCCTTCTAACATTTTTCTGTGTAAAGCCGTTTAACACTGTTATATCTTGAGGAATAACCGGTTTTGAAAATAGTTTTCTACTCCGGTGTATTCGTAAGACACAGAAAAACTAAACATCCTCGAATAATCAGCTACATTTATATACTATTTTATAAAGCCACCAATAGAGTCTTAATCCTAAAGGGAAAATTGAATATTTTAAACAGTTTATTTACCGAGTAAATTTTGTCTTCTATCGATAATCTTTCAATGATTTAATACCATCACACTTGCAATTATTTATATGAGCTTTTAAGATTTTTTTTGCATCTAAAATATTTTTATCAAGTATTGCCTTGATCAATAAAATATGTTCATTTAATGATCTTTCATATAGCGGATCTAATTGTTGTGAGATACTTACAAGGGGATACATTCTCATGTAAATCTTGTATAGCTTTTCATTTAAAGAACTTTTGACTATACTTAAATGAAGCTCTCTATCAGAAATACAATATTTTAATGGCTTCTTCGGCTCAATAGCTTCTTTTTGCATTTCTATTGAATCTTGGAGATATTTTTGAAATAAGTCTTTATCTATAGTGTCTTTCATCATGCCCTGTTCTAATGCATAAACTTCGATTAGGTTCCGTAAATCATAAATTTCTTCTAAATCTTTACATGATAACCGTATAACATAGTATCCTCTTCTAAGTTTATATTCAACCAGTTCGTCTTTTATTAACCGGTTTAATGCTTCGCGGATAGGTGTTTGACTTATCCCAAAATCTTCAGCAATTTCTTTAATGCTTATTCTTTGGTTTAATTTGATTTGTTGATTTATGATTTTCTCTTTTAACTCAATATATATCTTCCCAACAATAGTTTGATTAATCGGCATCTATATATCCTGTCTTTCTACTCAATAAAAATATATTCTATATTTTATACGATATACTTTCAAATCTTTTTTGTCAATACATTTTTTTCTATTATCTATACAAAAAATCAATGACAACTTCTCTTGCCAAAAGCTCAAATCCAGTTTCAAGTTACAAAAAAGAAAAACATTTTCTTAAAGATTTTTCTCGAGGGCTTTTAAATGGTTTCTCGCTTTTTCCAATACGCTTGTTTCAGAGTAATAAGTACCAATGATTTTCAAAAAAGTTGTATTTCTTTTCATACCTTCCAAGGCTTCCCTGGCTTCTTTTTCATATAAGCCCTTTTCAAAATCCATGTAAAAAACATATTCCCATAATTCTCTTTTACTGGGGCGTGACTCCAGTCGGCTTAAATTGATATCCCTTACCGCCAGCTCCTTTAAACATTTATAGATGGCTCCGGGAACACTGATGACAGCAAAAATGATGGAGGTTTTATTGTTTTTACTATCTCTTGACAGCTCAGGAGATATTATGAAAAACCGGGTATGATTTGATTGGTTATCCTGAATTCCGGATTTTAATATTTTCATATGATATAAATCTGCAGCATAATGACTGGCTATAGCGGCGGTTTTTGTATCATCTGATTCTTTAATCATTTTTACACTACCGGCAGTATCGTAAACGGGGATTATTTGACAGGATGGTAAATTTTTTGAAAAATATCCTTCACACTGCGCCAGTGCCTGGGGATGAGAATATATCTTTTTGACATCTTTATAATCTGTACCTTTTTTTACAATCAAACAATGCTCAACTTTCAATATCACTTCCCCTACTGCAAACAATGATTGATTTAATAGAAGATCGTGCACTTTATTTATACTGCCTGTTTGAGAATTCTCCACAGGTAAAATACCATAATCCGCTTCGTGATCTGCTACCATTTTGCATACCTGTTCAAAGCTCCTGCAAGTTAATAAATCTATAGAATTACCAAAAAAACGGACAGCTGCCATTTCACTAAAAGCACCTCTTTCTCCCTGGAATGCTACTCTTTTTTTTCTATTGGATTCTTGATATTTTATCTTCAATGCTTTATCCTTTTTATCATCTTTATTTCTAACAGGTTCTTTTATTAAAGAATTCATCTTGTTGGAATGTTTTTTTAAATTATTTGCCTGTATAAAATCTTTTTCCAGACTATCCGGATTTTTTTTCAACTTATATTCTATTTTATCAAGATATTTTTTAAACTTATCAATCATCTCAATGACGCTTTTATTATTTGTCCCATATATATCTTTCCATATATCGAAAGAACTTGATGCAATCCTGGTCATATCAGCAAATGCCGAACCGGTAGCTTTAAAAAAATTTTCATTATTTTCTTTTTCAGCAAGGAAACCGGAAAGATTAATTAGGGAAATAGCAATAAGCTGGGGCAAATGACTAACAGCAGCAGTAATTCTATCATGTTCTTCAGCCTTCATTTTTAATACATGAGCACCTATCATGCTGGCTACTCTGCACATCTTTTCCATTGCTTCTTGATTCGATTTATTTTGAGAGGTTAGAATATAAGGTTTATTTTTAAAAAGTTGAATATTTGCCGCATCTATGCCGAATCTCTCAGAGCCGGCCATGGGATGTCCACCGATGAAGTCAACATAAGAAGGTAATATTCGATTGGCTTCCTTCATGATTTCTGTTTTCGTACTTCCGGTATCCGTAACCAAACATTTTTCCTTAAGATGAGGCGCTATTTTGGCAAAAATTTCTAATATAGTCCCTATCGGTGTAGCGATGATAATTAAATCAGCATCTTGAATGCCATCCAGCAGGTTATCAGTTCCTTTATCAATAGCACCCAAAGCAATTGCTTTTTCGATTATCTTTAATTTATCGACCCCGACAATCTGAACATTTATGCTCCCAGCCTTTATTGCCATACCCAGGGAACCACCAATCAGTCCCACACCAATAATAGTTATTTTCTTAAAACCGCTCTCCTCGCTCATTCTAAATCTCCTCTTTATGAAAAATCCTACATTTTTGTATTCTAAAACATTTTCAAATTTCAATATTTTTTGTTACTTGTTTATCTTCTTTTCTGTCTTATCAGTGCATGTAAGCCGGAAACTGCTAATATATAACCATAGTATCCCAATCCGGCAATTTGTCCTGTGCATACCGGAACCGTCACTGATTTTTGACGAAACTCATCTCGGGAAAAAATATTTGAAAGATGTACTTCAATTACCGGTAGCGGGCAATCCCTTAAAGCATCGGAAATAGCATAGCTATAATGGGTATAAGCTGCCGGATTGATAACCAATCCATCTATCTGCAATGACCATTTTTGAATTATATCTATCATTTCTCCTTCAGAATTGGATTGGGCAAACATCAATTCAATATTTTCTTTTTCTGCAGCATCTATGATTTTCTGATTGATTTCTTCTAAAGTTAAAGTACCATAAATATTTTGATCTCTCTTCTCCAGTATATTCAAATTAGGTCCATTTAATATACCAATTTTAAACATTACAACCACTCCTTTTTAAATGCTTCTAAGGCACTAATGACTTCTCTCTTATTGATACCTTCAACTATATGTACTTTTCCAATTTTCTCAGGTAATATAAAACAAATATTTCCCTGTTTATTTTTCTTATCAAAAGCAATCGTTTCCCAAATTTTCTCATTGTTAATATTTTTAATTGCAATTTTTTGCGATATATTCAATTTTTTTATGATTTTTTTAATCTTTTCTTTTAAATCTAAATTACATAGTCCACGATCATGGGATATCATGGCTTCAATGACCATTCCCAACGCAACGGCTTCTCCGTGGAATATTTTTTGATATCCAAAAATAACTTCCAGAGCATGACCAATGCTGTGGCCGAAATTTAAGTATTTTCTTTGATTTTTTTCACTAGGATCCTGTAGAACCAGTTTTACTTTTAATTTCACAGCCTCCCGAATGATAGTTGAAAAAACTTCTATATTATTTTCTAATATCTGTGAGATCACTGTATTAACGTCAGTAAAAAGCCTTGGAGAAAAAATAACAGCAATCTTTATGATTTCCGCCAACCCATTCTTGATATGCTCTAATGGTAAAGTTTTAATAACGGAAGGATCAATAAAAACAGCTCTAGGATGATAAAAACTTCCAATCATATTTTTTGCCTTTGGATGGTCCACTGCTGTTTTACCTCCTATACTACTATCTACCTGTGCTAAAAGGGTAGTCGGTATATGTATAAAAGGAATTCCCCGCATGTAAGTCGAAGCGACAAAACCGGCGATGTCTCCGACAACTCCACCTCCTAAGGAAACCAAGAGAGTGTTTCTATCTGCTTTTCCATTTAGTAATGAGTCATAAATATCGGATGCAGTCGATAAATTTTTATATTCTTCCCCATCGGGAATTTCAATAAATTTACCTTGAAAACCATACCTGGAAAAACCGCTTATTAGTGTTTCGCCATACAAGTGTTTAACCAACGGATTGGTTACAATGAATATCTTTTTATTCTCATAAAAAGATACCAGATAACTTCCTGCATCGGCAATCAGGGCTTCTGAAAAGATAATTTCCGTTTTTCTTTCTTCGGTAAATTTTATCAGGATATTTTCCATTGATAATCCTTTTCTCTCAGTATATTGATAATTTCATCGGCTACTTCTTCTACGCTTAATTCAGATGTATCAATCTGCCAGGTGAGTTGGTTGTAATCTTCACTTCTTTTTTTTAGTAAGTTTTTTATTTCTTCTAATTTATTTTTTTTCAATAAAAGAGGTCTTTTATTGTCCTCTTTCAACCGGTTGAAGATAACCATTGGATTTGCAGAAAGACAGATAATCGTTCCTCCCTGATTGGCCAGATGAATGTTTTTTCTAGTTAGCAACGTGCCTCCTCCCGTAGCAACTACCAGGTCATCTCTTTGTATGATTTCTTTTAATAGATTGGTTTCTAATTCTCTAAAATAATATTCTCCCCTTATCTTAAAAATATCTTCAATACTCCTGCCCTGACGGTCTTGTATTGCCTTGTCCATATCAATAAATATTTTGCCTAGTTTTTTTGCTAATTTTTTGCCTACAACCGTTTTTCCGGTTCCCATAAATCCGGTGATGTAAAGATTATGCTTCATCATTTTTCCAATCCTCTCTTATAATTTTGAATATTTTTTTCTATTTCCCGCAAAGAATCTCCGCCAAATTTTTCTAAGAATGCGGCTGCTATTTCCCAGCCGACCATTGCTTCACCCACCACTGATGCAGCCGGGACTACACATATATCAGAACGCTGGTACATCGCTTTTGTTTTTTCTCCTGTTTTAATGTTCACCGAATCAAGTGGATTAAGTAGCGTAGGGATCGGTTTAAAATAGGCTCTTAAAAGTATGGTTTCCCCGTTACTGATTCCACCTTCCAAGCCTCCTGCATCATTCTTTTTCCGAAAATACTTTTGAGATAAATCCAGTTCATCATCTGTCCGATATATAGCATCATGTACTTCCGAACCCTTTTCCCGGGAAGCGGCAATACCATTGCCAATTTCAACCGCCTTTACGCCCGGAATGCTCATCAGGGCAGCGGCTAACCTACCATCAAGACGACGGTCCCAGTGCACATGGCTGCCCAATCCAATAGGAACTCCCTTTACTGCAATTTCAAATATTCCTCCCAGTGTATCACCATTTTTTTTCGCTTCATCGATCTGTCGGCACATTTCCTCCGAAATCGAAGCATCCATACAAAATACCTTAGACTGCTGAATCTTTTTTTGAAATGCTTCATCGAAAATTGGCTCATCTTTCAAACTAATATTTCCAATTGTTTTTACATGACAATAAGAATAAATTTTAAAAAATTCCAGGAATTGTAGAGCAACGGTTCCGATGGCAACTTTCATAGCTGTTTGTCGAGCACTGGCTCTCTCTAATACCGGCCGGCAATCATGAAAATTATATTTAATCATTCCTGCTAAATCCGCATGTCCGGGCCTGGGTATCAATAATGGCGTCAAATTTTGTTTTTTAACATTTTTCCAATCCCTATTTTTAATCATCAAACCTATTGGTGAACCAATGGTCTTACGGGAAACTACGCCGGATAAAATTTCCACTTGATCATGTTCGATCAACATCCGTTTTCCCCTTCCATAACCCATTTGTCTTCTATGTAAATTTTCATTAATTTTATCTTCATTTATAAGAAAACCAGCTGGCAATCCTTCTATGATTCCTAAAAGGCACTTTCCGTGTGATTCACCGGCATCTAAAAAACGCAGCATTTAACATCAGCCTCCTTTATCAGGATTATTTCCCTCTGAAACTTTAAAAATATTTTATAAATTTAAGTTAATTTATCTTTCCTGCTTGTATTCCAGAATTTATTTCCATGGAATGACCTTATAGGATTAAATACACGCTCAATATTTATATTATCGTATTTATTTTTTGCATATGAAACGCATGCCATGTTGCATAAAAATTATTATAGATAGAATATTTTTTTTCTCACAACTAATAATTTTTAATCTTTTGATTTATTTTGATGATCCAGTGTATAAATTAATTTCTTAACGATTTTTTTATCCGGTTGAATGCCGGTCCACAAATAAAAACTTTCAACCGCTTGATAAACTAGCATATGATTGCCGTTTATAGTTTTTGCTCCCGCTTTTTCCGCCTGTTTTAAAAAATAGGTTTTCTCCGGAAAATAAATGAGGTCATAGGCTAAAAGGTGCTGATTTAATTGAATATTATCCGGTAAAGGATTAATTTCGATATTCGGATGGGAACCTATAGGAGTCGCGTTGATTAATACATCTGTCCGATTGATTTTTTTTTGCAGGCATCCATTTTCTATCGGGAAAATTCGAATATGACAATCCGGAAAAAAGACCTGATATTCTTGTTTTATTTTTTCTGCCCTTTGCAATGTCCGGTTAAAAATAGATATTTCCTTTATTCCTTCCTGACAAAGAACATAGACAACTGCCCTCGCTGCTCCTCCGGCTCCTAATACCACTGCATTTTTACCATCAATTTCAAAATTACTATCACCCTCAATAAGACTTCTTTTAAATCCGATCAAATCCGTATTGTATCCAGATAAGAAACCATTTTTATTCACTATCGTATTCATTGCTCCTACCCTAAAAGCAGATTCATCAGTACTATCCATAAAATCAAATATTTTTTCTTTGAAGGGAGCGGTTACATTCATCTCTTTAACATTCAGCGCTTTCATCCATTCAATAACGATCTGTAATTGATTTATAGAAATTTGAAAAGGTAAATATCTTTCATTCAAAGAATAATATTTTAATAATGCATTATGCAAAAAAGGAGAAAGGCTTGTTTCAATATTTCCTCCAATAATTCCCAGAATTCCGGTTTTCCCGTTAATTTCTGTTCGCATTTTTTATTCCTTTATTTGATTATTTTTTTTAGTGTATGAAAAAAGCCGGGATAAGATATATCTATGCACTCTGTATTTTTTATAATCGATTTACCGTGAGCACATAACGCTGCTATAGTTAAAGACATGGCCATCCGATGGTCATGATAACTGTCACAGACAGCATTCTTTAACCTGGTCGGACCAATAATTTCAAAACCATCTTCTTTTTCGGTAATGGATGCTCCCATTTTTTTTAATTCTGTTACGATGGCAGTTATTCTATCAGTCTCTTTAACCCTTAATTCCTGCGCATCGGATACAATGGTTTTACCATGTGCTTGTGTGGCAAGAACAGCTATCAAAGGTAATTCATCGATTAATTTACCCATACTTTCTTTATTGATTTCTATACCGGTTAAGCGATCCCCAATCACCGTTATATCTGCCCGAGGTTCGTTTGATTTTATCCGGTAATTTGAAATTTTAATCATAGCACCCATTTTCTTTAATATATCAATCATCCCTGTTCTTGTAGGATTCACTCCCACACCTTTAACCAATACCTTAAATCCTTTTTTAATGCTTGCAGCAGCAAGAAAATAAGCTGCAGAGGATATGTCACCAGGAATAAATATTTCCACGCTTTTTAATGCTTTTTTTCCCGATACTTTTATTTTTCGAGCGTCTGTTTGAATATCTGCCCCCATAAATGTAAGCATCCTTTCGGTATGGTCACGGCAAATCTGAGGTTCGAAAATGATTGTATCACCTCCGGCAAAAAGTCCAGCAATTAAAAGTGCGGATTTGACTTGAGCACTGGCTATGGGAAGTGTATATGTAATACCTTTCAATTGATTGCCTGTAATGTTTAAAGGAGCATATCCTTTACTAGCTGTTCCTTTTATTTTTGCGCCCATCAGAGAAAGCGGTTGAATCACTCTTTGCATCGGTCTCTTCCTTAAGGAATTATCTCCGGTAATAACCGTGTTAAATTGCTGTCCGCTTAAAAGACCGGATAGTAACCTGATGGTTGTTCCTGAATTACCAGCATCCAGAATATGAATCGGCTTTTTTAATCCATGCAGCCCTCTTCCTTTTATTTTAATGGCGGCGTGGTTTATTTTTTCAATCCTTGCTCCCAATGCGGACATGCATTTTAAGGTATTCAGGCAATCCTCGCCGTGCAAAAAATGATATATGTTACTTTCTCCTTGAGCTATAGCCCCCAATATAATGGCTCGGTGGGAGATGGATTTATCACCAGGTACCGAAATCTGTCCTTCAATTTTTTTTACCCCTTCAATGATTGTTTCCAATAGATCGTTTATCCTCCCTATTTTACCTGACCGGCAAGATTTATTTCTCTTCCTATAACCTGGGCTATTCCTTTTATTTCCTCTAATAAGTGATTAAAATTCTTAAAGTTCAAAGTTTGAGCACCATCGCTCAATGAAGCTTTTGGATTAGGATGGACTTCGATGATGAGACCGTCTGCACCCGCAACAATTGCAGATTTTGCCATGGGACCTACTAGTTTCCACCTGCCTGTTCCATGACTGGGATCAACGATAACCGGTAGATGACTTAATTCCTTTAAGGCAGGTACAGCACTTAAATCAAGCGTATTCCTGGTATAGGTTTCAAAAGTGCGAATACCTCTTTCACATAAAATGACCTCCCGGTTTCCATTGGATAAGATGTGTTCGGCTGATAATAATAATTCTTCCAAAGTCGCAGACATACCTCTCTTGAGCATCACCGGTTTTCTAACATGACCCAATTCCTTTAAAAGTATGAAATTTTGCATGTTTCGGGCACCTACCTGTAAAATATCTGCATACTTAGCAACCAGGTCAATTTGGTCTACAGACATCACTTCAGTTATAGTTAGCATGTCAAATTCTTGCGCAGCTTGTGACATGAGCTTTAAACCTTCTTCTCCTAGACCCTGGAAACTGTACGGAGAAGTCCTTGGTTTAAATGCCCCTCCCCGTAAAATTTTAACTCCTGATTCGCTTAACTCTTTGGCAATTGTATAAATTTGTTCTTCATTTTCTATGGCACAGGGTCCGGCAATAACTGCTAATTCCTTACCGCCTATGCTAGTTCCCTTTAATTTAATGGTAGTATTTTTATCTTTAAATTCCTTGCTGGCTAATTTGTAAGGTTTTAAAACCCGAAGAACTTTTTCTACACCAGAATACGCATAAAAAGGAAAGGATTCCAGGATACTTGTATCTCCGATGATACCGAGAATAGTTCTCTTTTCGCCTCTTGAAATATCTATATCAAGTCCCATCCTCTTTAACTCATTGATTACTTTCTCAATATCTCCCTGACTGGCACTGCCGTTCATAACAACTATCATTTTAATCTCTCCTTTTCAGCTTATTGTAAATCTTTCCTTAGGTTCTTTGCTTCACGTAAATAACAATGCTTGATTTCATTTTGCTTTTTTTCACAATTAATTTGAATCAGAATTCTTATACATTTTTTCAATCCGTAGTGGACATTGGCTTCCTGCGTCCCGAACAGAGGTGCTTCGGACCAGCCCAATTCCCGGGCAGCAGCAGCCGGAAAAGCTGAATTCAAATCTGGGGTTGTGCTGAAAAATATTGATACAATATCTTCAATATCAAAATCATTTAATTTTTTAATGGCTAATAACAATTCTTTTGTGCCACTTAATATTTCTTTTTTTGTGTTTTCGTTTACAGTTATTGCTCCTCTAATTCCTCTTACCAACATAATCCTCCTCATCCTATATTATGTTTTTTACTTCAGGATAAATCTACATATTGCCTAATATAAATAAAAAAGGCTATAGGTAATAAAAAACCTATAGCCTTTATATGTTTTGGTATACATATATCCACCATAGGCGTGGACGATGTCCATGCCTATGGTATCTT
>Ga0272441_10016242_pt1 | contig 10320 bp, 10 predicted proteins | sample SSMProp6N_FD_193582 | JGI IMG/M metagenome (GOLD analysis project Ga0272441, IMG submission 193582) | Marine sediment archaeal communities from Little Sippewissett salt marsh, Falmouth, MA, United States - SSM-Prop-6N | ecosystem: Environmental > Aquatic > Marine > Wetlands > Sediment ... | reverse complement strand
ACCCGCAGGTCGTGGATGCCGGACAGGCGCTCCGGATTCGGGTCGATCCGGACCACCGCCGAGCCCACCTTGGGCACCGGCCAGAACACCTCCGGCGCGAGCGTCTTCAGCCGCCGCACATCGGCCCGCGCCCGCAGTTCCACCGACAGCGGCCCATAGTCGCGCGAACCCGGCCCCGCCAGCAGACGGTCCGCGAACTCGGTCTGGACCGTGAGCACCATGCGTTCGACCGGCCAGGGCAGCTCGAAAAGCGAGACCAGCAGGTCTGAACTGATGCAGTACGGCAGATTGCTGATCACCTTCAGCGTCCGGCCGCGGTCGACCTGAACGGTCAGAGCCGCCTCGACCTCCGGATGAACGGTCCGCCGGGCGCCGTGGATGTCGCTGTGCACCAGGTGCACGTTCGCACGGGCGCCGACATAGTCCATCGCGATCTCGTACAGGCCCGCGTCGATCTCGACCGCCACCACCTCCGCCCCGCTCGCCGCCAGGTGCCAGGTCAGCATCCCCGTCCCCGCACCGATCTCGAGCACCACGTCGTCCTCGCACGACCCGCCCTGCGCACAGATGAAGCTCAGCACGTTGTGGTCGACCAGGAAGCTCTGCCCCAGCAGGCGGTTGGCCCGGATCCCCCGGTCCTTGAGAATGCGAGTCAGGTCGCGTTTCGTGTGTCGGCGTGTCAAGTCGGGCTCTCCGCCGGTCCGCCGTTCGCGTCGCGAATCAAAGGGATAAGCTGGGCCAGGCTGTCCACCCGCAGGTCGTCCGGGCCGTCATCGCGCACTGTGTCGTGAGCTTTGACGATGTACGTCACCACCCCCGCCGCCTCCCCCGTCAGCCGGTCGAACTCGTAATCGCCGACGTAGATCGCTTCGTCCCGCGTGACCCCGGCGCGCGTCAGGGCCAGCAGCAGCGGATCAGGCGACGGCTTCGGAGCCGCGTCGGTGCGGGTGACGATTGCGTCAAACGTGACGCCGTGCCGCGCGGAGAACGCATCGACCGAAGCCTGAGAATTGCGGGTGGCCACCCCGATCTTGACGCCGCTCTTACGCAGAAAATCGAGCAGCAGGCCCGAGCCGTCGCTCAGCTCGCTTTGCTCGGCCGCCACCCGTTCGTGCCGCTCGATGATGCGGAACGCGCGACGCTGCTCCGCCTCGCTCATCTCCTCCAGTGCCTCGAGGATGTCCCGGCTCGCGATGCCCAACTCGCGCCGCATTGCTGCGAAGTCGAGCGCCGGCACGGTCAGCGTGCCGTCCATATCGAAGATCACGGCGCGAACAGGATGCGGCAGGGGGCGGATCATGCGGTGAACTGACCTCGCCCAAGGATGTCGTGCAGCAGGATGATGCCCGCAGGCCGGCCCTCGACGTCGACCACCCCCAGTGAGGTGATGCCCTTCACCTCCATCAGCCGCAGCGCGTCGGCCGCCGCCGCGTCCGCCTCGATGCACTTTGGATGCGGCGTCATGTGCGCCGTCACCGGCTGCCGGTTCAGGTCCTCACGCCCCGCCTTCTGCAGCTCACGCCGCAGGTCGCCGTCCGTCAGGATCCCCGTCAGCTTGCCCGCCTCGTCCACCACGAACGTCACCCCCAGGTTGTCCCGGTCCGACATCTCGCGCAGCGCCCGCCGCATCGTCACCGTGTCCTTGACCCGCGGGACGGCCGGGCCGGTGCGCATCAGGTCCGACACGCGCAGCTTGAGCCGCTGCCCCAGCCGCCCGCCGGGGTGACGCGCCGCGAAATCTTCCGCCGTGAACCGCTTGACCGACGCCAGCGTCATCGCCAGCGCGTCGCCGAACGCCAGCATGCTGGTCGTGCTCGCCGTGGGCGCCAGGCCCAGCGGGCACGCCTCGCGCCGGGCTCCGACCTCCACGGCCAGGTCGGCCTCGTGTGCCAGGGCCGAGGTCAGGTTCGCGGTCAGCACCACGATCTTCGCTCCCAGCGGCCGGGCGTATTGCACCACGTTGATCAGCTCCACCGACTCGCCGCTGTTCGACAGCATCAGCAGCACGTCCCCGCGGTTCACCACGCCCAGGTCGCCGTGCAGCGCGTTCAGCGGATCCAGAAACACCGCTGCGGTCCCCGTGCTCGACAAGGTCGCCGCGATCTTCGCCCCGATCAGCCCGGATTTCCCCACGCCCGAAACGATCACCTTTCCTTTCGACCGAGACAGCAGCCGCACCAGTTTGGTGAAGCTGTCACCCAGCCGGGCGCTGAGCGACCGGATCGACTCCGCCTCGATGCGGAGCACCTGCCGCGCCCCCTTCAGCCATTCCGTCTCGGTCGCCGACCGCTTTGCCATCTTGCTCTCCAGTCCCTGGACACAGGAGTATACTTGCCCGCCCCGCTTTCGTGCAAGGCAAAGGCCGTTCGGCGGCTCGGGTGTCGGGGGCGCCTGGCGGGGGGCTGCGATGCGGCGGGCTACAGCCAGCGTTGGAACCAGCGGAGCGAGTCGCCCAGCATCGTACGTGTGAACCGAGGGCTGCCGGGATAGGTCTGGGAACGGATGTCGTCGCCCCGGTCAGCCATCTCGAAGACCTTGTGTACCCTTGCGAATGCATCGGCGGCGCCCGAGCCGGGAAACACACCGTCGCCTTCGTAGGCCATCAGAGACAGGGCCCGCGGCACGGTCAGGCAGGCCACGTCGGGCAGGTCCAGGAAGTTGTACAGCCCCGGCACCACGAACTCGCACCAGTCGTTCCCCGGCAGGCCCGACTCGATCAGGTTCGCGAAGGTGGTTACCCAGCCGCCGGCGCAGGTTACCCGGATGAGGTCGCACAGGCCGGACAGGTACACGGCCAGCAGCCCGCCGGACGCCGCTCCGAAGCAGCCGATCCGACGGTCGTCGATCCCCTCCACCGTTGTCAGGAACTCGACGGACCGGATCGCGTCCCAGATGGTAAGGCCCATCGGGGTGACGCCGGCCTGCAGAAGGTTGAGTGCCGCCGCAGGCTCCCGGGCCGCGACGGTGGCTTCGAATTGTTGGTGCTGCTCGGGGTCCGAGAGATCCAGCCCATCTACGTCGGGTGTCCCGGACAGCCGCCGGTCCCCGAAATAAAAATTGTCGATGGCCAGGACCGCGAAACCCGCCAGCGCCAGTTCGTGAGCCACCGACAGACCCGAGTAGTGCGTCTCTTTGTGCTCCGCCAGCGCCGGGCATCGGTCCGCCTCGGTCGGAACCAGTTTCTCTTTGCCCCACGCGAACAGGCCGCCGTGGTCATGCAGGCACAGGATCCCCGGCAGCTTGCCCTGTGTCAGAGGCGGCATCAGCAGATAGGCCGACACCCGCGTGTACTGCGAAGAGCTGAACCACAGCTTTCGCAGCACGTAGGGCCCCGCGTCTACCTCCTCGACCACTTCTTCAGCAAAATTCACTCGCGGCGGCGCATAGTGCAGCAGTTCGAATATCTTCTTGCGCGCATAGCCGCGCCAAAGCTCCTGGTCGGGGTAGTTGCCCGACAGAAAGGACAGAGGGCGCGCGGCTTTGGCGGCCAACGCCTTGATCAAGTGGCGGTGATGACCCAGGCTCGGCATGTCGGCGAATCCCTGGCTGAGGAGAACGATCCGGCTCTCTGGAGCGTGCCGTGATTCTACGACACGCTTGAGGAGTTTGTCAAGCCTTCCGACCGGTCGTCCGGCACACCACGATCGCCACAGCCCCCACGACGAAGACGATCACACTGATCACCTGGCTGATGCTCATCCCAAACAGCATCGGCGGAGTGTCGTGACGCAGGTTCTCGTTGATGAACCGCGCCACGGAATAGAGGCATCCCATCAGGGCGAATACTTCGCCCGGCCGGCGCCGCCAGCGCCAGTACACCAGGAGCACCGCACAGATGAGGAGCCCGGACAGCGAGGCGTGCAGCTGTGTCGCATAGACCGGCAGCGAACGCGGGGCGTCCGGTGTAATCCGATCCGGGTGTTCCGCGAGGTGCTGCAGGTACGCGTAGCTGCCGCTGATAGTGTCTTGCACCAGCGCCCCATCGGGCAGGCGGCGCACCCGCCAGTGACGGGCCGAGAGGTTCTGCCAGCGGGCGGGGGCCTTTTGCATACGGTCGGCAAGCTCACGCCAGGGCAGGGTCTGCTTGGTCCCTGCGCTCTCGATCGTCGCGTACCACGTGCCGTCCGCAGGAACTATCGGGCTCTCGATCCTCGTGGTCTGGATCAGCCGTGGGAAGCGCACGCCGAGGGCGAAGTCGTCGCCGCATACATCCCCCCAGCAGCAGCCGTTCAGAAAACAACCCAGCCGGCCGAACATCACGCCCAGCATGATGGCCGGCGCCGCGGCGTCGGCCAGACGCCACATCGGCAGCTTCTTTCGCCGGATGTAGATCAACAGACCTATCGTCGCGAAAATCAGGCCGCCGTAAAAGACCAGCCCGCCCCGCCAGATGGCGATCAGATCGACGAAGCCGTGAATCCGGTCCCAGAATTGAACCACGTAGAAGAGCCGCGACCCGACGATGCCCAGGATCGCCGCCAGCAGCAGGATGTCAATCATCCGGTTCGGATCGATCCCCTCCCGCCGGGCCGTCCGGCGCGCCAGGAAATAGGCCGCATAGAACCCGATTACCAGCATCAGCCCGTAGGTGTGGATGAACGGCACGCCGGGGATGAGTTGCGGATGCATGATAAGATCCTTGCTGGACTTCCGTCAAGATTCTAGCACGGGCGCTGGCACCGCACAAGGCGGGTCAGCCGCAGGCGCGGTAATAGGTCTGCTCATCGCGCCGCTCGGCAACGATCTCGCCGCTCTGAAGCAGCGCCGTTACGTGCTTGGTCACGTCGTTGCGATGAGCCCCGATTCCGTTCGCTACGTCTTCCAGCGTACACGGCCTGCGCTGCAGCAGGGCCAGCACCCGTTCGCGCGTGGCCGCAATATCCGCACCGACCGGGCTGCCACGGTAGTCGGCCACCACTGATGCCTCCGGCCCAAACAGCTCACAGAGCCGATCGAGTTCGGCTGGCGGGACAGCCAGCGCCTCGGGCTCCGCCGTCGGACGTACCGCGGTGTTCAACTGAATGCGGTCCGGCCGGATGCGCCGGATGTGCTGCTGAAACTCGTGAATTGCCGCCGTCGAATCGTTGACGCCCTTCAGCAGAAATACCTCCAGCCAGATGCGCCCCGTGTAGGAGCGGCGGAACTGGACCAGCCCGTCTACGAACCGGTCGAAGTCGATCTCGCCGTGCGGTCGGTTGATTCGCTCGAACAGTTCTGCGTTGGGCGCGTCGAACGACGGGATCACCAGATCCGCACACGCCGCATCGTTGCGCACGTCCTTCCGGTAGAGCAAAATCCCGTTCGTCAGCAGCGTGACCGGTACGTCCGTCTGGCTTTTGATGCCGGCGATGATCTCGCCCAGGCGGGAATGCAGCGTCGGCTCGCCGGAGCCCGACAGCGTGATGTAGTCCGGGTCCGCACCGCCGGCCAGCGCCGCGGCCACGTCCTCCACCACTTCATCAACCGGGACATAGTCCCGGCGCTCGAGCGTCTTGACCGTCGTCCGGCCCAACTGGCAGTAAACGCAGTCCAGCGGGCAGACCTTGAACGGCACCAGGTCGACGCCCAGGGACCGGCCCAGACGGCGCGAGGGGACCGGCCCGAACACATGTTGCTCGCGATGCTCAGTCATTGGTCGCCCCGAACGTCGTCGCTGTGCCGGTCTGGTAGCTCACCCAGGCCGCCGGCAGTTCCTGCCGCACACGTTTCACAAAGGCGTCGCCCGTGCAGTGGCACGGCCCGATGTGGCTCAGCCCGAACTCGCGGAACGCCGTGATGGTCTGGGTCATCCGCTCCTCGGGCACCGAGCCCATGTGCAGCCCGCCCAACAGCGCGAATACCCGGTCCGTCCCCTCCAGTCTGGCAACGTACTTGAGGGTGTTGACGGCGCCCGCGTGAGCACAGCCGGCGATCACCACCAGCCCCTCGTCCACCTCGAAGTACAGGGCCTGGTCATCGGGGTGCTGCCTTGGGTGGTCGCTCTTCTCCTCGAACGGCGTGGTGCGCGGGATTTCTCCCGTGGTACGCACGCCGGGGGCGACGACCTCCGGCACGCGTGAGCGCAGCCAGCGCGTGTCGTCCACGGCCAGGCCCGCCGCCGGATGGGCGTAGACCACCGCGTCCCGAGCGATGTCCGCCACCGCTGCCAGCCCGCCCGTGTGGTCCGAGTGGCCGTGACTGAGCACGATGGCGTCCGCCTCCGAAAGGTCGATGCCCAGTTTCTCTGCGTTCGGGCAGACCGCACCGCTTGCTCCCGTGTCGAACAGCACCTTCGCCTCGCCCGTATCGAGCCACAGGGCGAACCCGTGTTCGGCGACCAAGTCCGGTCGGAGCGTCGTATTTTCGATCAGCACGGTGCCGCAGGCTTGCTTCAGCTTCACGGCTCCTCTCCTTAATGGTCGCAGATGTTCTCGCCCGTGTTCAATCGGCCGGCCAGATGGGCCTGCACCAGTTCCTCCGGTGAGCCCGGCGTGGCGCCCACCACCACCTTGATCCCGCTCTCCTGAAAGAGGTTCTGAGCGCGCTGGCCCATGCCGCCCGCGATGATCACGCCCGCACCCTTTTCCGCCAGCCAGGCCGGCAGGGCTCCCGGCTCGTGTGGCGGCGGCTGCGCACGTTCCACCTGCGTCACCGTACCACTGTCAGCGTCGACGTCCACCAGCGCAAACTCCTGGCAATGCCCGAAATGGGCGCTCAGCACACCGTCGGTCAGCGGGACCGCATAGCGCATCGTGCGTGCTCCTCTTTCTGAATCCATACACTGCAGTAATTTTTTGAAAACGTCAAGGCCCAGAGGCTCGTCCTCCAGCAGATGCGGCCGCCCGGCATCGCCCGACTCGGCGATCCGCCGGTCCAGCGGGATCCGGCCCAGGAAGGGCACCGTCATCTCGGCCGCCATGCGCTCGCCCCCGCCGGTTCCGAACAACGCCGTGACCTCGCCGCAGCTCGGACACCGGAACCCGCTCATGTTCTCCACCACCCCCAGCACCGGCAACTTGAGCTGCCGGCAGAACGTGATGGAGCGGCGGACATCCGCCACCGCCACCTCTTGCGGAGTGGTCACGATCACCGCACCGCGGGCGTCTTCCACGAGCTGGATCACGGAGAGCGGCTCGTCACCCGTGCCGGGAGGCGAGTCGACGACGAGCAGGTCCAGGTCCCCCCAGTCGACCTCCGACAAAAACTGGCGAATGACCCCGTATTTCATCGGACCCCGCCAGATCACCGCATCGTCCCGTTTCGGCAGCAGGAATCCGATGGACATCACCGTCAGGTTCGGCATGGCCGGGACCGGGCTCAGCGTCTGGCCGCTGGCGCCCACCTGGGCGCTCTCCAGGCCCAGCAGCCTGGGCACGCTCGGGCCGTGCACGTCCACGTCCAGCAGCCCCGTCTTCAGGCCGGCCCGCGCCGCGGCCACCGCCAGGTTGACCGCTACCGTGCTCTTGCCCACCCCGCCCTTTCCCGACAAGACGATGACCTTGCTCCGGATGCGGCACATCCGCCGTGTCACCGCCATTCGTTCCTGGTATTGCTGGTCGGTTTCGTTGGCTCGCCGGGTCTTGGCCGAGTCGGTTGCAGAATCGCGGTTGTCACAAGTGGGCTTGTCTGACATCAGAACCTTTCATTTCATCAGTTCTTCTTCGACGCTCCGCCACAGGCCGCGGATATCGTGCGCCGCTTGGCTGTTGTCCATTTCGACCACGCTCAGTCCCTGTGTCTGGGCGCGGGTCACCGCAGGATCATAGCGCACCCGGCCCAGCATGGGAACGCCCTGTTCTGTCGCCGTCCCCTCGATCTTCGCCGCCAGATTCGAGTTCAGGTCGCACTTGTTGATGCACACCGCGGTGCGGGCCTGGAAGTGCCGGGTCAAGTCGCAGGCCCGTTCCAGGTCGTGCAGCCCGGAGAGCGTCGGCTCTGAGACCACCAGGACCAGGCTGGCACCTGCGATGGACGCGATGACCGGGCACCCGATGCCGGGCGAGCCGTCGGCGATGATCAGCGCCAGCCCGCGTTTCTCAGCCAGGGCCCGCGCCTGGTTCCGGACCAGCGTCACCAGCTTGCCCGAGTTCTCCGCCGCCACGCCCAGCTTTGCGTGAACCATCGGCCCGTGCCGCATCTCCGACACGAACCATTCGCCGCTGACCGCGTCCTCGAACGCAATGGCCTTCTCCGGGCAGAACAGCGTGCACACCGAGCAGCCCTCGCAGGAGACGGGGTTTACCCGGTAGGTCTTCGCCACCGTGCTGTTGCCGGGCCCGTCCGGGGTGATGGCTCCGAACTGACAGACCTCGGCGCACGTGCCGCACGCCGTGCATCGTTCTGCGTTGATGCGAGCCACTTTACTGGCCACGAAGGATTCCTGGTGTTTGATTTGTGGCTCGAGCACCAGGTGCAGGTCCGCCGCGTCCACGTCGCAGTCCGCCAGCACGGCGTTCTGTGCCAGCGCCGCGAAGGACGCCACCAGGCTGGTCTTGCCCGTCCCGCCCTTGCCGCTGATCACAACCAGTTCTTTCATTGCTGACCTCCCGTCCGGTCTGCGACCTCGCGCCACAGCGCCGCAAAATGCTCGCGGTACCCCGGCACGGCGTCAATGGCCATTTCGCCTCGCGAATAGGCTTCGGCCACCCGCCGGTCGTCCGGAATCTCCTGGAGGACAACAAGATCCTCGGCCTCGCAGTAGGCCTGAACGCGGTCGTCTCCCACTCCGACTCGGTTGATCACCACGCCGTGCGGCCGCTCCAACTCCCGGGCCATCTCAACCGCCAGCGCCAGATCGTTCAGGCCGAAGGGGGTGGGCTCGGTCACCAGGATCAGGAAGTCGACGTCTTTCACCGCTTCGATGACCGGGCAGGAGGTGCCCGGCGGTGCGTCGATGAGCACCGCGCCCTCGTCGCCCAGCTCGGCCTTGACCGCGCGGATCAGAGGCGGAGACATCGCTTCGCCGATCCGCAGCCGGCCGTAGATGAAGGGGAACCCACACGCGGTGCCTTTTTCCACGCATCCCACTTCCCGGCCTGTCGGCGTGATTGCCCCGGTCGGACACACTCGCCAGCAGCCCGAGCACCCGTGGCACAGTTCCGGGAAGGTCAAGACGGTCGTCTTAAGCACGGCCAGCGCGTTGAACTGGCACACCTCGGCGCACCTGCCGCACTGCGTGCATGCCTCGTCGTCCACTTCTGGCACGGGGACGTCGACCTGCGTCGAGGACGTAATCTCCGGGTCCAGGAAGATGTGGCAGTTGGGCTCTTCAACGTCGCAATCGAGCAGCCGCACGGGATGGCCCCGGTCCGACAGGAGCTTCGCCAGATTGGTGGCGATGGTGGTCTTGCCGGTGCCGCCCTTGCCGCTGGCGATACCTACGATGGTTCGACCGTCTATGGGGTGGCTCCTTCTGTTTCTCGCTCCGCGCAGGGAATGCACAATGACCGGCCGTCCACCTCCCGGATGCGCGTGGCCATCGTCGGCTCTCCGCACGCCGCGCAGGCCACCGACGGATGGATGGACGCTCGGCCCGGCAGCTCGATGGTCAGCTCGGCAATGTCGAACAGAGCGTCCTCGGGAGCGTCCAGCATTTGTGTGATCGCGGCGGCCCGGTCTCCATCGGGCACGGTTGGACGCTGCTCAGCGGGGCGCAGCGCAAGTCGGATAGCACGGCCCGAAGGCCGCAGCGCAAATGTGAATACTTGCTTGCCGTGGTCTTTGAAGAAGAAATTCCCCTTGCCGAACGTGCAGCCGGTCACCGACTGCACCCCGTCCGCCGAGCACGAGTCGTTCTCGACGATGGCAATCAGCTCCTCGTCCGCCGCGCGTTCCGTCCCCAGTCGCTCGAGCGCGATCTTCGAGGCGCGATACCCGATGCTCAGCCCCGGACAGTGATGGCCGTGGAACCGGATCGCTTCTTCAAGGTCCTGCGGAAGCCGGCTCGGGCCGGGCATGGGGTTCACCTCGATCGTGTCATTGGCGAGCCGCACTGCGGGCACTTTATCTGAAAGCATTGGGTCCCGCGGCGGTGTGCAACCTGCTTCCCGCATTGCGGGCAGACGCAGTTGCCGCCCGGGCCCAAGCCGAACCCGCCGCCCCGTCCGCCGCCGCCGCCCATCCCGCGACCTGTTCCCGCTCCCTGTCCACCAGGGCCTGTTCCGTCGCCTCTTGGCATGGATCGTCTCCTTTCAACTGTACCGTCGGTCGGGGCCGACGCGGCGCTGAGATCATACCCCGAATTTGGTGTCGACGTTCGGTTCGTTTGTCGCCGACAACTCGCCGGCCTTGAACCGTTCGACCGCGTCACGTACCGTTCCGCGCACCCCGACGATCACCGTC
>Ga0272441_10016241_pt1 | contig 10320 bp, 5 predicted proteins | sample SSMProp6N_FD_193582 | JGI IMG/M metagenome (GOLD analysis project Ga0272441, IMG submission 193582) | Marine sediment archaeal communities from Little Sippewissett salt marsh, Falmouth, MA, United States - SSM-Prop-6N | ecosystem: Environmental > Aquatic > Marine > Wetlands > Sediment ... | reverse complement strand
AGGATGGTGTTCCTAGCGCAATCGGCAAGATCCTATCGACAGTTGATGAGGCGATTGAGGGTACGGAGAAGCTGATCGCGAAGCATCAGCAGATCAAGGCCGGGCTCATGCACGACCTCTTCACCCGCGGGCTAACCGCCGACGGGCACCTCCGCCCGCCCCACACCGAAGCGCCCCACCTCTACAAAGATTCCCCCCTCGGCCCCATCCCGATGGAGTGGGAGGCGCTTCCCCTACAGGAGCTGACGACCAAGATCGCTGACAGGGATCATACGACTCCACGGTATGTTGAACACGGGGTATTGATGGTCTCTCCGACGAATCTGGTAGATGATGAAGGGATCGACTTCGACTCCTGCAAGCGGATACCTGAAGCGGATCACCTAATCAACCGGGAGAAGACAGACCTCCAGACGGGAGATCTGATTCTTCATCGGATCGGAGCTGGTCTGGGGGCTGTTCGGTGCGTAACTGAAGGTATGCCTGAGTTCAGCATCCTGCATAGCATGGCTCAAATCCGTCCTCTCACTCAGCGTGTGGGTTCGGAGTTTCTCTTGTGGGCTTTCAGACAGCCTGCCTCTCTTTCGCAGATGGGGTTGGGGACACAGAGCATTGGAGTACCAGATCTAGGATTGGACAAGATCGCGAGCATACGATTCCCAGTGCCCGATACCCAGGAGCAGGCGCGAATCGTTGCGCCTCTGCAAACAGTGGCCTCGTCCCTGGGTCAAGAGAGGACGAACTCGAGGAAGCTAAGGAGCCTCAAACGTGGCCTCATGCACGACCTCCTAACGGGCGAGGTTGATGTAACCGTACCGCCGGAATCATCGACTGAAAGCTGTATCCCCACAACCGAAGAACAGGCGGGAGGATGAATGTGGCTGCGTGAGCTTCAGATACGGAACTTCCGGAAGATCGAGGACTTGACCGCAACCTTCCCCAGAGGACTCACGATCTTGGTCGGAGAGAACAACTCGGGAAAGACAGCAGTTGTCGACGCACTTCGCCTCATCCTGTTCTCGAGCCGCGAGTTCGACGCTCTTCGCATAACCGAGAGTGACTTCCGTGACGGCACCGACTTCGCTCCCATAGAGATCTCGGCGCGGTTCACCGACCTGGACGATGAAGATGAGGCGCACTTCCAGGAGTGCCTTGTCGATGTTGGAGAAGGCAGGTTTGAGATGCAGGTGAGTGCGCGCATCTCGTTCAATGCCTCTACCAACCGCCCTTCCTACAAGATGTGGGGAGGAGAGACAGAGGGTGGTGCTCTGCCCTCGAATCACTACGATCGACTCGCTGCGGTCTACTTGCAGCCGCTGCGCGATCCGGAGCGAGGACTCCGGCCCGGCCAACACTCCCAGATCTCCCGCCTCGTCGATTCGCTAACTGCAGACGAACAGCATGAGGACTTCGAGAAGATCGCCAAGGACGCGAATGAGAGGATCCGAAATCTCCCTGCTGTGGTGGATGCAAAGACCGACATCGACACTCAGATGGCTTCTGTTGCGGGTTCTCAACTCGCTCAAGAGACGGAGCTTGTGTTCAGCGATCCGACGTTTCGAAGGATCATCGCTGGTCTCCATCCGGAAATCGAAGGCTTGCCATTCTGGATGAACGGGCTTGGCTACAACAACCTTGTCTTCTCGTCAGCCACCCTCAGCACACTTCGACACAGCAAGCGGCTGTCTCACCGGTCAATTCTCATCGAGGAACCGGAAGCCCACCTTCATCCGCAGTTGCAGGTTCTCTTCCTCCGACATCTCAATAGCGTCTCACGGGACCCGAAGAGCGAGGTCCAGGTGATCGCCAGTAGTCACTCCCCCATTCTGGCAAGCCAGGCACCCATCGACTCGATTGTGGCTGTGATCGAAACCACAGAGAACGTGGCCACTGTCTCGATGTCCGAGATCCAGATGGATGACAAGCTCAAGAAGAAGCTGCAGCGCTTCCTCGACGCGACACGAGGAGAGCTCTTCTTCGCGCGCCGCATTCTGATGGTTGAAGGAATCGCCGAAGCGCTGCTCCTCCCAACCTTGGCGAAGCACGCTGGTGGCTGCCTTAAGGATTCTGCGGTCACCGTGCTGAACGCAGATGGGATCAATTTCAATGCCTTCATCCCGCTGTTGGGCGACAAGAAGCTCTCTGTGCCAGTCGCGATACTGACTGATGGCGACGCCTCAAAGGTTGGCGGGAAGCCGTCGGATGCTGCAAAGGGGTTGAAGGCCCACGAAGCCACTGTTCCCAATCTGGCTGTAGAGCTGTCTGAGAGAACGTTCGAGCACGAATTGGCTCGTTCAGATGAGATTCGCCCGCACATGGTTGCCGCATTCAAGGTGCTCCATCCCCTGAAGGGCAAGGAGCTTGAGATTACCGTGCAAGCAGCTGGATCCTCTGATGAGAAGGCAGATGCATTCCTTAAGACGTTCAAGAAGACAGGAACATCAAAGGGGCAATACGCACAGGAACTCGCCGGGATCCTTGAGGATTCCAGCCTGAAGGCGGATGCAGTACCGGAGTACATCCGTAGTGCGCTCGCTCACCTGGGCGTGCTGAAGACGGAGACGGATAGTGACAGCAACTGAAAAGCTCCGCGAGGCGATTCTTGCTCAGGACCCGACAGACGAGCAGAGAGACGCCATCTTTGCTGAAGAGCTGGAGTTTCTACTACGGGCATCCCCCGGAAGCGGAAAGACATGGACATCTTGCCGACGCTTCATTTGGCGGGCAGCCAACTGGCCACATCACGTCGGAGGACTCGCACTTCTCTCGTTCACGAATGCCGCCATCCGTGAATTCAAGACTGCTACGACCAAGATCGGGCGCGGTGATCTACTCACTGACCCCAACTTCGTTGGCACGTTCGACTCGTTCGTCGAGCGGTACATCCTCTCTCCTTTCGGCCACCTTGCTGCTGGTGGTGATAGGCGTCCCAGGCTGTTCACTGGCCCTCGCCCGGGTGACCGGAACAACGCGCAGCTAACGGGGTGGGGGAGTAGCAAGGCCGGGCAGAAGCATCCCGTCTACGCGTGGGACATTATCCCCGTCTTCAACGACGGCGGAGTTCAGTTCCAGACGTCTTCTAGGTACGGAGGCCAGTCGGTGGGCGGAGCCAGCCATGCAGTCCGCGAGCTAATGAAGCTCGGGTACTACACGCACAGCCAACGCGTGTTCTGGGCATGCAATCTCCTTCGTGAAAGGCCCCACATCGCTGGGGTGCTCGCAAGACGATTCCCTGAGATCATTGTCGATGAGGCTCAGGACTCGAATGCATGGCTTCTGGCCTTCCTGGACTACGTCCGGGAGAAAGGCTCCAAAATCACCCTCATCGGAGATCCCGATCAGTGCATCTTCGAGTTCAGCATGGCAGATGCGACATCCTTGCCCACACTCAAGGAGCAATGGGCAATCCCAGAGAAGCCTCTGAGTAAGTCGTTCCGCTGCAACAATCAGATCGCCGCAGCGGTCCGCAACATCGGGGGGATGGCCGACTTCACCGGATGTGGTGATGGCAAGACTCCCCAGCAAACCGCTTTCGTTGTGCGGGAATCGTCAGATGACTTCTCAGATGGCGTTGATGCATTTCAGCGGCTGGCCAAGCGGGCGGGCGTGTCTCTGGAAGATTCCGCGGTGATCTGCAGAGGGCACTTACAACTCGAGGCGATTCGCGGTGAAGCACACTACAACAAGCTTCAGGGCAAGGCGAAGAGGCTGGCAAAGGCTGCCTTTCTGCGTGACATGCAGCATGACTATCGCCGTGCTTCGTCAACGGTGGAAAACGTTCTTCGTGAGCTCACGGGCGATGATCCAACATGGGAGCAGGTGGATGGCGACGCGGCGTCTCCGGAGCGAATGGCGATGACTCTGGCAATCTGGAGGTTCGTCAAGAACCCCACACAGTTGCCGCCGATTACATCACTTGGGAACGAATGGATCGAAGCTGTTCGGGTGAGCATCGATACGCTGATCAAGGAGATGGGGCTGGGCTGCTCCGCCAAACTCGGGAACCACATCAATGCGAAAGGTCTTCCCCCTGAGTGGAAGCTTCTCCCGCTGTTTGAGTCGTTGGATGACTTCCCGGCAATCCGGCAGGACACGATCCACCAGGTGAAGGGAGAGAGCATTGATGCGGTGCTGGTTACAGGCAACACGAGGTTCTGGAACACGGTCGTGAAGGCGGTGGAAGAGAGCAGCAGCGTAGAAGAAGGGCGGTTGGCATACGTCGCCATGACAAGAGCACGGCACCTACTTGTCGTAGCCCTGCCTGAATCCCACTTTGCGAAGCACGCAGCCACATGGAAGACTTGGGGATTCAAGCTTGCGCAGAGTGAACTCAAGTATGCTGAGGAAAGCAGCAACACAGGAGCCGCCCCCGCACCGGCTGGAGGTTCTGCATGAGCGAGTACTCCCACGTCGAGAAGCCGTTCCTCGATCAACTCTCTGCACTCGATTGGTCTGTGATCGATCAGGGGCACGGGATTGTCCCGACTGATCCTGCTGCGAGCCTGCGCGAGAGCTTCCGGCAGTGGCTGCTGCCCGACGTCTTCCGTGAGGCCGTTCGATCGATCAACTGTACGGACGATGGGACGCCCTGGCTGACCAACCGACAGCTCGACGACTTGCGCGATCAGCTGCTACGTCAGCCAAACCCGGGACTCTTGGCGGCGAACGAAGCCGTCCAAGCCCTGCTGCTCAAGGCGCAGGTCGATGCGAACGAGATCACGGGCGAAGAGGATCCCGTGGTGAAGCTCATCGACTTCGAGCATCCAGAGCGGAACCAATTCCATGCCATCAACCAGTTCCGAATTGACACACCTGGCTGCGTGAAGCAGTGCATCATTCCCGACATCGTGTTGTTCGTGAATGGCATTCCACTCGTCGTCGTGGAGGCGAAAATCGGAGATCCGAACACCGCCAATCCGATGTACGAGGCGTTCGTTCAGCTCCTGCGATATCGCAATGGCCGTCCCGAGACGGTGCGGGCCGGGCTGCGAGAGGGCGAACCACGCCTCTTCCACTCCAATCTCCTGCTCGTGCGAACGTGTGGCGAGAAGGCGGAGTTCGGCACGATCACATCCGGTGCCGAGCACTTCCACGCCTGGAAGGACATCACCTCCGAAGCGCGGCAGGATTACGAACGACCGCTGGGCGTGGAACGGGAACAGGAGATCCTGATCCAGGGGCTCCTTGCGCCGGAGACGCTGCTCGACGTGCTGCGCACGTGCAGTGTGTTCATGGACACGGATTCCGGCGCGCGGATCAAGGTTATCGCACGATATCAGCAATACCGTGCTGCACGGCGGATCGTTGAGCGTCTGCGAAATGGCAAGACTCCTGAAGAGCGCTCGGGGGTTGTCTGGCATACCCAAGGCTCGGGCAAGTCGCTGACGATGGTGTTTGTGGCTCGCATGATGCGCGCATCGAGCGACTTGAATGACTTCAAGATCCTTCTCGTCAACGACCGCATCGATCTCGAAGAACAGCTGTCACGTACAGCCAAGCTGATCGGTGGCAAGGTCCGCGTCATCGAGAGCACGAAGGAGCTTCGCGAGCATCTGGCCACAGACACGTCGGACGTCAACATGGTGATGGTTCACAAGTTCGCGGAACGCAAGGAGCAGGTTCCGGAAACGATCGCCGATGTGCTGCTCACCTATGGCACACCGCCATCTGTAGAGACGTTTGGGGAGGTCAATCCGTCCGACCGCATTCTCTTGATGATCGACGAGGCGCACCGGACACAAGGTTCGGACCTGGGCGATAACCTGTTCGAGGCCTTTCCGAATGCCGCTCGTGTGGCGTTTACGGGGACACCGCTGATCACGGAGAAACACGGCAACAAGCGAACGGTGAAGCGCTTTGGCGAGTACATCGACACCTACAAGCTAATGGATGCGGTGACTGACGGAACGACGCTCCAGATCCTCTACGAGGGACGGACCGCCGATACAGCGCTGAAAGACAAGCACGGGTTTGACGTCAAGTTCGAGGACCTGTTCAAGGATCGCTCGGAAGAGGAGATCCTTGCGATCAAGAAGAAGTACGGTGCCAGCGGCGACATCCTGGAAGCAGAGAAGCGTATTGGCGCCATCGCGGGCAATCTGGTTGATCACTACATCGACAACATCCTTCCCGATGGATTCAAGGCTCAAGTCGTCTGTCACTCGAAACTCGCGGCCGTCCGCTATCAGAAGGCGATTCGAGAGGCGCTTGTCGAGAGAGCGGAACGCGAAAGGTTGAAGGCGAAGCCGGACACCGATCTGATTCGCAAGATCGAGTTCCTGAAAGCAGTGGTCGTTGTGTCTGCAGACTCGACCAACGAGTTGGCCGCGATTACGGCAGCGCGTAAGCAGGCACATGAGTGGAATGCGGTCGCCAACTTCTGTAAGCCATTTGATTTCGACGATCCGGATGAAGTGATGACGGGCATTGCGTTCCTCGTGGTTTGCGACATGTTGCTCACCGGCTTCGATGCACCAGTAGAGCAAGTGATGTACATCGATAAACGCCTTCGTGAGCACAATCTGCTTCAGGCCATTGCGCGTGTGAACCGTGTATACCCCAACAAGCGTCGCGGGTTCATTGTCGACTACATTGGCCTTGCCAATCATCTGACGCATGCGCTGTCGATCTACGCGAGTGAGGATGCCCATGATATCGAGCAAGGGCTGAAGGATATCTCGACCGAGCTTCCGATTCTCGATCAGCGCTATCAACGCCTCGTACAGCATTTCCAGGCGTGCGGTGTACCAGAGATCAAGGGGTTCGTGACCAACGCTCTGGTGGACGCTGAAGCAGAAGTACATGTTCTCCACCAGGCTCTGCGTGCGATGAAGGATATCAAGCGCCGAGCGGACTTCGAGGTGTATCTGAACAAGTTCCTGCAGAGCCTCAATCTCGTGTTGCCGAATGCTGCAGGGCACGCATACCGAGGCCCAGCCCGTCGGTTTGGATATCTGCTTCGGATGGTCAAGGAGCGATTCAAGGACGAGTCGCTGAACATCGCAGACGCAGGCGCGAAGGTGAAGGCGCTGATCAATGAGCACCTGATTGATTTGGGAATCAATCCCAAGATTCCACCCATTGAGCTCCTGGCCGATGACTTCATTGAGAACGTGCACAAGCACTCGCAAGGAGATCCGGAAGCCAAGGCAAGCGAGATGGAGCATGCGATTCGTAAGCACTGTACCGTTCACTTCGATGAGGATCCTGCCTTCTACAAGCGCTTGAGCGAGAAGCTGGAACGCCTAATCAAGCGGCATCAGGACAACTGGACCTTGCTCGCCACGGAGTATGAGAAGCTGCGCCAAGAGGCGATCGAGGGCCGGAAGGATTCGATTGAAGGACTGTCGGTTGAAGCATCCACGTTCTACGACTACGTTTCTCAGTTGGCCTTCGGGGAGTCCGTTATCCCTGACGAAGCAAGCGAGTCACTCAAGGACCTGATGCAGCGAGTCGTGCAGATGCTTCGAGAGACAATCAACGTGCTAGACTTCTGGGACAAACCCATCGAGGTGAAGAAGCTGCGCGGCAGGATTGACACGGAGATCCTATTAGCAGACATCCAGGAGATGAGCGAAATACACGAGCGCATAGCTGTCGAGATCGTGAAGCTCGCGGAGAAGCGTCACGGGGAGCTAATCAAGTGACTGTCCCGCATCAGGACGTCATTCACTACGATGTCGTGCGGAGCCGTCGTAAGACGGCCGATATCATCGTCGAGCGTGACGGTAGCGTGCTCGTGCGTGCGCCAGAGACACTGTCCGACAGGCGGATTCGAGACATCGTTGAGTCAAAGCGTTACTGGATCTACAAGACACTGGCTGCTTGGCGCGACCTGAATGCCTCGCGCGTACTTCGTGAGTATCGAAACGGCGAAGGTTTCCTGTACCTCGGCCGATCGTATCGACTGTCACTTGTAATCGACCAGGAAGCACCGATCTTGCTCAAGGACGGTAGGTTTCGCCTGCGCCGTGACATCGTGGAGAGTGGAGACTTGGAGAGTGCCCGTGCCGCGTTTCGCGACTACTACACAGACCGCGGCCGGGATCGCATCGCGCGACGAGTCGAGTACTACGCGCCAAAGGTTGGCGTCACACCAGGATCGGTGGATGTCCGTGACCTAGGCCATCGCTGGGCCTCTTGCTCGCCAAACGGTGATTTGGCCTTCCACTGGAAGTGTATGATGGCGCCGCAATCGATCATCGACTACATCGTCGTTCACGAACTCTGCCACATGCACCAGTCGGACCATACGGATGCCTTCTGGAATGAGATTGACAAGGTCATGCCCGCGTATCGAGAGCGCAAGGAATGGCTGCGAATGAACGGAGCTGGACTCGATATCTGACCATTTCGTATCTACCGTGATCGATCGCACTCACTTGACGGTCGGGTTTTCATATAGTATGGTGTATTATAGTGATTATCATACCCCTCTGTCCCGGACCAGTCTCCTCGCTAGACCAATGCAGAGAGGCTTGCTGTTTGGAGAGCAAGCTTTGCTCCCGCAGGGCTCAAGGCTACTGGTTCTTGCCCCGTAGCGCTGGGCTGTCCGGGCCGAAGGGGTATGGCCATCACCACCATTGGCACAACCAATTGGCGCGACCGAAAGAGACCTTTCGGCATCAAGCAGAGAGACCGTCGCCATCACGTCTATGTGATCGGAAAGACGGGTATGGGCAAGACCACCCTACTTGAGAATATGATCATCCAGGATATCGAGCAGGGGCGCGGTGTAGCGATTCTGGATCCACATGGGGATTTGGCACAACGGCTTCTTGACTTCGTGCCGAAGCATCACATTAACGATGTCGTGTACTTCAATCCACAAGACCTAGATTGGCCGTTCTCGCTGAACCCACTAGAGCGGGTCGCTCCTGAGAAGCGTCACCTAGTAGCAGCATCTCTGATGTCAGTGTTTGAGAAGCTGTTCGCGTCATCCTGGGGGCCACGAATGGCGCATATCCTGCGTAACAGCATCTTGGCGTTGCTCGAAGTCCCTGGCTCAAGCTTGCTTGGAATCCCCAGGCTGCTTTGTGATGTACATGACAAAGAGAAGATTGTCGGTCACGTAACGGATCCCAAGGTTCGCGACTTCTGGGTCAACGAGTACGCCTCGTACCAGTCGAACTTCCGAACTGAGGCCATCTCCCCCGTGCTGAACAAGGTAGGAGCCTTTCTTACCACGCCGCTAGTGCGAAACATCGTTGGCCAAGCACGATCGAAGATGAGCTTCCGCCAGTTGATTGATCGTGGCATGATTCTGATCGCTTGCCTTCCCAAGGTAGCTCTGGGAGAGGAGAACCAGATCCTGCTGGGAAGCTTACTGGTCACCAAACTCCAACTGGCAGCCATGGAACGTGTGGACATGCTGGAAGCAGACAGAAGGGACTTCCATCTCTACTGCGACGAGTTCCAGAACTTCGCCACTCCATCCTTCATTGAGATCTTGTCCGAAGCACGAAAATACCGGTTGGATCTAACACTCGCTCACCAGTACATCGAGCAACTGGATGACCGCGTTAAAGATGCCGTGTTCGGAAACGTCGGCACGCTCATCTCATTTCGTATTGGCGCTAGAGACGCAGAGGAACTGGAGAAAGAGTTCTCCCCGGAGTTCTCTCAGGATGATTTCGTCCGTCTTCCTCCGCACGTATTCTATGTACGCATCTGCATTGATGGAGCGACGAGTCGGCCGTTTAGCGCTGACGCTCTCCCGCCTCGAGATGCACCAGCCTTCACTACATACGAGGACAAGCTGGACGGCAAGATCGCCGAGGAGAGGTGGTTTCACCTCGAACGCGCCTTGTCCGAGAAGAGCATCACAATCAAGGACAAGATCAGGCAGCTTGAGCAAGCAGTCCAACCCCGAGAGGACGAGGCACGAGCAACTTTCGAACTGCATAGTCACAAGCGAAAACGTAGTTCCTGTCTACAAGGAACCATACAGCAGTGTGGCGACTGGAATGCAATCTGGGAACTGGTTAGGGCGGAGAAGGATGGCAACTGAACCGATCCCAGATTGTTCAGTTGCTTGGAGTTTGCCTCGCTTGGCGGCCGCAAACTCTATCCTAGGGACGAAGGTTCTCATCCGCCCGCCCGGATCGAATAGACAGCCCGGGGAGTCTGAACTCCCCGGGCTGCATATTAGGGCGGAAGGATTCTGAACCTGGCCGGAGTGCCCAATACGACTCCCTCCGGCTTGTGCGTTTCGTGTCCCTGTCCAGCCAGGAGAACGGGTGTGACTTGACGTTCTCCCAAGCTACTGAGCGAAGCGAAGGAGCCGATCTCAACTTCGTAGGGCGGTAAGGATGGCTGGAG
>Ga0272441_10016239_pt1 | contig 10320 bp, 8 predicted proteins | sample SSMProp6N_FD_193582 | JGI IMG/M metagenome (GOLD analysis project Ga0272441, IMG submission 193582) | Marine sediment archaeal communities from Little Sippewissett salt marsh, Falmouth, MA, United States - SSM-Prop-6N | ecosystem: Environmental > Aquatic > Marine > Wetlands > Sediment ... | reverse complement strand
CTATACGCTTGCCGCTCTCGGCTTTGATTACAATTATGTGTCCAATCCCGTTCATGCCTGGGTCACGGTCATTCTCATGGATGTCTGGCACTGGACCAGTCTTGTGGTCCTGTTGTGTTATGCCGGACTTGTCTCGATCCCGGATGCCTATTATCAGGCGGCGCGCATCGATGGCGCTTCGCGCTGGGCCGTGTTCCGTTATATCCAGCTGCCGAAGATGAACCGGGTGTTGCTGATTGCCGTGCTGCTGCGCTTCATGGACAGTTTCATGATCTACACCGAACCCTTCGTGGTGACCGGTGGCGGGCCTGGCAATTCGACGACGTTCCTGTCGATCGATCTCGTCAAGATGGCCATCGGTCAGTTCGATCTCGGGCCGGCCGCCGCCATGTCGATCATCTATTTCCTGATCATCCTGCTTCTGTCCTGGGTGTTCTACACGGTGATGACCAATGTCGGATCGGAGCGTTGAGATGATGACGAACGCCAACGAGACGGCCGGTACACTGGCCGGACAGCAACAGCCTGAAAAGACCGCCATGACCCGTGCCGGTTCGCGCACCGCAGTGAGGCAGTCCTCCTCGGGCGGGATCGCGCGTTTCTGGTGGCTGGTGCCGACGCTCTACATCATCTTTCTCCTGCTGCCGATCTACTGGCTCGTCAATATGAGCTTCAAGACGAACCAGGAAATTCTCGGCACCTTCTCGCTGTGGCCGACCGAACCGACGCTGCAAAATTACCGGGTCATCTTCACCGATGCGTCCTGGTATTCGGGCTATATCAATTCGATCATCTATGTCGTCTTGAACACGATCATTTCCGTCACCGTTGCGCTGCCGGCGGCCTACGCCTTTTCACGCTATCGTTTTCTCGGTGACAAGCATCTGTTCTTCTGGCTTCTGACGAACCGCATGGCGCCACCGGCGGTGTTCGCCCTGCCTTTCTTCCAGCTTTATTCGGCCTTTGGCCTGATCGACACCCATATTGCCGTGGCCATTGCGCATTGTCTGTTCAACGTGCCGCTGGCGGTCTGGATCCTCGAAGGCTTCATGTCCGGTGTGCCCAAGGAAATAGACGAGACCGCCTATATCGACGGCTATTCGTTCCCGAAATTCTTCGTCAAGATATTCATGCCGCTGATCGCGTCGGGAATAGGTGTGGCTGCGTTTTTCTGCTTCATGTTCTCCTGGGTGGAATTGCTGATTGCGCGCACGCTGACGACAACCGACGCCAAGCCGATCGCCGCGACCATGACGCGCACCGTATCGGCTTCCGGTCTCGACTGGGGTGTTCTGGCTGCTGCCGGTGTGCTGACGATCATTCCGGGTGCGCTCGTCATCTATTTCGTGCGCAATTACATTGCCAAGGGTTTTGCCCTTGGACGCGTGTAAGGCGGGGAGGACGCGATGATCGATCTTTCATGGATGGCCTGGACCTGGCCGACGGCGATCTTCTTCATCACGATCTTTGCGCTGCTGGTCGGCATGGGGGTCTGGGAATATGTATCGCCCGGCGGTGCGCCGCGCTACGGTATCCTGGGTTTCGAAACGACCCGCGGCGATCGTCTTTTTGTCTCGCTGCTTGGCAGCGCCTTCATTAATCTTGCATGGCTCGGTCTTGTCGGTCCTAACCTTTGGTGGGCCTTGGCCATCTGCGTGGTCTATGCAATCTTCGTGTTCCGCCATGTGTGATGGCGAAAAGGATCGTACCGGTGGCTGACCGTCTGCCGGTCCGACTTCATTTTGAACGGTTCAAATGGGAGGACTGAATTCATGAGAAACCAGATTCTAACCGCAACCACGGCCCTCGGCCTGCTGCTTGCTGCCGCGCCGGCCTATGCCGACATGGATGCAGCAAGGGCGTTCCTCGATGCCGAAATCGGTGACCTGTCGACGCTGTCGCGTGCCGAGCAGGAAGCCGAAATGCAGTGGTTCATCGATGCCGCCGCCCCTTTCCAGGGCATGGACATCAAGGTCGTGTCGGAAACGATCACCACGCATGAATATGAGGCCCGGGTTCTGGCGCCAGCCTTCACGGCCATCACCGGTATCCAGGTGACCCATGACCTGATCGGTGAGGGTGATGTCGTCGAAAAACTGCAGACGCAAATGCAGTCCGGCGAGAACATCTATGATGGCTATATCAACGATTCCGACCTGATCGGCACCCATTGGCGCTACAAGCAGGTGCGAAATCTGACCGACTGGATGGCCGGTGAAGGCGCCGATGTCACCAATCCGGGTCTCGATGTCGATGATTTCATCGGCAAATCCTTCACGACGGCGCCGGACGGCAAGCTCTATCAACTTCCCGACCAGCAATTCGCCAATCTCTACTGGTTCCGCTATGACTGGTTCAACGATCCGCAGATCAAGGCCGACTTCCAGGAGAAATACGGCTATGAACTGGGCGTGCCGGTCAACTGGTCGGCCTATGAGGACATTGCCGAATTCTTCACCGGTCGCGAGATCGATGGCCAGACCGTTTACGGTCACATGGATTACGGCAAGAAAGATCCCTCGCTTGGCTGGCGCTTCACCGATGCCTGGCTGTCCATGGCCGGCAATGGCGACAAGGGCATTCCGAATGGCAATCCGGTCGATGAATGGGGTATCCGGGTTGACGAAAACTCCCGTCCGATCGGTTCCTGTGTCGCCCGTGGCGGTGACACGAACGGGCCGGCCGCGGTCTATTCGATCACCAAATATCTGGATTGGCTGAAGGCCTATGCGCCGCCGGAAGCGCAAGGCATGGTGTTCGGTGAGGCCGGTCCGGTGCCGGCACAGGGTGCGATCGCCCAGCAGATCTTCTGGTACACCGCCTTTACCGCCGATATGGTCAAGGAAGGTCTGCCGGTGGTCAATGATGACGGATCGCCGAAATGGCGCATGGCGCCTTCGCCAAAGGGATCATACTGGCAGGATGGCATGAAACTGGGCTATCAGGACGCCGGTTCCTGGACGCTGATGCAATCGACCCCGGTCGACCGTGCCAAGGCCGCCTGGCTCTATGCGCAATTCGTCACTTCCAAGACCGTCGATGTGAAGAAGAGCCATGTCGGTCTCACCTTCATCCGTGAATCGACGATCCAGCATGACAGCTTCACCGAGCGTGCCCCTGATCTTGGTGGTCTTGTCGAGTTCTATCGCTCGCCGGCGCGCGTGCAATGGACCCCGACCGGCACCAATGTGCCCGATTATCCGAAACTGGCGCAGTTGTGGTGGCAGAATATCGGTGATGCGTCTTCGGGTGCCAAGACCCCGCAGGAAGCCATGGATGCGCTTTGTGCCGAGCAGGAGCGCGTGCTCGAGCGTATCGAAAGAGCCGGCGTGCAGGGTGACATCGGACCGAAAATGGCCGAGGAGCACGATCTCGAATGGTGGAATGACTATGCCAAACAGAACGGATCATTGGCGCCACAATTGAAGCTTGCCAATGAAAAGCCGGAGCCGATCACGATCAATTATGATGATCTGATCAAGAGCTGGCAGGAGTAGAACGATCTTTCTGGTGCTCAGGACGTGTGTGTCGATTTGACCACGGGCACTTGAAGCACAAGAGAATCTGAAAAGGGCGGCCGGGGCCGCCCTTTTTCATGTCGCGTTTCTCATCCCCTGTGAGGGCTGAAGAGGGTTGCTCAGCCTGATCTGGGACCGGCGGCGCAACCCGGCTTTCCTGCGGATCGGGCGTGCCGACTTCTGCCGGGGGCTTGCGAGATTTCATGGCGTGCCACGAGAATGCCTTGAATCGATGATGCAAGGGCATGTCGCGAAATGTGGCAAATGCGGCCATTGTGATTGTTTGTGTCGTGATTAATGGCGCTGATGCGTCAATTGCAACGTTCAGCAAGTCCTGATCTGTGGTCCTTGCGCGACGTGAGCGAAATGCGGTCGCTAAAGGTTGAACCGGGTTCTGATTGATCGGAGAGAGCATGCCACAACGCATTGCGGATCCTGTGAAAAGCGCGTTCTTGTTTCTGGCCCTTGTTTTTCTGGCGTCGTGTTCTTCCAGTGAACCCGATCTCGGTCTCGGTCTCGATTTCACGCGCGAGGCCGGCTATCCCGTCGCCCATCTGAAATATCGCGATCGCGATCCGCAGGATTTTGGTTCCAGGCCGCCGGGGCGCTATCCCGTTCACGGTATCGACGTGTCGAAATGGCAGGGCCATATCGACTGGCAGGCGGTGAAGGCATCCGGTGTCGAATTCGCCTTCATCAAGGCGACCGAAGGCGGTGATCTGCTCGACAGCCGCTTCAAGCGTTACACCAGCGACGCCAGGGCGGCAGGCATCCCGACCGGGCCCTATCATTTCTATTTTTTCTGCCGTTCGGCCGCCGAACAGGCGCGCTGGTTCATTCGCAATGTGCCGAAAAGTGCCGCCGTCCTGCCGCCGGTTCTCGACATGGAGTGGAACCATACCTCGCCAAGCTGCAAGAAGCGGCCTTCGCCGGCCAAGGTGCGCAAGGAGATGGCAATCTGGTTGAACATGGTCGAGCGGCATTTTGGCCGCAAGCCGATCATCTATACGACCATCGACTTCCACAGGGAAAATATCGAGGGACATTTCCGCGATTACACGTTCTGGCTGCGTTCGGTGGCGGCGCATCCCGATGATCTTTATGGTGACCATCCCTGGCATTTCTGGCAATATACTGGCACCGGTGTCATTCCCGGAATTGAGGGCAATACCGATATCAATGTCTTTGCCGGTGACCGCTCAGACTGGAAAAAATGGCTCAAGGACGTGCGTGTTGCCGCCCGATGATCTTGATGGTCGCGTTGACCTCGTGTCATTGTTGTCATCGAAGCGCATGGGAAAGGGCACATGACGAGACGATGCGCATATTTTCGGCTGATTGCCATCGGTCTCATGTTTTTGGCCGGTAAGCCGGCCTTTGCGCAGCAATGTGGTGGTGATTTCGCTGTTTTTCTGGACGGGGTGAAACAGGAGGCCATTGCCAGGGGTGTCTCGCCCCGTATTGCCGATGAAGCGCTTGCCAGCGTGCGCATCAACCAGACCGTGTTGCGTCGTGACCAGGCGCAAGGCGTCTTTCGTCAGACCTTTCTGGAGTTCTCCAAACGTTCGGTCAACGATTACCGGATGACCAAGGGCAAGGAGAACATGACGCGCTATGCCGATGTTTTCCAGCGTGCCGAACAGGCTTATGGTGTGCCGCCGGCCGTGATTACGGCATTTTGGGGTCTGGAAACCGATTATGGTGCCGTGCAGGGCGATTTCAACACGATGAATGCCCTGGCGACCCTTGCCCATGATTGTCGCAGACCGGAGATTTTCCGACCCCACCTGATCGCTGCCATCGAGATGACCGCCCATGGTGATTTCGATCCGGGGACGACAACCGGCGCATGGGCCGGCGAGATCGGCCAGGTGCAGATGCTTCCGGCCGACATCATCCGCTATGGCGTGGATGGCGATGGTGACGGTCATGTCCGGTTGAAGACGAGTGCGCCGGATGCCATCATGACGGCGGCTCACCTCATTCGCTCGCTTGGCTGGCGGCCCGGTGAGCCCTGGATCCAGGAGGTGGTGACGCCTGAGGGTCTGGCCTGGCAGCGATCCGGCCTTGGACGTCAAACGACGGTTGGCGAATGGGCGGGCCTTGGTGTCACGGCCAGAAACGGAACATTGCCGCCGGCCGCCCTGCCGGCCGATCTGATCGCGCCACAGGGCCATCGCGGCCCCGTTTTCCTCGTCTATCCGAATTTCAATGTCTATCTCGAATGGAACCAGTCCTTTGTCTACACCGTCACGGCGGCCTATTTCGCCACTCGTCTGGCGGGCGCGCCGCGCTATGATGCCGGCAATCCCGAACCTGGCCTGTCGGAAGGCGCGATGCGGCAATTGCAAGGCCTGCTTGTCGCGCGCGGCCATGATGTCGGCACGGTGGATGGCATTCTGGGAAGCAGAACACGCATAGCGGTGCAACGCGAACAGGAGCGGTCGGGCTTTGTCGCCGATGGCTGGCCGACCCCTGCCTTTCTGGCCGCACTCTTGCGCTGATTGCATCGCTCGGGCAGTTCTTGCCTCGGCATAGACCAAAGGCTCCGGGCACGGGTTGAGACCATGCATGATGACCGACTTTTTTCACCGGTGTCCTTTTCGACGCTGATTGCACGCCGTGGTCGCGGCGAGACCTATCCGGTGCAGATGGTTGAAGAAAGTCTGAGCCGTTTCAACGCCGTCGATGAGACGGTTTGTGCCTTTCAGTTTGTCGATCCGGACGCCGTGCGTGCGGAACTGTTGCAAAGGCGGGCCGGTCCGCTGGAAGGCATTGCAATCGGCATCAAGGATATTTTCGATACCCATGACATGCCGACGGAATACGGTTCAGCGATTTACGCCGGTCATCGGCCGAAGGCGGATTCGGCGCTGGTCGCCTTGTGCCGACGGGCAGGCGCGACGATCCTCGGCAAGACGGTGACGACCGAATTTGCCTTTCTCACACCGGCCCGGACACGCAATCCGCATGACCTTGAACGCACGCCCGGCGGTTCATCTTCCGGATCGGCAGCGGCGGTGGCATGCGGCATGGTGCCGATTGCCTTTGGAACCCAGACCGGCGGCTCGACAATCCGGCCGGCGGCCTATTGTGGCGTGGCCGGTTACAAGCCGAGTTACCGCATGCTGCCGGTGACTGGCATGAAAGCGTTTTCCACGACGCTTGATACGGTGGGCGTGTTTGCAGCCCATGTCGGCGATGCCGCCTCTTTCATGGAAAAACTGACGAACCGCGATCTGACGCATGACGGGTTCAAGCGTAAGACGGTCACGGTCGGGTATTATCGAAGCGCGATCGACAATCAGGCCAGTCAGGCCATGCACAAGGCCGTGGAAACTGCGGCAAACGCCTTGCGCCGCTCAGGCAACGAGGTCATCGACCTCGAGGAGCCAGGCGAATTGTCCCTGGCACGTGAGGCCCATACGACCATTCAGAATTTCGAGGCCAATCAGGCGCTAGCCTTCGAGGCCGACAATCATCGCGACCTGCTCAGTGCGACCCTGAGGGAGACACTCGAAGCCGGGCGCGCCATATTGCCGGTGGATTATGACGAGGCTCGGCGTATCGCCAAACGTGGACGTGATGCATTGCGAAGCGTGTTTCAATCCTGCGACGTGTTGTTGCTGCCATCTGCCGCCGGTGCTGCGCCTTCGGGGCTGGCTTCGACCGGGGATCCGCTCTTCAACAAGCTGTGGACATTGATGGGCACGCCGGCTGTCAACATTCCGGGACTGTCCGATGAACACGGTCTGCCACTCGGTGTCCAGATGGTCGGGCGTTTCGGCAATGACCGGTTGACGCTAAACGTCGCCACCGATCTGGAGCGTCTGTTGTAGCCCGCCGCAGCACAAGCTTACCGATCATGAGACAATAATATGCGCGAATCCATCGAAGTTGACTGTTGAATCAAGCGCTTGTAAATTTGGCCTGACGTCATGCGATTTGGACGCGATGTGTTGACTGCATATTGATTAAGATGTGATTAACAATGAATTGACATTTGTGCATCATGTCGAAAAATTCGCGTAAGCCTCTGTTTTGTATGAGAAATTACTCTCAAAAATGCGTTATTGTGCTCGCGTTTGTCGCGCTGCAGCAACGATTTTGACTTCACATCCTGAAATTATCACCTATTGTTAAAGAGTGTTAAAGAGAGGAGGTCAGCATGGGGCTTACGAATTCTTTCAACGTTTTCATGATCTGTGCTGCGTTCACATTCGTTGCGGCGATGGTGTTCATCTGATCGCGGGCGACGCGTAAATCCAAAAAAGTTTGATATGAAATCCGGAAGTCTTCAAGATTTCCGGATTTTTTGTTGAACCCTGTTTTCCGCCTATCACGGCGAGCGGAGCGTTTTGTGGGTCTGCGATGACCTGGGCGAACAGACCTGGTTCAGGCCAGATCGTCACGGGACAGGGTCATGGGACAGGGTCATGGTGCAGGGTCATGGGGCAGGGTCATGAGACAGGGGTGTCATGAGACAGGGGCCTCGGGCAGCACGCCACGACATCACAGGCTGACCATGCGGGCATTTGAACGGGGCGCGTCACTCAGGCGGCTGTTGCCGCTACCTGCTTGCCTCTCAGCCCAAGCAAATGGCAGATGGCCAGCACAAGCTGGGCGCGGTTCATGGTGTAGAAGTGAAAATCGTGCACCCCGCGCTCGACGAGGTCCATGACCTGATCGGCGGCAAGAGTGGCCGCGATGAGCGCGCGTGTTTGCGGATCGTTTTCCAGCCCTTCGAAGCGTTCGGACAGCCAGAGCGGGATTGACGCGCCACACAGGGCGGCAAATCTGGCGACCTGGGTGAAATTGTGCACGGGCAGGATGCCGGGCACGATCGGAACATAGATGCCGGCGCGCCGCACGCGCTCGACATAGCGTTCATAGGCGTCATTGTCGAAAAAGAACTGGGTGATGGCGCGGTTTGCGCCATTGTCGACCTTGCGCTTGAGCATGTCGATATCGGTCGCGAAGTCAGGGCTTTCGGGATGTTTTTCCGGATAGGCCGAAACGGAGATTTCGGCGTCCGGGAAAGCGTTTTTCAGGCCTTCGACCAGTTCGGCGGCGTTGGCATAGCCTTCGGGATGAGGCCGGTATCGTGAACCGATGCCGTCGGGCGGATCGCCGCGCAGGGTCACGAAATGATCGACGCCGGCGTCGTGAAATTCCTGTGCGACCGCGTCGACTTCATCACGCGTGGCGCCGACACAGGTGATATGGGCAGCGGGAGCGAGCGTCGTTTCGTCGACAATGCGCCTGATCGTGTTCAGCGTCGGCTGTTTCGTCGTCCCGCCCGCGCCATAGGTCACCGAGACGAAATCCGGTTGATAGGGAGCCAGTCTGGAAATGCTCTCCCAAAGCTGGCTTTCCATATTGCCGGTCTTGGGTGGGAAGAACTCGAAGGACACATTGATGTGCTCGCTACTGAGCGAGGGACTGGATCGGCGCAGCAAAGACATGGTCTCAAGCCCTTTCTTTCAACATGTCGATGCTCGATTGGCTGTCGGCGATCAGCAAGCGGCGGTCGCGGGCCAGCCAGATCGTGACAACCAGACGGGCTTCGTCTTCATCACCATGCGATTTCAGATCGACGGTCCGATCGATCTCCAATCCGGCCTCTTCCAGCCATTCATGCATCGCCGCGTGGGAAAATCCGAGCCTGACATGGGCATGTTCCTCGCGCAGCCGGTCAAGATCATGGGGGGCGAAATCGACAATGATCAAGCGCCCGCCCGGGCGCAGGAACCGCGCCGCTTCGCGGATTGCCGCCTTCGGATCGTCGATGAAATGCATGACCTGATGCAAGGTGATGAGATCGGCGCATTCGTGTTCGAGCGGAAGATTGAAGATGTCGCCATGCCGGACGCTGGCATTGACGATGCCGGCCTTGTCGAGATTGGCGCGCGCTACCGCCAGCATCTCGCGGCTGATATCAATGCCAAGGCCGCGCCTGTAGAGATCGGCGAAAAGCTGCAGCAGACGGCCGGTTCCGGTGCCAAGATCGAGAAGTGTGTCAAACGGTGTCGTGCCGACCAGTTTTTTCAGTGCCGCCTCTACGCGCTCGTCCGGCACATGCAGACTGCGCAATTCATCCCAGCTCTCGGCGTTGCGGCTGAAATAGGCCTGGGCTTTTTCGGCACGGGCGCGTTTGACATCGGCCAGGCGTTCGCTGTCGCGTGAAAGCAGCATGTCCTTGGGTGAAACGGTCTCCACCAGAAGACGTGCGAGAGCCGCTCGCTTGCCCTCCGATGTCAGGCGGAAATAGGCCCACGCACCCTCCTGATAGCGTTCGACAAGACCGGCTTCGCTCAGGAGTTTCAGATGTCTTGAAATGCGCGGCTGTGATTGCCTGAGAATGTCGGTCAGATCGGTGACGGTCAGATCACCGCTGGCCAGCAATGCCAGAAGCCGCATGCGCGTCTGTTCGCCGGCTGCCTTGAGAACGTCGACAAGCGCGTCAAGATCCAGTCGTGGAGAATCGAGCATTGCCGGCACCACCTCTCTAACCATATAAAGATATGTTTATATGGTTTTGACGATGGGGGCAAGGTACTGGAGAGTCGACCTCGTTGAAAGCGCAAGACTGCTTAACCGGGCGATAACATGTCTCTCGTCACCTGAATCTGAAGTTCGTCTCATTTTTCAGCGCGCACAGAACGAACTTCAGATTCAAGAAGGTGAGGCGCAAGTCTATGTTTCTCGTGCGGTTTACGAATTTGAACTTCGCTTAGGAAGCCGTTGATACAATGATGCGAATTTCAAATTCACCGCACGCGTCACCTGAATCTGAAGTTCG
>Ga0272441_10016238_pt1 | contig 10321 bp, 5 predicted proteins | sample SSMProp6N_FD_193582 | JGI IMG/M metagenome (GOLD analysis project Ga0272441, IMG submission 193582) | Marine sediment archaeal communities from Little Sippewissett salt marsh, Falmouth, MA, United States - SSM-Prop-6N | ecosystem: Environmental > Aquatic > Marine > Wetlands > Sediment ... | reverse complement strand
CGCGTCGCGTGCCGGGTCGCTGCCGGCGTCAACGATTTCGTAGCCGCCCTCGGCCAGGGCCGTCAGCGAGACTTCTCCGCGCCGTTTCTTTTTCTTCAAATGGTTGAGACACGCGTTCTTGATAATCCGGTACAACCACGGGTAAAAGGGCATTTCCGTGTCGAACCGGTGGATGGCCTTGTAGGCGCGCGCAAAGGCCTCTTGGGCGAGTTCGATGGCGTCCTCGCGGTTGCCGACAAATCCGTAGGCAATCGCATACGCCTTGCGCTGGTAGACGCGCACCAAGGTATCGAACGCCGCCTGGTCGCCTTTGCGGGCCTGGCAGAGGGCCGCGCTCTCGTCGAACGTAGTGTCCATCTTGTCCATCGATACCTACACCTCACGAGGGTGTTTATTCGCCAGGCAGCGTGCCCTTGAATATCGTCACACCAGCGCCGGCGCAGCCAACATGATGCACGCGTCGTGTGGCTGTCCGAGGACTGCCACACGCCGTTCAGTTTACCATAGGGAACCCGGAACAAGGGAAGATACATCGCGATCATTCTGGAGACCCCTCACCCTTGATCCCTCTCCCCGTGGGCGAGGGGAAGAGTGTGGCGCCCTTTGTCGCTCTCGCTCCCTCTCCCTTTGGGAGAGGGTCGGGGTGAGGGTCCGTCGCTGTGGCTTCTTCTTCGCCAGCGTCGGCGCAGTCATCGCGGTGCGCAGAGGGAAGTCACTTCAGTCTGAGCAGCACGGCTTCGCCGGGCCCCAGCGGGACTGCAAACTGTGTGCCATCGCCGATCGTACAAGGGACGGCCTCGTGCGTCAGCACGTTCTCAATCCCTTCGAGGGCACCGGGGATCCGGGCCGCGTATTGCACCGGCGCAAGCACGTCCAGATTGCTCATGAAGACGTACCGCACGCCCTCGTCGTCGATGAACATCTGAACATCGATGTCCGCCCCTTCGCCTGAGACCGTGTTTTCCATTGGCGCAAGGGACAGGAGCACCGGGGCCAACGCCTTGAGTTCCCGCGCCAGCTTTCCTACCTCGTCGAACAGCGGGGCCGGGTTGAGGTCGACGTCCACGAGTCCATTAAGCCGTTCATTCTGGGTCTTCGAGTTGTAGAGGAAATAGAAGATGCCTTTGGCGTTGTGCGCCAAGGAGAGGTAGGTCATCAAGCGCAATTCCGCGGGCGTCGGGTAGCGCATGCCTGCGGGCGAGGCAAACGCTTGGAGCACCATCCAATACGGCCTGTCCGCGGCCGCGGCCTTGAGGGTGTCGAGCAGCGTGATGAACGCGCGGAAATCATATTCGCCGGGCGCGCTCTGCACGCGCAACGGATACCGGTCGAAAACGAGCATCTGCATACCAAGGCGGCGTGCCTTTGAGCATTCGCGCTCGTTGTTGAGACAACTGAACGACGCGCGTTTCGGGTCGGCGCCGGCGAGCAGCCGGCTGACCATGCGCCAGTTGTCGAACAGGGACGCGGGAGGTTCATCGATGAGTTGGTAGCAGAGCAGGGAGTCATACCGCTGCAACGGTCTGACAATGCGCTTGAGTTCCTTGAAGAGCTCGAGCTCATCGCGCTCCATGTCCGGATGCCGGATTGAGAAGCGGCCGCCGAACTCAGGCCAGGCCAGTTCGGCGATCTCGAGTACGACCCGGACCCCTACGCGGCTGGCGACCTCCAACAGGGTCTCGCGATAGGCCGGCGGCGTGTTGGGGATGACCACGATTTCAAGGCCATAATCCTTGATATCCGTGAAGGTCTTCTCATAGTACTTCTCCGCCTCCTTCAGGTCTTGGGGGACATCCGTGCACCCTTCCGGGACGTTAATCCCCTCAACCCGGCCGTCGTACCAGATCCCGATCGGGAAGAGACCCTTGACCACGTTCCGCTGCGCCGGCCATGGCACGCTGTTCTTCACCGTCACCATCCGCTCGACAACCACCTCGCGGCGTTTACTCTGCCCCAAGGCCGAGACACGGTATTCCCCATTGGCCATGGCCCCGCCCGTCTCGTATTTCCCGTCCCACGTCAACTCCCCGTCGGTTTGGGCCTTGCCCACAAAGGAGTACACGGGCGTACCGGTCGCGTCCACGATGTCGATCAACACCCCGCCCAACTCGCCCGGCGGATAGGAGAACGATATCTTCATGACATCATTCACGCCGTCGCCGTTCGGTGTGATCGTCGGGGGGAACACGTCCAGCGCGAACAACTCGGCGAAGCTGCGGATCTCCGTCCACGGTTCGAGGGGCGGCCCGCCCAAGGACAGCGCTGCAGCCCAGGCCGCGTCGTCAAACGCCGGCTGCGCCCAATCCGGCTCCTCGGTGTCTGACGTTTTCCAGGTGTTGTCGCTGAAAAACGCCAGCAGGTCGCCCTCGGCAGGCAGAACCCGAAGGGCGACCAACAAGCCCGCGGGCCCGCCCTCATTGACCGCCTTGACGGCCAACGTATTGCCGCCCCCGTGCAGGGCGTCGGACACCGTGTGCACGCCGGGTTGGTCCCAGCGCTTTCCTGAAGCGATACTCACGCCGTTCACGAATAGTTCGTAGCCGTTGTCTGCCGCGATCCAGACCCAGCCGCCCAGTACCTGCTCCGGCAGATCGATGGTTTTGCGGAAAAAGCGCGTCCCTTCCGGAGCGCCCTCCGTGGGATTTCCTTCAGCGCGCCAAATCCATTCCGCTTGTTGACCAGCGGCGCATGCGGAGAAGGCCATCATTAGAAACGCGAAAAACACTCTCATGAGCCTGCTTCCTCCTACGCTCGGCAATGCGTTGTGTTCGGACGCCCGTTCCGCGCACAACACACGACAGCACCTGTAGAATGAAACGCATCCCGGATGCGTTTCGTTACGTTTCCGTGCATGGGCCGTCACCTTGGCAACGCGTCGTACGCATTCTCACGCGGTGAGCATCGATTCATAGATGTCCCGTACGGCCGCGGCCTGCGATTCGAGCGAGAACACGTGCACCGCCTTGTCGCGCGCGGCCCGGCCCAGGGCGCGTGCGCGCGGGCGATCCGTGGCAAGCCCATGCAGGGCCTCAAACAACGCCTGAGGCGTGCCCTCGCAAACCAGGCCGTTCTTGTCGTGGTCAACGATCTCTCGCAGCATGCCGCGATCCGCAACGACCGGAGGCTTGGCCATGGCCATGGCTTCCCGGACCGCACGACACGTGCCGTCGCTGCCCGGCACCAGGAACACCTTTGCGTCGAATGCCTTGAGCATACCGACGTAGTTCTCGCCGTCCACAAACCCCGGGAAGTGCACGCGGTCGCCCAGCCCCAACGCCTTCACCGGCTGTTCGCCCACGGATTCTTGCTTCGTGCCCCGGCCCACGACGATGGCGTGGCAGTTCGGCACCGCGTCCGCCAACAGGCGGATCGCCTGCCAGAGATCCTCGAATCGCCGGTGCGCCTGCATCCGCGCCACAATGCCCACCACAAAGGCATTCGGCGGGATGCCGAGCCACCGCCGGGCATCCGGGACCTCGCGGGCCGGGTCAAAGCGTTCCGTGTCCACCGCGCCCCGAACCACCGCCATCTGCTCCCGCGGATACGCGAAGTGCGCGGCGTCCTGTTCGGCGGCCAACGCGGAGGGCTCGATCAGGCGCGCGGTGCGCTGAAGCAGCTTCGCATACAAGGCGTTGGCCTCGAACCCGGTCCCCGCGTAACTGGAACGCACGAGCGGAATGCGCCGCTTCCACGCCGGATTGACCGCGATGCGATGGTCGTTGTCCAGGTGGCAGTGAATGAGGTCGTACGAATGGACTCTTAAGAACTGCGTTAGGGCGAGGCGATCCCACGTGTTCTTGATGGGATGGAGATGCTTGCACAGAAAGAAGCGCAGGATGGGTTCGATGCCGCGGTCCCGCGCCGTTTCCACGACCTTGTTTATGGACTGCCCCGCATCGGGGGCACAGGCAAAATCGGCGTCAACGCCGAGGCCGCGCAACGCAACACAGAGGTTGAGGGCCGGTTCGGCAGGGCCGGTCCACTTTGCATTGCTGAACAGGTGGAGCACTCTCATGGTTCCGCCTTTGGCGTTGTCGGGCGGGGGCTCTCGCAAACATCCTCTGCGCCTGGGGACAGGTGCGACGTGCCACGCGCCCTACGCCTGGGCCACGGCCTCCGGTTCGGGCACGTCATCAAAGCGCACCGAAACCAGTTGCGAAACGCCCCGCTCCTGCATGGTCACCCCGTACAGCGCATCCGCCTTTGCCATGGTCTGTTTGCTGTGCGTAATGATCACAAACTGGCTGTTCTCGATGAATTCATCCACGAGATCCAGGAAACGGCCGATGTTTGCGTCGTCCAGGGCCGCGTCGACCTCGTCTAGGATACAGAACGGGCTGGGCTTCGCCCGGAGGATGCTGAACAACAGCGCGATCGCGGTGAGGGTTTGCTCGCCGCCGGAGAGCAGCGAGATCGATTGCGGTTTCTTTCCCGGTGGCCGGGCCTCGATCTCGATGCCCGATTCGAGGGGATCCGATTCGTCGAGCAGGTAGATGCGCGCTTGCCCGCCGTTGAAGAGCCGCCGGAAGAACACGCGAAAGCTGTCGCCCACAGTGTTGAAGGTTTCCAGGAACATGTCGCAGATCGTCCTGTCAATCCGTTCGACAACGCCCAAAAGCGTGTCGCGCGCCTTGCGCAAGTCTTCCTCTTGCGTTACCAGGAAATCGTTGCGCTGTTCGAGCGCCTCATATTCCTCGATCGCCATCATGTTGACCTGGCCCAAGCGATCGAGCTTGGCGCGCAGCTCGCCCACCATGCGCTCGCGCGTCTCATCGTCGTACTCGTCAGCGCCCACCGTCTCGGCGTTCAGCGAAGAAAGCGCCACGTGGTACTCGGATTCAATGCGTTCTTCGAAAAACGCAATCTGGTCTTCATCATGGCGCAACTGGATCTCGAGCTCGTGCATTTCCGCCTGTACCCCGCGCGACCGTTCATGAAGCTCACGAAGCGACTTCGTGAGCGCGTCGGTCTCGTCCAGCAATTCCTGTTGTCGATTCTGCGTCTGGACGACCTTCTTGTGCGCCTGGTCGTGGTTGTTGGACAGCGTCTTGGCTCGCGCAATGTTGGCCGCGACTTCCTCCTCAAGGGCCTTCTGGTTGTCCCTGAGTTGGGCGGCCTGGTCCAGGCGGCGCTGGGCGTCGTTCAGGACTTCCTGATGCTCCTGTTGCTCGCGGCGCTTGTTTCGCTCCGCCTCCTCGATGCGTTGGTTGAGTCCCGCCAACGTCACCCGCAGATCCCCCAACTCGGCCGCGCAGGAGGCAAGCGTCTCGCGCGCGGTGGCGTTGGCCTTGTCCGTCTCAGCGAGTTCCCGTTGCGCGTCCGCGTCTTCGGTCGCCAACGTCTCTGCGCGGGCCAAGGCTTCGCGTCGCTCCTCGTCACGGCGCCCGCGCGCCGCCTCGAGTTCCTCCCGCTGCGCCGCCAGTTGGGCCAAGGTCTGCGTAATGCTGTCGCGTTCAGTCGACAACTTGGCCCTCGCGACGCCAAGCTCGCTCAATTCCCGCTGAACCGCGTCTTCACGTTCTTCGATCCCTGCAAGGTGTTCATCGAGGTCCCGCATGTCTGCGGCGAGCTTTTCCGCGCGTTCCGACAACGCGCCGATCCGGCCCTCGAGGGCTTCCACTTCAGCCTCGAGTTCAGCGATCTCCGCGCTTCGGCCCAGCAGCCCCCGGCTCTCGTGCTGGGTCCGCCCGCCGGTCACTGCGCCCGACGAGGACACCACCTCGCCCTCGAGCGTCACGAGTCTGGGGAAACGCTCGAGGGTGCGTGCAATCTGGATCGCGTCGTCAATGGTCCTTACGATCACGGTATTCTGGAAGAGGTACTCGACGGCCTTGCGGATGGCTTCATCATACTGAACGTAATCCAGGGCCGCGCCGACCACGCCCGCGGCCCCGAGCACCGTGCCGCGATCATCGCCGCGCCCCGGGCGAATCGTGTCGAGCGGCAGGAACGTCACGCGACCGGCCTTGTGCTCCTTCAGAAACGCGATGGCGCTCTTGGCCGCCTCGGTCTCCTCGACGACCACGTTGTTGATGGCGCCTGCAAGTGCGGCCTCGATAGCGCGTTCATACTGCTTGGGGGTCGAGATCAAGTCGCCGACCGGGCCGATCACCCCTTGGACCTCCGGCGTGTCCTGCTGTTTGGCCTTCATGATGGCCCGCACGCCCGCGGCGAACCCTTCGTAGCTGTCGCGCATTTCGCGAAGCGAACGCAAACGCGCTTCCAGACTGCTTCGCTGTTCGCGCAGGCCCTGCCATTCCTCGCGCAGCGTCCCCGCCTCGGCGCGCTTGGCCGCGTGTTCCTCGGTCGCGTGCGTCCGCTCGGCCACAACTTGATCGCGCCGGGCCTGCTGCGCCGCCTCGGTCCCCTGCAGTTCCTCAAGGCGAGCAGCCACCTGTTCTCTGCGTTGCTCTTCAGCGTCCTGCCGATTCGAGACCGCCTGAAGCTGTTCCCCGACGTTCCGGATAGTGACGGAAAGCGCTTCGAGTTCGGTCTGAGTTTTGGCGCAACGGTTCATCGTCTCGACGGCCCGCGCGCGGACCGATTCGACGCGCGCTTGCGCTTCGGCGACACGCTTCGAGGCGTCCGCGTACTCCTTGTGCTTGGCTTCAACAGTGGCGTTGCATCCCTCGCGTTCGGCGGCGAGCGCAACGGCGGCCTGTTCCGTAGCGGCCAATTGCGCGAGGATAGCGTGCGCGCGTTGCTCCAGCTCGTCCCGTTCGCGCAACGCCTGCTGCTCTTGCTCCTTCGAGAAATCGCCCTGCTGGCGCAACAGCGCGATTTGCCGCTCAATCTTCTCCATTTCCGCGTCAATTTGGCGGACGCCTTCACGCCGCTCCGCCAACTCGCGGTCCAGTTCGATGCGGTTGAGCCCGAGTTCCTCATTGCGGGCCTCGAGTTGGCCGATCTCGGCCACCGCCTCGCCGTACGCCTCCTGGGACACGCCGAAACGCTCGCGCAACTCCGCCACGCGTCCCGTGATCTCCTCGTACTTCCGCCAGACGAACCGGATCTCGAGTTCGCGAAGGCGCTCGGTGAACTCGCGGTAGCGTATCGCCGCGTTCACCTGGCGCTTGAGGGAGCGCATCTGGCGCTGGACCTCGGCGATGATGTCGCTGAGTCGCAGTAGGTTCTGATGTGCCCCATCCAGCTTGCGCATGGCGATGCGCTTGCGTGACTTGTACTTGATGATGCCGGCGGCTTCCTCGAACAAGAAGCGCCGGTCGTCCGGCTTCGAACTGAGCACAAGGCTGATCTTGCCTTGGCTGATGAGGGAATAGGCATCCGTGCCCACGCCCGTGTCCATAAACATTTCTTGGATGTCTCGCAGCCGGCAGGGCGCCTTGTTGATGAGGTACTCACTCTCCCCGGAACGGTACACCCGGCGCGTCACCTGCACCTCGGCGAAATCCACGGGCAACTGGGAATCGGCGTTGTCAAAGGTCAGCGAAACCTCGGCCATCCCCGTGGGCGGACGATCCTCGCTGCCGTTGAAAATCACGTCCTGCATGTGGGTGCCGCGCAACTCCTTCGGGCGCTGCTCGCCCAACGCCCACCGCAATGCATCGAGGATATTGCTTTTCCCACAGCCGTTCGGCCCGACTATCGCGCTAATCCCGGGTTCGAGGCGAACGATCGTCCGGTCCGCAAAGGACTTGAAACCGGTCATTTCGATTTGCTTGAAGTACATCGCTTCAGTTCTCTGCTAACGGACCGGAACGCCCCGAGACACACGCCGCACTCGATACACCACGACTACCCGTCCTGCTCGGTTCGAACCACACGCTGAATCGAGACGGCGCACCCCGTCTTATCGTCCGCTTCCACAAGGGCTGCGCACAGCGCAGAAGGCCCCTTGGCTACGCGGAACTCATTGGGCATCCCGGTGAGGAATTTGCTGATCGCCCTCTCTGAATCGACGCCAATCACCGAGTTCACCGGACCCGTCATGCCGACATCCGTGATGTAGGCCGTGCCGTTGGGCAGGACGCGTTCATCCGCGGTCTGCACGTGGGTATGCGTGCCGAGCACGGCCGTGCACAGCCCATCAAGGTACCAGCCCAACGCCATCTTCTCCGAGGTGGCCTCTGCGTGGACGTCCACCAGTACCACGGGTGCAGACTCGCGCAGCCGCGTCACTTCTTCGCGCGCACGCCGAAACGGACAGTCGAATGCGTCCATAAACACACGGCCCACAACATTCACCACGCCGACCCGCCGGCCGTCCGCAAGGGCAAACACGGCCGAACCCTTGCCCGGGACCCCCGGCGGGTAGTTCGCCGGCCGCACGACCGCGTCCAGTTTGTGCAGGGCCGGCGCGAGCTCGCGCTTACGCCACGTATGATTGCCCATCGTAAGCGCCTGGATGTCCAACGCCTCGAGTTCGGCCAGGATTTCCGGCGTGGCGCCGAGGCCGCCTGCCGCATTCTCGGCATTGGCCACCACAAAGTCAACCCCGTATTCGGCGCGGATTTCAGGCAGCCAGCGCGCAATACATTGCCGCCCCGCGCGGCCACAAACGTCGCCGATGAGTAGAATTTTCATTGAATTACCTTTATAGAACGCCCGGCGTGGGCAATTCTGGCTTGAGGGGCAAGCCGTGCAACCATGCCCGCCCACGCGTTTCCAACGCCCCGCTGCTCCCACCGCCAAGGAACGGCTGGAGCCTGTCCGGGTCAGGCGGCGCTTACTTGGCGACCTCGACCGCCCGGGTCTCGCGGACCACCGTCACCTTGATTTGCCCCGGATAAACGAGCTCGGCCTCGACCTTGCGCGCAACGTCGCGCGCCAACTGCAACGCCTCAGCGTCATCCACTTTGTTCGGGTACACGACGACACGGACCTCGCGGCCCGCCTGGATGGCGAAGGATTTCTCCACACCCGGAAACGCGTCCGCAATGCCTTCCAGTTGCTCCAGCCGCTTAATGTAGGTCTCAACCGTTTCGCGCCGGGCGCCGGGCCGCGCCGCAGACAACGCGTCCGCCGCCTGAATCAGCGCGGCAATGATGCTGTCTTGCTCTGCTTCCTCATGGTGCGCCGCGATTGCGTTGCAGATAATGGCGGTTTCCCCGTGCCGCTTGGCAAGATCGCTGCCGATCAGCGCATGCGACCCCTCGACTTCATGATTGACGGCCTTCCCGATGTCGTGAATCAGACCCGCACGCTTCGCTTGCTGGATCTTGACGCCCAGTTCGGCCGCCATAATTCCCGCCAGGTGGCACACTTCCTTGGAATGCTTCAGCACATTCTGCCCATAGGAGGTCCGATAATGCAGGCGGCCCAAGAGCTTCTGTATCTCCGGATGGAGCCCATGCACGTCCACTTCGAGGCAGGCTTGTTCGCCCATCTCCCGGATATTGCGCTGGATTTCCTCGTCGACTTTTTTGACGACCTCCTCAATCCGGGCCGGATGGATGCGTCCATCCATGATGAGTCGTTCCAGTGAAACGCGGGCCACCTCGCGGCGAATCGGGTCAAATCCGGACAGCACAACCGCTTCCGGCGTGTCGTCGATAATGATATTGATTCCCGTTGCACTCTCGAGGGTGCGGATATTGCGTCCCTCCCGCCCGATGATGCGCCCCTTCATTTCCTCGTTGGGCAAGGGCACTACCGATACCGTCGTATCGGCCACATGGTCGGCTGCGCACCGCTGAATCGCCTGGCTGATGACCCAGCGGGCCTTCTTCTCTGAGTTCTCGACCAACTCGTCCTCGATCCGTTTCAGGCGCTTCGACGTGTCACGTCTTACCTCGGTCTCCAGTTCGACGACAAGCTCCCTGCGCGCCTGATCGGCCGTCATACCCGAGACCTGTTCGAGCTTCTCCATTTGCTGGGCGATGAGGTTGGCCACGCGCTCCATCTCCCTATTCAGCGCCTTCTCGCGGCCAGCGACCTCCCGCTCCTTGGTAGTGATCTCGTTCCCCTTTCGATCCAGCGCTTCGACACGCTTGTCAATGCTTTCCTCCTTGGCAATGATTCGCTTCTCAAGCGCCACCAACTCTTTGCGCATCTCCCGGCCTTCCCGGTCGATCTGGGCGCGCAGTTCTACCTCTTTCTCCTTGATGTTTGTTTTGGCTTCTTTTGTGATCGCGGCGGCATCACGTTCGGCGTTGGAAACGATCTGGGCGGCTTCTCTGCGCGCCTTACCGAGGCGCCCTATACCCACCAGTCGCCCGCCGACACCCATCAGCAGAGCACCCCCGATGACGCCCGCCACGATCCACATCCAGAAAAATGGATCTCCGTACGGCATTGATTCGACCTCCGTTCCCTGCGGAAATACAGGGCATGAGCAAACTCCACCCGTGGTCGCGAGAAC
>Ga0272441_10016237_pt1 | contig 10322 bp, 5 predicted proteins | sample SSMProp6N_FD_193582 | JGI IMG/M metagenome (GOLD analysis project Ga0272441, IMG submission 193582) | Marine sediment archaeal communities from Little Sippewissett salt marsh, Falmouth, MA, United States - SSM-Prop-6N | ecosystem: Environmental > Aquatic > Marine > Wetlands > Sediment ... | reverse complement strand
AAATGCGGCATGTGTTACTCGACCTGCCGGTTCGACGCAATTGAAGTGGAGTGAGCAACCATTATGAGAAAACTAGTTACGTTGACCATAGACGGTAAAGAGGTCCGGGTTCAGCCCGGAGTGACGATATACTGGGCCGCCAAGGCCGCGGGAGTGGAGATACCCCACCTGTGCTACGGCGAGGATATCCATCCGATAAGCTCCTGCCGCCTCTGCGTGGTCGAGGTGGAGGGGATGAGAAACCTGGCCGCTTCCTGCAGCTATCCGGTATCCGAAGGCATGGTCGTGCACACCAAAAGCGAGCGGGTCATGGCCGCCCGGCGTATGAACCTGGAGCTGATCCTCTCCGACCACGATATCAGCTGTATCACCTGCGAGAAGAGCGGCAGCTGCCTGCTGGAGAAGTACGCCTACGAGTTCGGTATCAGCGAGTCTAGGTTCTCCGGACCGAACCGAGCCAAGAACATCTTCCCGATTCTGGATGAGAATCCCTTCATTATACGGGATTACAACAAGTGCATCCTCTGCGGACGGTGCGTTGCCGCCTGTGCGGAGCTGCAGCTGGACAACGCCATCGACTACGCCGACCGGGGCTTCAAGGCCCATATATCCACGGCCTTCGGCAGACCCCTACAGGAGACCACCTGTGAGTTCTGCGGACGCTGTATCAGCGTGTGTCCCGTGGGTGCGCTCACCGAGCGGGAGCGGATCCACAAGGGACGGGAGTGGGAATTCGAGGTGACCAGGACGATCTGCCCGTACTGCGGTTGCGGCTGTACCCTGGAGATGCACACAAAGGATGGCAAGCTGGTTAAGGTGACCACTCCGGCCAAGGGCACGGTGAGCAGGGGCAATCTCTGCGTAAAAGGCAAGTTCGGCACCTACTTCATCAACCACCCGGAACGTCTGACCAAGCCTCTGATTCGAAAAGCGAACTCCCCAAAGGGCCCGGAGGCCGAGTTCGTCGAGGCGTCCTGGGATGAAGCTCTGGACCTGGTAGCCAAAAACTTGCGGGAAATCAAGGATAAGCACGGCCCCAATGCCATCGCGGGGCTTTCCAGCGCCAAGTGTACCAACGAAGACAATTACGTGTTCCAGAAGTTCATGCGCGCGGTAATCGGAACCAACAACGTGGACCACTGCGCGCGTCTCTGTCACTCTTCCACGGTGGCGGGCCTGGCCAAGGCTTTCGGCAGCGGCGCCATGACCAACGCGATCGGCGAGCTTCGCTACGCCGACTGCATCTTCGTCACCGGCAGCAACACAACTGAGGCCCATCCGATCATCGGTCTGGAGCTCAAGGCGGCTGTCAAGAAACACGGCGCCACCCTGATCGTGGCCGATCCCCGGGAGATCGACCTGGTGGGCGTGGCGGCCCTTCACCTGCGTCAGCGCTCCGGAACCGACGTGGCTCTGTTCAACGGCATGATGCAGGTGATCCTGAGCGAGGGACTGGCCGACGGCGAGTTCATCGAGAATCGCACCGAGGACTTCGAGAAGTTCAAGGCCGTGATCATGCAGTACACACCTGAGAAGGTGGAAAAGATTACCGGTGTACCTAAGGACAAGATCATCCAGGCGGCCCGGCTGTACGCAAAGGCCGAGAGGGCCTCGATCATCTACAGCATGGGCATCACCCAACACACCACCGGAACCGACAATGTCCTCACCCTGGCCAACCTGGCCATGGTCACCGGCAACGTGGGCAAGCGGTCCACAGGAGTAAACCCCCTGCGGGGACAGAACAACGTACAGGGGGCCTGCGACTTAGGCGCCCTTCCCAATGTGTACTCCGGCTACCAGCAGGTGGCCAATGACGTGGTGCAGGAGAAGTTCGAGAAGGCCTGGACGGCCTCCCTCTCCCCGGTTCCCGGCCTCACCGTTGTGGAGATGCTCCACGGGGCGGAAGACGGGTCGATCCGGGGGATGTACATGATGGGGGAAAACCCTTTCTTGAGCGATCCCAATGTCAACCGGGTCATGAAGGATCTGCAAGCCCTGGAGTTTCTGGCGGTGCAGGACATATTCTTGAGTGAAACGGCCCGTTACGCCGATGTGGTGCTGCCGGCTGCCAGTTTCGCCGAGAAGGACGGTACCTTCACCAACACCGAGCGGCGGGTCCAGCTGCTGCGCAAGGTGCTGGATCCCCCGGGACAGGCCAAGGCGGACTGGCAGATCCTGAGCGAAGTCGCAGGACGGCTGGGCTACACCATGAGGTACGACAGCAGCGCGGCTATCATGGAGGAGATCGCCTCCCTCACCCCGATCTACGGAGGGCTAACCCACGACCGCCTGCAGGGCTTCGGCCTGCAGTGGCCCTGTCCGGACAAGGAGCATCCGGGAACCCCCTACCTGCACAAGGGTATGTTCTCCCGGGGTAAGGGCCTGTTCACCGCCGTGGAGTACATACCACCGGCGGAGGAACCGGACAAGGAGTACCCCCTGCTGCTGACCACCGGACGGATCCTCTACCACTTCCACACCGGCACCATGAGCCGCAGAGTCGACGGCCTGCATGCCATCCGTCCGGACGGGTTCGTGGAGATCCATCCCGACGACGCGGCGGCTCTGAAGCTCTCAGACGGAGAGCTGGCCCGGCTGACATCCCGGAGGGGCACGGTCACGGCCAAGACCGTGGTAACCGAACGCTCCCGGCCGGGTACGGTGTTCATGACCTTCCACTACCGGGAGGCGGCGGCCAATATCCTCACCAACGACGCCCTGGACCCGGTGGCCAAGATCCCCGAGTTCAAGGTCTGCGCCGTCAAAGTAGAGAAAGCCGCCGAGGGTAAAGATAAGGTGGGCGGGAAAACGGACAAGGCGGAAAAGAGCAAAAGTAAACTCAAAGCCCGGGCGTGATGCCCGGGCATCGCTCCCTGCACTTCACGCTTCGCCCAGAAAAGATTCTCGGTTGCTATAGCCGGTCTTACTTCTGCCCCGGCTTTTTCTCTGTATAATTTCTTAATATCAAAGGAATTATACGTTAGGTCCTGCTATGAAGCGGAGCTTCGGTACAGGCCCTCACTGAAGATCTCAGGCCACATTCTTGATCCGAGATAGATCGCCGTCCCTGGCAGCTTCGAGAATCGGTCCCATGTATTCATCGATCATCTCAGCGGTGAGCGGTACCGGCATATTTTGCAGTTTCATCTTCAGCTGCGGATTCTTGGCAGCGGTTAACGCCCTCCTGATGTGCTCCTGGGTGAAGCCGGAAACTTCGCTCAACCGTGTAGGAAAGCCTATCTTCTCGGCTAGGGCGAACATCGCTTCGGCCACAGCTACACCCAGATCACGGCCCTTGAGCTTGCTCATGTCTGATGAACTCAGGCCCGCTTTGCGGTAGATTTCCCCCACCATACGGAGCGCATCCTCGATGGCTGGGGCGAAAAACACCGTATAGTAGGGATTCATCATGGCGCAGGCCCGGCCGTGGCTCAAAACGTCCACCAGGGAGAAGCTGGTCAGGTGACCACCGTTGGTTCCTCCGACCATAATGGAGTATCCTCCGAGATCCGTGGCCAGACAGAGCGCTTCCCGGGCCTCTCGATTTTTTGGATCGGCCATCACCTGCGGTAAATAGTTGACAACCAATCCGATTCCCGTATTGGCGATTTCCTTTATCTTTTCATAGGCGGGCTGTCCTGCCGCTCCGTACAATACTTCCAGACTGTGGGCAATTCCGTCCAACGCCCCGTCGGCGGTCAGACTTGGAGGCGCAGAGTAGGTGACCTCGTAGTCGAACATCGGATTACTCGGAACGATTGCTTCATCCACAATCAATTTTTTCTGACCCGTGTGCGTGTCCGTGATGTTTGAATACTTGGTCAAATGTGCCCCTGAACTGGCCGCCGTTTGAATGGCGATATGCGGGCTCAAAGTCTTTCCGCTTTTCCGCAGAGCCTCGCCGACCAGGCCGGTACCAAAATACTGCTCTATATCTCCACCCTGGGTTCTGAGAACTTCCGCAGCCTTGCCTGCATCGATTGTGCTGCCGCCGCCGAAACTAACGATCACATCCGGACCCAGCTCCTTCAGGGACTCTGTGATGCGGAACAGGTCTTCCCGCGGGCAGTTGGGACCAGCCCCGTCTACCTCTCCTGCGATTTCAAGCCCCTCCTTCGATATCGAGTCCTTGATTCGACTGATAAAACCTTCACTGCCGGTAAAGGCATCTCTGAGCAAGACAACTTTTTTCCCGACATCGGCTGTTATTGATCCCACCTTACTGAGGATGCCCGAGCCGTAAACATATTTGTTGCCCTTGAACTCCTGCAGCAGATCCCTTGCCTTTTCGAATAGATCCATGTTTGCTTCCTCCTTACCACTTGCTACCCACCGGTTTACCCTAGATAGCCAAGTTGTGAAAGTCTTTTCTTAATCGAATCTGTCTCCCCTTGCGACTATTCACGAACCTACAAAGATAATGACGGCCGAAGCGGTTAACATTTTATCGGCCAAATCGAAACCAAGTCGAAAAAGAAAATCGCAAAAAGTCTGCCAGGAAAAATAATTCTACATCGGTGCTGCGGTGTCGAATAGAAAGTTCTTATCTGTGTTTCTGCACATCCGGTAGAAGAGGTCGATCCCCACCTCATCGGGGAAGCGATCGACGTGAGCATTCTGAACCAGATCAGCTTCTGGGATGCTCTGGTTACCACGTCAACGGAAAGCGTAAAATGCTCAATCTTGTACAGTGAAGACCTGAACCATGGCCAGATCATCAGGAGCGTACGGATCGAGAATCCATTCCTCCCGTAGCCGCTCTATCTACGGCACCGACTCTACAGCTTGTCCAGGGATTGGAGCTTCATGATGTCCGCAAAGGAGGCTTTGAGCTTGAGCCGGCGCCGGCGAAACGCCTCCGCCCCGGTGATCTCACCGCTGGTCATGGCTCGCAGGGTTTCCGAGTCCATCTGGTAGCTGACCTCGGGGCGCTCCAGAGCAGCGGATAGCGGCTCCGGCGCCTGAGCCGAACCGTCAACCATGCGGATGAGGAAATACTCGTCGAAGTCGCTGATGTGGTACTGCATCTCCTTGTTCCAGCCCCGGAAGTTGTGCGCCACCTGGGGATGCTCGTAACGCAACCGTTGCTCCTCCAGCAGCTGCAACAGCTGTTCCCGGGACATGGACGGTGCGGCGGCACTCCCTCCGGAGGAAGCGGCCCTTTGCCGCCTTCGGGTAAGGGCAGTCAACCCGGAACCCAGTCGACGGGCCAGACGCAGCTGCGGCGGAACCCGCCGGGCCCGGCGGGCCAGCAGCCCCCGGCCCTCCAGATCCGCGGCGACCTCGCTCAGATCATAAGCGACCAGGCTTTCCCGGGTCTGCAATCCGGTGCGCACGTCCCAGCCCCGCAACTGGTAGTACTCCTCCCGCAGGCGGATGAAATCCCGCATATCCACCCGCTCGCCCAGGCGGGAGACGACCTCTCCGTTTCGGCCCGGCACCAGGCACTCCGGATCGGCAACATGACCTTCCAGGGGCTGTTCGTGGAACTCTTCAGGAAGCAGATCGTCAACACGCGCCCGCTGGCCCTCCCTCAGCAGGATCGCCCGTTGCAGTTCGAAGATGCGGGCGCCGAACCGGTTGAGCTCCTCCTCCGTATAGTCGTCGCCGGTGGCGGCGCTGAGGATGCGGCTCTCGATCTCCGGATCCCCGATGTGATCCGGAGAATGAGGCAGGTCGATGACCGGATACATCCAATCGCAGGTCACCAGGCTCTCCTTGGCGTACTGTCGATCCTGGATCATCCTGGCCGCCCGGGCCTTGCCCTCAAGGGTCGTAAAATCCCCGGCCTGCTCACCGCCCCAGAAACGCCGAGCGATTCCCCGCAGGACCTCCGTGGAGATATGTGCCCCCTCCACCCCCTTGGCCCAGCTGGACCACTGGGCCAGCACCAGCCCGGCTTCGTGCAGCTGCTGGATCGGCTCCCGGGGCTCGAAGGGATAGAGCATGGTATTGACCGTGCAGTACCTGGGATCGTAGGGATCGTTGTGGCGGAACAGCTCCCGGGCAGCCGCCCCCCGTTCCCTGGCGGCTCCCCACGCTCCCTTGGCCAACGGCACTCCGAAATCCTTTCCCCCTACAATCTGGTCGAGCAGGGTCTGGATAAACTCCAGGCTTCCCACCTTGGCCAGGGGAAGCCCGGATTCCGCTTCGGTGATCACCCCCTCGGCATGGCAGCGCAGCAGCCACTCGACAATGCTCTGCACCTCCCAAGTGTCGATGCCCAGCTGGTCACAGAGCCGGTTGGCGTGAAAGGGCACGTCGTTCTCCTGCCCGTAGAAGCCCCAGGCATGGGGCATGTAGAAGAAGCGGGACTGGCACATGAACTTCCCGCTGGTGCCGTCCTCCGCCGTGTACTTGACCCGCAGGCAGTTGGCCAGACAGCCGTAACAGGGCAGCTTCTGGGTCTTGGGCCCGTGGGCCATGAAGTCGATCCCCCAGACCTTGACGTTTCCCCGGCCATGTCCCCGCAGCTCCCGAACGATCTGCCTCAAGGCGTCCGGATCAGCAGTACCCACGGCCCGATTCTCCCCGCGGACAACCACGGCCTTGAGATTCTTCGACCCCATGACCGCCCCCATGCCGCCGCTGCAGCTGGCATCCCCGTCGGCAAAAAGCGTAGCATAAGGCAGGAGCCTCTCTCCGGCCGGGCCGATGGTGAGGACCTTGGCTCCTTTCCCCTCCCGCCGTTTAAGGATCGCAATGGTTTCCGTTGTGCTCTTGCCCCACAGATCCTCCGCGTTCTGAAGGCGTATCCGTCCGTCCCGGATCGAGAGGATCATGGGTCGATCCGCCTTGCCCTGCAGGATCAGCGCGTCGTAGCCGGCAAACTTCAGCTCCGCCCCGAAGGTGCCTCCCAGGTTTCCGTAGCAGAAGCGCTTGCCCAGGGGAGACTTCGCGAATACGCCCCAGCGGGACCCGCCTACAGCCGGAATACCGGCCAGGGGGCCGAGAGAGAGGATCATACGGTTGGCCTCCTCGAAGGCGCCGATTTCCGGGCCCACCTCATTCCAGTAGATTGCGCTGGCCAGGCCCCGGCCGCCCAGAAAGCGTTCGGCGTACCGCCGGGTGTCGATCCGTTCGTTCGCCCCGCTGGACAGGTCGACCCGCAGGATCGTACCGGCATAACTGCGGATTGCTTGCCTCTTCGCTGCTCGCCCCTCTTCTATTCCCAAGTAATACCTCCGGGTTGAATCTGTGATGCCGCCCTTACTATCCGGTATTTTACATAGGATGACAAGGTATGGGCACGGATGCGGGGCCCGGGCCGATCGGGGATCGTGCACCTGCTCATACCGGGAGAATCGCCGGAATCGTGTGCTTGACAAACCACCGAGTCCATCATAGAGAATCATAATCAGGAGGAAAAATGAACGTACTGCTTGTCGGTGCCGGGGCCGTGGGAGAGGCCATCGCCGTACTTGCCCGGCGAATCGATCCCGAAGGGTCGTGGCTGGAGAACGTTGTGGTCTGCGACTACAACCTCGATAAAGCCCAGAAGGTGGCGGCCAAGACCGGGGATGGGCGCTTTTCAGCGCAGCGGGTGGATGCGGGGAATCAGGATGAGATCCTCAGCCTGTGCAAACAGCACAAGACCGATTTCATCATGAATGCCTGCACTCCCAACTTCAACATGTCGATCTTTCACGCCGCCCTGGAGGCGGGATGCACCTACATGGATATGGCCATGAGCCTTTCCGAACAGCATGCGGATGATCCCCATGCCCGGACCCACGTGAAGCTCGGGGACCGGCAGTTCGCCGAGGCGGGACAGTGGGAAGATGCGGGCCTCCTGGCCGTGCTCGGATCGGGGGTGGAGCCGGGAATGGTGAACGTATTTGCCCGCTACGCCGCGGATCACCTGTTCGACGAGATCCACGAGCTCAATGTACGGGACGCGGACAACCTGACCGTGGAAGGAATGGAGGTGGCCTTCGGGTTTTCAATTTGGACGACAATCGAGGAGTGCCTGAATCCGCCGGTAATCTGGGAACGGGACAGGGGATGGTACACCACTCCGCCCTTCTCTCAAGCTGAAATCTTTCCCTTTCCCCAGCCTGTGGGCCCGACGGAGGTCGTGAACGTGGAGCACGAAGAGGTACTGATGCTCCCCCGCTATTTCGCCGAACACGGATTGCGGCGCTGTACCTTCAAGTACGGTCTGGATGAGAGCTTTCGTTCCGTGATCAAGACCCTGGAGGCTCTCGGTCTGGGCAGCACTGAGCGGATACGGGTAGGGGATGTGATGGTGGCGCCCCGGGATGTTGTGGCCGCCGCCGCTGCGGATCCGGCCAGTATCGGCCACCTGATGCGGGGAGCCGTCTGCGCAGGTCTGTGGGTAAAGGGCATCAAGGAGGGCATGGAGCGCTCGATCTACCTGTACAATATCGCGGACAACCGCGTCTGTATGGAAACCGTGGGCAGCCAGGCGGTGGTTGCCCAAACCGCCTTCAACCCGGTTATCATGATGGAGCTGCTGGCCAGGGGTGAGTGGAAAGGTCAGGGAATCATGACTCCCGAGTTCTTTCCCTCCGAGCCCTTTCTCAGCCGCATGGAGTCGTTGGGTTTTCCTCCGGCCATGATGGAGATGGAGTCGGAGTACAAGAGAAAGAAAGATCTGGAAGCCCTGAACGCGGGATTGGTCTAGAGCCTGCGGCGGGAATGCAGCGAGCCTACAGCCGCCGGAGCAGCCGCTGGGTCTCCGCCAGCACTTTGTCCTTGTCCTCGCCGCGGATAATCGCGTACTTGAAGGTCTCTATGGCCGCCTCGAGCACGTGCTCCTTTCGCACGTCCTTGTCGAAAGCCCCGAGAACATAGACCCGATACATCTTCTGGGTGAGATCGGGACAGAGCTTGCCCGTTGCGATCCAGTGAGCCCGGATCACGTTCTGCTCTATCGGTTCTCTGGGCAGATAGCTCACCGCCATATCGGCGCCCAGGGCGGTGTTCAGCTCGGGCAAACGCACCCCGGCCTTGTCGGCGGCCTCGGGAAGGATACGGTTCAGCTCCTGTTGCAGGTACACGGCGTAGCGTTTGAGCATATCCTCCACCGCATCGAAGCGAGCCGCTCGTTCATCCGGTTTGTCTTCGGAAACGCCCATGTAGACAACGTACTTCTTGGGGATCTCCGAGGAACGTACCCCCGCCTCCTTCAAGGCCGCCTTCCGGTTATTCACCCAGCGCGGCTCGTTGCGCTCGGGATCGAAGCCCTTATCCCAGATGATCTGGCCTTCTTCGCTACACTCCGCCGTTGCAGTGGTCACACAACCGGCGAGCACGAATCCCGCGACTATGGCTAGCACAATAAGGAACAGGGTGATTGCTGTCGAACTATTTCGCTTCATGCCATACCTCCCGCCCCTACTATAGCACATCTATCCCGGCGAATCATGCATCAGATAGCGTCAGCTACCCCATGCCCGAAGTGCGCACATACGGTTGTATAGCCGGCCTCTTTACCTGTATGATCCGGAAAACTCGAATCCGGGAGTAATGAATTGACCGATCAACAGGGGAAAGAAAAAAAACGACCGCTACCGAATATGTTCGAAGGCCCGGTGCTCAGACTCCTTGCGCGCCTGGCCTCCCCTATCTTCTTCGGGATGCTCTTCCAGCTGCTGTACAACATCACAGACACCATCTGGGTCAGCCGCATAGACCTGGCCGACCCCTCCTATGTCGGCGGCACCGGAATCATCTTTCCCTTCCTCTTTCTGGCAATCGCCCTCAGTCAGGGGATCGTGGTGGGAACCAGCTCCCTGGTGGCCCGGGCCATCGGGGAGGAAAACCGACAGGTCCTGGACAAGACGGCGGAGAGCGGCCTGGCCGTCGGTGTAATCGTGGCCTTGGCCATCGCCATCCCCACCTACATCTTCTCCACGGATATCCTGCGCCTTCTCGGGGCCGAGGGGGACTACCTGGTTCACGGCCTTGAGTACCTGCGCTTCATCGTGCCCGCCGGAGTGCTCCTGTTCGTTTCCAGCACCTTCATGGGCATCCTCCAGGGCGAGGGAATGATGAAGTACGTGATGATCGCCATGATCATCGGCACTGCGGGGAATATCATCCTGGATCCGATCTTCATCTTCACCCTGAAACTCGGGGTGCGGGGAGCGGCCCTTGCCACCACGGTGGCCCAGGCGATAGCCGTGAGTTTCATCCTCAGCGTATTCATCCGCCGCAAGACCCAGGTGGAGGTCCACTGGAAGATGGCCAACATAGAATGGCGGACGATCGAGAAGATCCTGGCCGTGGGCCTGCCCCAGTCCGCCGGAATGATCCTCATGGCTCTGAGTTTCTTCTTCTTCAACAGGGTGGTG
>Ga0272441_10016236_pt1 | contig 10323 bp, 9 predicted proteins | sample SSMProp6N_FD_193582 | JGI IMG/M metagenome (GOLD analysis project Ga0272441, IMG submission 193582) | Marine sediment archaeal communities from Little Sippewissett salt marsh, Falmouth, MA, United States - SSM-Prop-6N | ecosystem: Environmental > Aquatic > Marine > Wetlands > Sediment ... | reverse complement strand
TACAGGGTTATTCCTTCAGCGGGTGCAACATTCCCTCTCGATTTATATCTTCTAATTTCTACTAATGCTATCCATGGAATCGATGCTGGTATATATCATTATATAATTGAAGGGCATACCCTTTTAAAACATAGAATTGGTGATTTCAGAGAAGAACTGTTTGAAGCAGGTTTTAAACAGTCCTGCATAAAAAATGCACCTGTAAATATTATCTTGACTGGAGAATTCCCCAGAACTGCTAGAATATATAAGGATAGAGCAGTTCAGTATGTCAATCAGGAAATAGGGCATGCAGGTCAGAATATCTCACTTGTTGCAATCTCGCTCGGACTTGGCTCTGTCATGGTTGGAGCATTCAAAGAAGAAGATGTTCTGAGAATTCTGGATTGTCCGCAAACTTATATTCCCCTATATATTATACCTCTGGGTTATCCCAGTTAATCGGATATGTCTGCTAAAAAGAAAGTCCTTTTACTCAATCTCCCGGGTGATCAACTATACGCCAGAGATAAATATTGTACTTCTGTTTCAAAAGCCGTTTATTACTGGCCTCAGGTCGATTTTATCATGTTAAGTGGAATCCTAAAAAATAACTTCGACATCTCTGTTATCGATTCCATCGTCGAAAAGTTTACAGAAGAAAAAACATTAAAACTTATCCTCGAACAAAGACCTGATATCATAATATTTTTAACTTGCTCCGCATCATGGTCGTCGGATTTCGACTTCATAAAAAGAGTCAAAGATAATTTGAGAGATGTTCATTTAATTGCAAATGGGGGAATGCTTCTGTTTAAAGGCAAGCTTTACATGGAGAAATTCCCGTTTCTTGATGCAATAATCCGCGATTATACACAACCGGATATTGACAAATTTTTGATGGGGGAAAGAAATGATCTGAACAATCTGATTTACCGTGACAACGGTAATATTGTTGTAACTCAACGATCCAAAAACCGCAGTTTTTCAATACCTATTCCGAGACATGAGCTTTTCCCGCTGAAAAAATATGTTTTCCCCCTCGCCAAGATGCCGGTCTATACTGCGACAGTTGCCAGTATCGGTTGTCCTTATGGATGCAGTTTCTGTATTCCAGCCACATTACCTTATCGGGTTAGAGATGTCGAGAATTTTATTGACGAGTTGAAGTTTATCAAATTCCTGAATATCCATGAGATTTTATTGCAGGATTCTACGTTCGGAGCAAACAGAGAACAGGGTCTCGAAATTTGCAGACGGATGATCGAAGAAAAGTTCAATTTCAAATGGATTTGTCAATCCAGAATCGATACTGTCGATGAAGAGATCTTGACCCTGATGAAGGAAGCTGGATGCCATGCAATTCAATTCGGAATCGAAAGCGGGGATGAAGAGGTTCTGAAATCCATGTCAAAGGGTATTACCCGAGAACAAAGCATAAAGATCTTCAAATTGATGAGGAAAATCGGCATTCGTACAAACGGTTTTTTCATTATCGGAATGCCAAAGGATACTTTGGAAACAATCAAGAAAACTATCGATTTTGCCCTTGAACTCGACTGTGATGTTGCCTCTTTTTCATTACCAATGCCTCATCCAGGAACAAGACTCGGGGAAGCAGTAAGAGAGGATGGTCATGTACTCTCTGAAAAAGATCTTTTTGACGATGTCAAAGGTTCATCAATTAAAATATCATCAATACCCAATGATGAGGTTTGGGCTTTACGTAACCTTGCATACAAGCGTTTTTATCTGCGCCCAACTTTTATATTACGCAAAATATTTCAAATAACAACCTTCCACGAGTTCAAGACCCATATATGGTCTTTCCTCGACATATTCAGAAAAGTCCTGAAAAAAAGATATCAGCAAAGTTGATCTCATCATTATAATTCTTCACCTTAACTTATCATCACTACAACCAATTTGAATTTAAATCCGAATTGACTATATTATTTAATAATTCTAAATGTAATTGGTAAATTGAGAATAGAAAGAAACTAAAGGAGAATTATCAATGTTTACACATGAAAATATAGATATAGAACCATATTTGAATTTTGCAGCCAAAGAAAAAGATGCATTCATCAGAAAAGATGAGACCAACGATAGTAAATTTTACAAGACAGACCGATTCGTTCATCATCTCGATTCTGGAGCAATGAATACGGTAAAAAAGCTTATAGAACAACTTGTCATTGAAAATCAACCGGTGATCCTCGATCTCATGTCTAGCTGGGATTCACATATACCAGATTCATTGAAACCGTCAAAGGTGATAGGTTTAGGTTTGAATGAGAACGAACTGATGAGAAACATAAGTTTAGACGAATATATCCTGCATGATTTGAACCGAAATCCCATCCTCCCGTTTGAGGATGATACCTTTGATGTTGTCCTCAACACAGTGTCTGTCGATTATATTACAAAACCATTTGAAGTATTTAGGGAGGTTGGACGGATTCTGAAACCCGGTGGACTTTTTCTTGTTATATTCTCTAATCGTTACTTTCCCAAAAAAGTTGTCAGAATTTGGGATAATTTCAAAGAGGACGAACGCCTTGAATTGGTTAAACTCTATTTCAAAGAATCCGAGATGTTCGAGGAAACAAGAGTTTTCGTCTCTATGGGTAAACCAAGACCTTCAGATGATAAGTATTCACCGTTAGGTATTCCCAGTGATCCCATTTTTGCAGTTTACACAGACAAGAAATCCAGTAAAAATAGAATCAAAATGAGACCTCGACCCGGTGATGCAATAGATGAAAACAAAATTAATGAGCAAATTCTTAAGAAAAAAAGTCAAATAAAAAATACCCTTCAGTGTCCATATTGCAATGAAAAATTGAAAAAATGGAAAGTTCCTGATAGTCCCTTCATTGAATGGGGAAATGAATATCTCTTCATCTGTATGAACGATTCTTGTCCCTTTCTCGTTAAAGGTTGGGAAACTATGTTCAAACAGGGGAATGTGGGAATTTCTTACAGGCTGATGTACAACGATCAAAAAGATTGTACTGTTACAATACCAATTTTGAGCCTTAATGACTTGAAGGATGGAATAATAGAAGAATGAAATTTCAATCCTTCGATTTCAAATCGATAACAATCTCAAATTGCTGACGAGTATAATTTTATTCACGTTAAGATAGAAATAAGCATATGTCGGAGAGGTTAAAAAATTTTCAAGTGTTGGATATTTTTATAAAAAAGTAAAAAAATCCTTTTTCCCCGCTTCCTTAAACTCTTCGGCATCTCCTAGCATGGTTGCTGCAACTGCATCTTTAAAATCAGATTTTTTTTCCTGACCGATTATCTAGGAGCATTGCAACTCGAGATTCCCTGATAATATTCCTGTGTGTTCTTAAAAGCATTTGTTTGATGATTATTGAACATCAAGCATTGAATTTAGTCTATTCGTTATTAATTATGTCTTGCAAATAACGTTAGAATGTATTATATTTAGACAAGTTCCAGGTGACAGTTCGTTCGAACTCATACTTGTGAATTTAGTAAAGTAAACTTAGAGGAAAAGGGCTAAAAGATGATTTTCAAAATTGTTAACAAGGATGATCTTAGATCTTTATTCGAATCATTTCACGAAGAGATCGAATTTGTAGGACCTAAACTTGTTGAAACCAAAGCCGATGGTAAACCTATATATCATTATCTACCAGTTGATTCATTAGATGAACTGGTGCTTGATTATGATACAACCGAGTATTCGGCAAAAACTTACTTTATTCCTTATAGGGAAACCTTATCATCCTATGAATTCAAGGAAAAAGATTGGGAACAGGAAATCAAATATCGTATCCAACCACGAGTTATCTTCGGTCTTCACGCATGCGATATAAATGCACTCCTTAAACTGGACGTTGTATTTGCAAAGGATTTTTATCCTAATCCGTATTACCTGTCACGTCGAAAAAATACATTCACAATCGGAATAGCATGCAATACCCCTTGTAAAGATGGATTTTGCAAATCTCTTGGTATGGATACCGTATCAAGAGGTTTCGATTTATTCCTGACAGATCTCGGTGATAGATACTTCGTAAAAATCGGTTCAGACCGTGCATTCAATGCTTTGCAAAAAATAAAAACTCAAGATATTTCTGAAATTGACAAAAAAGATTATCTTACAACACGGTTGCGATTTAAGGAGGAAAATCAAACTAATGTAAGTATCGAGAATTTACCTAACTTGCTTGATATCGAATTTGAATCTGAAGTTTGGAAAAAGTGGGGTGATAAGTGTTTAAGCTGTGGTAGCTGTGCAATGGTTTGTCCAACGTGTTATTGCTATGGAGTCAGTGAACGAGTTTCAATGGATTTTGAAAGTGGGAAAAAGATCAAGCAGCTTTATTCTTGTAATCTCCTTGATTTTGCTATGGTTGCTGGTGGTCACAACTTCAGACCTAATCGTGAAACACGTCTCAAATATCGTTACTATCACCAGCATCGTGGATTTGTCGAATCTTTTGGACAACCATTATGTGTGGGATGTAATCGATGTGGTAGGGTTTGTCTGAGCGGGATCAATCCCCCTGATGTAATCAACGATTTACAGACGGAGTATGTAAAATGAAAATATTAACTCATCCTTATGACATAAAACAAGATGAAGATATGATGCAACCTCTTGATTTTAATCGGCGAAGTCGATTAAAACATGTTGATAAAACTTATAAATCCCTTATAACAAATATCATTCGTCTTACAGAAATGGAAAAACTCTTCCAAATCAGAATAATTGATGATGCGGACAGGGAAAGGTTCTCATTTTTACCCGGACAATTTCTCATGCTGGAGGTACCCGGTTATGGTGAAATTCCTGTCTCGATTTCAAGTTCACCTTCAAGCAAAGGTTACTTGGAACTATGTATACGTAAAGCGGGTATTGTTACAGGCGCTCTTCATAAAGCAAAACGTGGGGCTTTTGTTGGAATCCGGGGTCCTTTCGGTACATATTTCCCCATGGAACAGATGAAGGGGCATAATATAATGCTTATAGCAGGAGGTTTGGGTTTAGCACCTTTGAGATCGCCGGTTCAATATGTAATAGAAAACAGAGTAGATTACAAAGATGTTAGCATACTTTATGGTGCAAAACATCCCGATCAACTCTTGTTTAATTATCAATACGAAGAATGGCATCGAATTGATGATATCGAACTTGATATCATTGTTGAAAAACCGGATGAAAACTGGAAAGGACCAGTAGGAATGATTACAAAGCTTCTCAAGAATTTAAACATATCACCGGATACCACCTATGCTATCGTATGTGGACCTCCGGTCATGTTTAAATTCGTATGCGGTGCTTTGAACCAGATGGGTATTCCTATGCAGCGTATGTTTATATCATTGGAGCGAAGAATGCATTGTGGAATGGGAAAATGCTGTCGCTGCAACATAGGATCGACTTATACATGTATTGATGGACCTGTCTTCGATTTTTGGACGGTCATGAACTTGAAAGAAGCCATCTGAAAGGGATAAATCCATGAAATATTTAGGAATAACACCCGAGAAAATAAAGGTTGGAGTATTCGATTTCACTGGGTGTGAAGGTTGTGAACTTCAACTTGCAAATAAAGAAGAAACACTGGTAGATTTTCTGAAAGCAATTGAAATTGTCAATTTCCGAGAAATCTCTTCTGTCAAACAGCATGATTATGACCTCGCTTTGATCGATGGTGCAATTTCTAGAGAGGATGAAGTAAAACGTCTCGAATTCATCCGAAAAAAGGCAAAAATTTTAGTTGCCATTGGAAGCTGCGCTTGTTTCGGTGGTGTAAACAGACTAAAGAATGCTTTTGACTTAGATGAAGCCAATAAAGAGGTTTACGGTGACAAACCAAAAGAAACAGAATACGTCCGTTCAGTTAAAGAAGTTGTCAAAGTTGACATGGAAATTCCGGGATGTCCTGTTTCTAAAGCAGAGGTTGAACGGGTTGTTCAGCATCTGATCTGGGATGTTCAATTCAACTTTCCTGTCTATCCTGTTTGTCTCGAATGTAAACAGCGTTACACTACATGTGTGTTCGAAAAAGGTCTGTTATGTTTAGGACCTATAACACGCGGAGGATGCGAAGCTCCATGCCCTGCCGGTGGTTTGGGATGTTGGGGTTGCAGAGGTCCATCTGCCGATGCAAATTATGAAGAATTCTATAAAATCGCTCTCGAGAGAGGTTTTGATAAAGAAGAAATCAAAGAACGTATGAGTTTCTTTGGTGGATTTGATAAGGAGATCAATTCATGAGCCATAAACATGATCTAGATATAGAGCACCTGGCAAGAGTCGAGGGGCATGGAAACATAAAAGTTAGAGTTGAAAACGGTGAAGTAAAAGAAGCGAGTTGGGACGTTGTCGAAACTCCTCGGTTTTTTGAAGTTATGTTCAAAAACAAACATTATACATCGGTAGGTCTTTTGGCAGCCAGGATATGCGGTATTTGTTCGATAAGCCACTGTTTATGCAGTTTGAGAGCTATTGAACATATTTTCGGTGTTTCTATTCCCGAATCTGCTGTCAAATTGAGGCTGCTAGCCAAACATGCTGAGACTCTCCAGAGTCACCTCCTGCATGTCCTGTTTCTGGCACTCCCCGATTTTTTAGGAGAACCAAGTGTCATACCTTTAGTCGAGAAGAATCCTGAAGTTGTTGACATTGCCAGAAGACTTAAACATCTTGCAAACCACCTCTCTGATGCTGTTGCGGGACGTACAACTCATCCTGTTTCTTTTCAGGTGGGTGGCGTAACCGCTGTACCAAAAAAAGAAGAACTTATCAAGTTTAGAGAAGAGTTGATCCGTTCGTTCGATGATTTGGATGCTGTAAAAGAGCTTATCAAAGGTTTTACAATCCCGGATTTTGTTCGTGAGACAGAATTCGTGACTCTTAAAGGTGTAAACAAATATCCATTTATTGGTGGAAAACTTATCTCCAGTGATGGAGTTGAACATGAAGAACAAGAGTATAAAACCATGACAAATGAATATGTGGATATAAACAACACATCGAAATGGTCAAAATTGTCCCGTGAATCTTATGCAGTTGGGGCTCTTGCTCGTCTAAATAATAACTACCAATTTTTGAATTCCGATGGGAAAAAAGTAGCTGATGAACTGGGTTTAAAACCTGTTTGTCACAATCCGTTCATGAATAACGTAGCTCAATTTATCGAATGCTATCATATTACAAGGGAAGCGATAAATCTGATTGAACAAATTGTCGATGATCCTCTTAAAGAAACCTTTGTTCCTGTCACTCCAAAAGCTGGTAGTGGTGTCGGTGCTATTGAAGCTCCTCGTGGAATTCTTTTTCACTATTACGAATTCGATAAAACCGGACATATTGTTAAAGCTGACTGTGTTGTTCCAACCACCCAAAACAATGGAAATATTCACTACGATATGAAAAACCTCGTTCGTCAATTTACAGCTGAAGATATTACAGACGATAAATTGGGTTTCATCTGTGAAATGCTTGTTCGTTCATATGATCCATGCATTTCGTGTTCTGTTCATTGATCTGATCGGATTAAGCTATGTCTGTTCTCTCTGTGAAAGAACTATCCCCAAGCGAAGTCATCCGTTTGAGAATATCAGTTTCTGGAATAGTCCAGGGTGTGGGTTTTCGTCCATTCCTTTATAGAAAGGCTTTGGATTTTGGCTTAAGTGGGTTTGCAAGGAATACAATGTCTGGTGTTGATATTGAAGTTGAAGGTAGCGTCAATAAACTTGAAAAATTTATAGATACTCTCAGATGTGATTTACCTCCTTATGCAAAAATCGACAAATTAGAAAAAAATACTCTAGATCTGATTTTTGATAAAGAATTCAGAATACTACCCAGCGCAGTAAGTTCAGGTAATGTTGCAAAGATTAGCCCTGATTTGGCTATTTGTGAAGATTGTCTTGAAGATATAAAAAATCCGAATAATCGTCGTTATTTGTATCAATTTACAAATTGTACGAATTGTGGTCCCCGCTTCACAATCATTAAGTCCGTTCCATATGACAGGTCAAACACAACAATGCAAGAATTTCCACTTTGTTTCTCGTGTGAGCAAGAATACAATGATCCAATGAATAGAAGATATCATGCTCAATCAAATGCCTGTCATGAATGCGGTCCTCAGGTTACTTTCTTGAATCCTTCTGGAAATTTTATTGCAAAGGGGAATGATGCTATTAATAAAGCCAGGGAATTCCTTGCAAATGGAAGAATTTTAGCTATTAAAGGTCTTGGTGGTTTTCATCTTGCGTGTGATGCCACTAACGATAAAGCTGTTATTGAGTTAAGGAAAAGAAAACCTAGACCGGAAAAACCGGTTGCAGTCATGTTTGAAGATATATCCGAAATAAAGAAACATTGTGAAATCTCGAGTCACGAGATAAATGAACTGACTGGCGTTAGACGGCCTATTTTACTATTAAAAAAAATAGATGCTCAAAATACAATAGGGGAATCGATTTCTCCCGAAGTAGCTCCAAATAATAACTACCTGGGAGCCATGCTTCCATATACACCTCTGCATTATTTGCTTTTTGATGATGTTAAACTGAAATCACTCGTTATGACAAGTGGTAACATTACAAATGAACCTATAGTCACCGAAAATTCTGAAGCTGTCTCAAAACTTGGTAAGATCGCTGATGCTATTGTGGTTAATGATCGCAAAATCTGGAACCGCTGCGATGATTCTGTCGGATATTTTAGTGACAGCAAACTCATGTTGCTGAGACGTTCTCGAGGGTTTGTTCCCTTGCCTCTGGAAACCAAAATGCCGCTTCAACCAACATTGTCGTTCGGGGCTATGTATAACAATACTTTTGCAATAGCTGATAAAAATGAAGTTTTCATTTCTCAGCATATCGGTGATGTTGATAACTTTGAGACTTTAAACTTTTTAAAACAATAAATAGAAAAATTTAAGAGTTGGCGTAAAATAGAACCGAAAATCTTTGTTCACGATCTTCATCCCGATTTGTTAACAACTCATCTTGCACATGAGTTAGCACAAGATGCTAGAATATTTGCTGTTCAACATCACCATGCACATCTTGCTTCTGCAATTGGAGCTTTGCAAATGGACGAACAAGTTCAGGTTCAGGGTTTGGTCTTGGATGGAACAGGTTGGGGTGATGATAATACTGTATGGGGTGGAGAACTTCTGGTCGGCTCAGCCTGTGAATTTCATCGCATTGGGCATTTATCATTGCTCCCTCTCCCGGGTTTGGAAGTTTCTATTAGAAAACCAATAAGAATGGCTGTTGCTTATCTTCATGATATGATACCTTCTGCAAAGGATATGAAGTTGGATATATGGAAACGTATACAACCGGAAGAGTCTAAATTAATTCGACATATGGTAAATAAAAAATTCAATACGTTGATGACATCGAGTGCTGGAAGGCTTTTTGACGTTGTAGCTTCACTTCTCGGAATATGCGATGAAATTAGTTATCAGGGGCAGGCTGCAATAGAATTGGAACAATGTGCTCTTAAAGGAAAATCAAATAATATTCCCCGATTACAATTCTCGATTGAAGATAAAGAAGGAATCATTACTATCAATCCCAGACAGATTATTGTAGATATCTTAAATGCTTTAGTTCAGGGTTTAAATATATCTGATCTGGCTTTTGGATTCCACGAAGCTTTCTCAGAAGCACTCAGTATTGCATGCAGCATAGCCCATGATAAAGGAGCTCCAAAAAATGTAGTCCTTTGTGGTGGTGTATTCCAAAATCGCCTTCTTACATGGTTGACAGAAAAAGCATTGAGAGAAAAGGATCTATCACCTATTATACCTGGAGAAATTCCAGTAAATGATGCTGGTATTGCACTGGGCCAAGTTTTAGTTGCAAATGCCAAACTATCCAAGGAGTAATACATGTGTTTAGCAATCCCTGCTAAAATTGTTTCCATTCAGGATGGAGTGGATGCAGTTGTAGATTTTAAAGGTCTTTTAAAAAAAGTATACATCGAACTGGTTCCTGATGTTAAGATGGGTGATTATGTGCTTGTACATGCAGGATTTGTAATACAGATAATTGATAGAAGTGAAGCTATTGAAATTTTATCAATATTTGATGAGGTTGATTCATATAAAAATTCTTGATGATTATCAACGTATAAACTTTTGTTTTTTTAATTGTGAATTATAAAGAATTAACTGAAATAGAGCGATTATTCAAAAAAATCCCGCGCCACCTTGGCAGTGTCGTGAAATTTATGGAAGTATGCGGAACTCATACAATGGCAATAAGTCAGTTAGGACTCCACTCTATAATTCCAGATGGACTCAGACTTATTTCAGGTCCCGGATG
>Ga0272441_10016235_pt1 | contig 10323 bp, 8 predicted proteins | sample SSMProp6N_FD_193582 | JGI IMG/M metagenome (GOLD analysis project Ga0272441, IMG submission 193582) | Marine sediment archaeal communities from Little Sippewissett salt marsh, Falmouth, MA, United States - SSM-Prop-6N | ecosystem: Environmental > Aquatic > Marine > Wetlands > Sediment ... | reverse complement strand
CTGCGCGAGATATTGCGCAGTCAATTCAGTGCTCGCCTCAACTTCTGCGGTATCAGAAACCTCGACCAGAATAGTGAGCAGATGTTCGGTAGAGACTTCCAGATTGACGACGTCAGTGATCAAGCTCAGCGCTTTAACTACAAAACGCGCTTCTTCACTTATTTCGGCGGCGTCGGTTACAGTAAAGGCAAACGTGCTGATGCGGGCATCGGCTAAAGCAATCGCCCCATAAACCAGTGCTACCGCCTGATAGAACGTACTTACCGCACTTGACGCATACACCTGCTCTATCAGCTTGACCGCGTCTTTCGTCTGCAAAGGTGCGGCAGCGAGTATTTCTTCAGATAAGCTTATGAGCAGACGTAGCTTTGTTGCGTCTGTTGCGTTTACGGCTTCTGCGATCTGCACTGCCTGTTGCGTAAACTGGCGCAGCTGCGTCTGTGTTTGAACAGTCTCCCGCAAAGCGAATGCGTAATACGCTTGGATGGGAGATGCGATCTGCACTGAGGACGTTAACGACTCGACGATCTCAAAGGTCGTTGCTACGTCAGTTATTGCGCGCAGTGTGGCGGACAACTCTTCGTCGTACACAGTCGCTTGAACACCAAACTCAGGCAGCAGAATGTTGAGGTAGCTGCCGGTCTGCATCAGCGAATAGCCGAAGAAGTCGAACGCAAACTCGCCGACCATGATGCCTTGGAATGTATTGGTGGTGCTGCCGAAGCCGCCTGCAATAAACGGCAACTGCCCGTTAGTCAGCCCTTTAACAGAACCCGGTACACCCGCTGCGGCGAGGTCGAAGACGAAGTAGCCGCGCATGGCTCCGCCGTTTGCGACATCTTGAAGGCCGTCCGAACCTGCCGAGCCGTTACCAAGGCCGCCGGCGAATGGTAGCTCCCCCCGCACCCAACCACGAAGGGTATCGCCAGCCCGCAGAACGAAAGGCAGAAGGCCGCCGGTGCGTCCGGGTCCAGCAAAGAGTCCCTCGGGGGTACTTCCGGATGCGGTGAGTCCAAAGCTTAGTTCTCCGTACGCCGCACCGTTGAATCCGCTGCCCGTATCTGAGCCTGCAGCAACACCAGCAAAAGGAAGACTCCCACGGAAAATGGCCTCGTTGCCGGGGAGATTATTGCCCGCCGTAGGATCGGGTAGCCAAACTTCTCCACCATCTTCGTTGTAAACATAGTCGCTGATCTTGTACAGCGAGGCATCCAGAAACACCGTTCCGAAGGATGCGTCTTCTCTGACGTCGAGAATTTCATCTGGTAGCAGCAGCCCCGGATAGCGAGGGTCCGTCGTGAAGAAGGTACCGTCAGTCTCTGTACAGTGAATGTACAGGACATCGCCGCCAGAACGAAACACATAAAAGCGGTCGCCAGTGCTGAACGGTATCCAAGAACCTTTCCACACGCCGTCTTCGATAATACGAAAATCGCCGCGTCGGAAGTGGAACCCATGCTGAATGTCGGAGTAATGGTAGTTTGCGTCGTTGGTGTTGAGGCCAACAACGGCACCAACTACGGATTCGGCGACTTCCCAGCCGAACCAGCCGTCGCCATCGAAGCTAATGATGCTGCGCGCGCCGCCGTCCCACGCGGGAGAGTCATCATATACGAGACCGACAATTTCGACTTCATTAACACAGGTCATGGCGGGTCATCATCGCCGAAGTTCGTTCCGGGGCCATCGTTGTAGCCTTGGCTATAACCATCGAAGTACGAACCGTTGTAGTCGGCGCTTCCGGTTTGTCCGGAGGCGGGGTCATAAAGGTTGTTCGGGATGCTGTCCTCCATCCCGTCAAGGTAGCCTTGGTAGAACCCGTTATAGCGGTCGACCATCTCTGGGCCATAAGCGGTGTCGTCGGAGAACTGCTCAGGCGCTGTGTAACCCAACGCGTTTGCCGTAACCGTGAAATACTGACCGTCAGTCACTGTTCCCGCGACAACCAGATCACGCTGCGCGTCTATCAGGGCAAATCTAAACGGGTACTCGAACGCAAATTCAGTGATAGCGTCAGCGACATTGTACGGCACGCCGCCCTCGTCAACAGCATCAAAGACGCCCGCACTCACGCCTTGGCGGAACGCATCGCGGTAGCTCTTCAACTGCAAATCCGTCGCGGACTGATCGTACTGAGAACCGCCAGACCAATATTCACCGCTGTTGTTGTAGCCCTCGTTGTATCCGTCGATGAACGACCCCGCCGGGTTTGAGTATGGCAAGCGGAACACACCTGTCGAGCCGGGAATCCCCGACTGCTCACAGTTCTGCAGGTCACGCCACCAGATGTCACCCGTGTACGTCCCGTCTTCCTGCGGCGTAGGCTCTTCGAACTGACCGTTTTCGTTACGACCGTACAGGACGCCGTTGATGCGGATACCGACGATGGTTTGCCGGTAGAAGCGGCTGGGGGCGTCGAAGCCGAACCAGAACGCCGAGCCGAGCGACTTGAACGGCGTCGTTATCGGTACAACGAACGGCGCAGTTGCTTCAGCCGCCCACGCGCCGCCGGGTAAGGGGCCGGTCTCCGGCGAGAACACTTCAGTAGGCGGAAAGTACGGCAGGCCGAAATCACGCGCGTGCACTGGGTTCAGACTCGGCTCCCCCCTTTCAACTGGAACGTATAGCCGCGCAGTAGCGACTTGCGGGTCGAACACAGCAAACACCAGCTCTGGGTCGTCGTCGTTGAACGAACTAGAGGCTCCAAACGTCGTGCCAAGGTCGGCTTCTTCCGGCCCGAACTCGTTAAACGTGCGCCCGACGTAATCCGACTTGGCGTAAATGATCAGCTCTTCGACAAAGCCAAGGTCGCGGCATAACAGCAAAGAGCGCGGGCCGTATGTCAGATGCGTAGTCGCTGTAGGCTCCCACTCATAAGGGGTTCCGCCCCACGTATCCGTAGGATAGATGTAGGGCGGGTTGAACACGAAACCCTGCGGCTCGTAGAACCCGTACTCTCCGCTTGGGATTGCGTACGTTTCCGCCAGCTTCGGTGCAACGACCAGCGTCGACTCTGCAGCGCCGTACATCAAGAGCTGGAATGTCGGGAACAGCGCCGGCATCAGCTAAATATGCCCCCTGCAAGGTTGTTGCACTCTGGCGGTATCACAGTCACACCGGGCGGGTAGTAGAAATAATACTCTGTCTGATTTGTCAGCGGGTTAAAAAAGGACTTCCGCGTTGGGATCGGGCAGACGGGCGGCGGCTCCCACGTAACCTTTACACCACCCCCAAACGGAGCGCCGCCGATAAGCGGCGGACTCGGGAAGGTGCCGGGGACAGGGATCAGAGCCTCCGGAGGAGGATCGACTGGGGCGACTTCTGGCGGCTCGATGCAGAACGTACCAATCACGCCCAAGACTGGTTCGGCTGCGCTCGTCTTGCGCAGCATGGCTTACAAATCCGGAATAGCGATTGCGAAGGCGTCGATAAAGTAAGTAGAAGAGCCGTCAAACTCCGAGCTAGCCAGAAACAAGTCCGCGCCTGCGCCGCCTACGGTGCCCTGAATCCGCACTTGTGTAGGATCAGCCGTACCGTCGTCGCCACTCACGACATAGCGGAAGTAGCCGCCAGTACCCGACGCGCTGGATACCCCCGACCACGTCTGCGAGGCAGCCTTTACCAGTGACCCACCGGATGTAGACGCTTCAAACGTCAGGTTGAACGAGCCGGTGGCGTTCTCGACATAGGTTACCAGCACAGTGCCAGTCGCGGCGTCATCTGGGCTTGCCGGAGGTGAACCGGAATAGATGATCAGCTGCCCGTCGTCGATTGCGTCGCCGAGGCTCGAACCCGGCGGTGTACCGGTTGTCAGGTTCAGGATTCTATTCTTTAGCCCAGTTGAAAATCTAATCGCCATGGTTAAGACTCCAAGAATTGCAGGAAGAAGGAACTAATGGTCTCATTTGTAGCCGGCGTAATTGAGGTGTTCGACAATATCAACGATGTGCCGACATTCCCATCAATTCGCGGAAAGAAGAGTGACACGCTGTTGTCGTCAGGCGGATTGTTCCACTTCCAGCGCCACCAGCCAGCGGTGCCGGTATCAACGCCGGTTACAGTCCACGCTCCGATAGCGGTAAGCCGCCCGTTGAGGTCTTGCCCTAGTTGCAGACCACCGGTCGTCGTCCCCGGTACGTGGGTATCGCCATTGTTCGTAATCCGCGCAAGCAGTGTACCAGTCGGAGCGTCGTTGGCTGTCTCAGGCTGAGTCCCCGAATAGATTTCAATGAACCCGTACTGCATAAGCGCAGTGATGCCGTACTGGCCGTAAAGCGCGGATTTGAGCCCGTTGCTGAGGCGAATAGCCACTAAAGTGCCCTTCCAAACGGCTGAATGTCGATAACATCGCTGATTCCAGCCGCTTCGTCAAGGTCGAAGTTGGTCCACAGGAGTACGTCGCCTGTTATCCGGGCATCCGCATCAACCGTCTCAGCCGCCGTATATCCCGGCGGGTGATACGTCTCTGCTTGAGTCGCTGTGCCGGGACTCGGATACGGCCCAATATAGCTAGTGTTGAATGGGTTGTCGTACAAATAACCTACAAGGTGAGGTAGGTTACCGCGCAATGCGATCCGATTTTTATAGCGAGTAATCTCAATAGTTGAGTACCGAAAATCTGTAAATAGCGGCGACGCATTATCTGTGTACAGCGATGCAGCTATTTGATCATTAAACAGCCCACGCTCTTGATACATGTTGTCTTTTGCCGCGCGGAAAAATTCGAACGGAGGCTGCCATACAGATACTTCGTAATCGTCCGCGTTGTACATCCCCTCAATGTCGTACGCTCCGTAGCTTGCTGGATCGTACTGATCCGTACCGCCAGTGCCGTCCCAGTTAGCAAACCACTGAACACACCGATTAGTTACGCCCAACATGTAATACCCAGCGTCGTCTGGCCACGTACCACCAATCACATTTTCAACTTCATTTTGCGTATCCGCATTAAATGGGCCAAGCAAATATCCAGCTGGGCTTTTGTAGTTATAAACCATGAATGAGAAACACGTATCAATTTTGTATTCCCCGCCAACAAACGGTATAGGGTTTCCAGCATTGACCAAAATAGCGGCGGCCAAAAACGTCTGAATGTTGACTAAGTTTTCTTGGTGGGTGCGCCTACACAACGTCGTATCCACACGATCAGTGCCAGTGCCCAGATCAATATCCAAATCGGTTTCGAAGCTATAGTTGATTCCGTTAATCGCGCCTATTACTTGTTCATTTGGACAGTAGTTACGCGCCAATACAATGTCTTCATTTACAGGGTCTAAATACAAAATCACTGAATTAAACGGACGCGTAAAGCCTAGCTGTAAAGGGAATGTGGGGTGGTCTACGCTAAACGCTACAAAATTGGGCGACCAAAAATTTTCTAGTGCTTGGTAGTCAACGAGAACTTCTTTGCCTGACCCAAAAATTAGCTTACGTACGCGCCACATGTGGCCTTCAAAGGCCTGCGTTTGAAAGTCATCAATAGACAACTGTACGTATTGCAGGTCGTTATCCGTGTCGTAATACGGCATGTAGTTGTACGTAGTTTTCAACGTACGCGTGTAAGAGTTGCGGTAGTTGCTTGGGGTATTGACGAGGTTCGCAACGGCCACTGTTGCTGTAGGCGGCAATTGCTCGTTCAGCGACCACCCCCCGTCGACTTCTTTTTCGATATGCACTATCCACGTAACCATGACATCGCGATCAGTGGTTTGCGTAAAGTCTGTAGACGACCGGTGCAACAAAGGCTGAGTCGCTATCTTGTATCGCTGGTACGAGAAACAGAACTTTGTTCCGTCTGACGATATAGCGGCGGAAACGAAAGCTGGGTATAGCCACCCTTTCCCAGAGCCGTCGAGGGCAAACGGGAAGCTATACTCGCCTTCAAGCTCCCACTCTCTATCTTTGTCTGGCTCGTAATAACCATAGCGATCTTTGTAGTTCGACTCGGTTACGCCCACAGGCGCTGTAAAAATCTGGATTTTGCCGTCGCCGTAAGCAGCAAATCGGTTTTCAATGACATCTTCGCCGCGATCATTCAGCAATAGAGCTACGCGGAACCATAATTGAGGAACAGTGGCTTGTCCGACTACGACGTCTTTTTGGTAAACCGCGACGGCTAGCACGCGAACCGATTTAGGATCGTCGGCACTGTTTGGCAAAACATACCGACAACCACGGAACCCGAAATACGCCTGAAACGGTATGGCGCTGCCGCTATCTACGTCGAGGGTAGCCAACGGTGTGTTGTCTTGCGGCCCGCTAAGCCCCTCCCAGCCTGTCTCTCCGTAATCCCCGTCATGCGTAAACCGCCATGTTGGCGTCCACGTCGAGCGCTTGTGGAATACCTGCGACCACAAGTTAGAAACTGTTCCGCCGGGATACGTATTGATGTTGGGGATGTCTTCGCTTTGCTCCGATATAGTCCCATCAGAGTAGGCGATGCTGTGCTGCGCACCGGGGATTGTGGCGTCATTACTCCATGCGGAGTTGAGCATATTGTCGCGGTGGCCCGGCGAGTTAAACCAAGCCTGAGTAACATCTAAACCGGTTTGTTCGGTTAAGCCGGGAAATCCAGCGGCAAGGTTTTCACCTGACGTTTGGTCTACGCCCGTAGCGTTCAGCACTTTGCCGTCCGCTGTGTGAAACCCCGGCCTGAAATTGGTGCTGTTGTGGCTGAGATCGCCAGACCTAGCGCACTCCACTACAGCAATAGCCGCCGGGTTACCGTCGCCGCGCAATTGACGGTGCACTCTTGTTTCAGCAAAGAACGTGCGGAATTCGTTTGATCGCGTGAATATGGCTTCGTGGGCAGGCGAGGGGTACAAAATCTCTTCGGGGCGGTGAGAGAACCACTCATCGGACTCAGGCTCAAACAACGTGTCTTGCCCTGTGATGGTGTCCTTTTGTGCGGTCACGAGCGTCGCACGTTGGACAGGTATGCCCTGCACGATCTCTTCTGTTACCAAATACTCCCCCGGCACCGTTGGGTACGGAGACTGGTTTGCTGGATCAGTCCAGTAATCTAGGCCGAGGAACTCAAACGGCGTATCTGAGTAATCCAATGGGTTTGGTAATTTATACCAGTAGCGGAACTTTGTGATTTCATCTGCAGGCTCACTACTTGCGTCACTGCGTAGCTGGGGCGGAGCGTCGGTCATCCCGCGCTTTGCGCCTACCGTGCCTTCAATAAAGCTCTGCTTGTCCAGATACTTATTGTTGGCATATTGGTTGAGCAGCACCTGCGGGAACACAGGGTTAGAAGTTGTAAGCGAAGAAAGCGTATCGCCAGTTAGCGGATCGCGGCTAGGAAGACCTTTTCCTTGCGGCAGGGTGGCGCTTCTGGGAGTGAGTGTGAGGCCTTCCGGATACCACGCGGCAAGCAGAAGGTAGTTACCCAGCTGCTCGACTACAGGCTCTTCGGCTAGCGCGGTAATGGTTACGATAGGAGCGTGAAAACGCGTTGCGTGGACAGTGATCCACACAGTAGATGAGAGCTGTACCCGCCGCCACGACTGGTCGAGTTCGCCGATTACGAGGTCGCGATTCCAAACATCCCCAAGAATCTTACGAGCCTCGGGGATGTATTTAACGGCTTCCTAGCGTGAGCCGTAGAGCCGGAGATCAATCCCCGACTCAAAACGCATCAGGTAGCCGTAAGCTGAATGCCGTAACCGACGTCAAGAATCTCGCCGGTAGCCAGCGTCTTATCGCTAGATAGACGCGATGCGGCAAGCAGGATACCAGTGTCTGCATTCTTGGCTGAGGCCGATACCAGCACGGCTCCGCGTACGGTCTGAGCGTCCCCGCTTGAAGTAAACGACGCCTTGTTAGCGAAGCTGTCGGTGCCCCCAGAAGAGACAGCGGCAGTCGTCCATGCGCCACGAGTAGCCTCATCGTAGTTAGTCCACTCAGTAGACAAACCTCGCCAAGTAGCGGCGGTCCAACCAGCAAGAGGCGTCACATCGTCAGTAAACAATGCGATGTACCAGTTTGCAATTGGTGCGGTGTCGCTAATCGCCGCTTGCAAAACGTAGTTCAGCCCCTGCGTAACCACAATATTGCGGCTGAACTCTTCCTCTTGCCCGCGTATGTTGTAACAGAAAACGCCTTGTACCAAGACATTTTTCTCGGGCACGTACAGCCCGTCATCAGTACGGTCGTAGCGCCCTGCACGCAACTGATCGCGAATCCCCTTATCCATGTCTGCCCCCTACGGGTTCAATGTAATGTCGTTTCGGCGGATTTCGGCTACGACCGTATCCGTCGCGCCCATGTTATTTTCGTCTCCGCCCTTTTGCAAGGAGCTTACAACTTGAGAAATGCCTTCGCGCTCTCTTAGACTGACAGCGCCGTATCCAAATTCTGGGACAGCTAGGCGATCTCTAGTCAGCTGACGAATCTGCCCGCTCGGAAGTCCCAGCAGCATAACGCCGTCTTTGCTCCACCACACTGGCACGTAATCAAATGCTACACCAAACTTTTCGCCGGGTATCTGAGCAAACGCTTTTGGTACAACAGGGTGAGGGTATACGCTGACTCGCGTAACGTCGAACGGGTCTGTGCCAGACAAAAACACTACACCAGTTTTGTCGGCTACATACAGCCCATCGTTTACCGGCTGAACCATCTCAATAGTGTACGCAAACTTGTAGAAATTCGTTGCTGTACGCGTATGCTCTGGACGCATTGGCTCGCTAAACCACAGGATGTTGTCCTGCGCTGAGTAAAGCCGGCCTTTATGCGTAGCGAGTAACTGCCCCGGCTTCATCGGCTCATATTCGTAAGGGTCAGATACTATGCCGTCGCGGTACTCAGCTTTTGGTGGGATGTAGGCGTCAGTCGGCCAAACACCCAAACCAATTTGTGTACTGTATTTTCCGCTATCTGCCCCGTTACTGAAATACACAGCATCTGAAAACCATGCGTATGACATGGGCAGGTAGCGATTAACGTCTGCTACGGGAGTGAGCTCAGAAGGCTTTCGGCCAACTTTGAGCAGCCCATCAACGACGACGTAAAACAGCGCTTGCTCTCGACAATACCACGAACTATGGGCAAAACCGGCTTCTGCTAACTGATACCCTTTGCGACGAAGCGGATGCCCTTCTGCGGTAAGATCGACGTTAAGCGCGCGACGGAGAAACTGACTTGACGGGATGGCCTCCCCATCGCGCATTACAACCTGCTCGGTTTCGCGCACGCGGTTATTGACCCCTCCGGGCCAACCGTCCATACGCAATAGCTGATTATCAGGCGGAGTAGTCATTACCCGCGCATCGACTCACGTGCGACGCCGCGCGCCTTTTCGTACGAACGCATACCGCCAACACCGAGCAAACCGAGCAAAACAGGATACAGCAGCTCGCTGTCGACGGGCGGCATTGTCGCCCAGACCGACGCGATTGGGTGAAGTATCGTGTTGTAGGCAAGCGCGAATGCGCAAATCCACATAATGGCGGGACGCGCGCCAGCGACAAACAGGGAACTGTGCTTGGCCTGTTCCTTGTTCACGTCGATCTGGCCGAGCATCTGCTCATGAGCGTGCGTCGAAGCCGTAATGGCGATGTCGTGCGCCAGTCGGTTCCGCTCGTCTTTGTCGGTGACCAGCTCTTTGAGAATATCTGAAATCGGCGAAATCAGGCCTTTAGCGATCTCGCCAATAATCGGAGCTACCATAACTTACCCCTTAAAAAAGACCCGCCACCGAAGTATACCTCCAGTGGCGGGTCATCAACATCAGCGTGCACGCGGCTCGCCCCAATCTCCAAAGCGCAACGGCTGTGGTTTTACGGGGTCGGGCCGCCTACTGAAGAAGGGTTTACGCCCCCCGTCGGGAGCATGTCTTCAGTAGCCGCACGAGTTTCCTCCGGCTGGAAAATAGCTTCCGGCTCGAAACGACGGTTACGCAGCTCTGCAAACTTCGTCCAATCTGCCTTAGTCGGCACGAATGCCAGTACGTCGAGGCCGCTGAGAGCTTCAGCGACATCAGCGCTTTCAGGCGTTTCAGCAGTTACATCCGGGTAGGACGGAACTGAACGCTTCAAGCCCATGTACAGCTCATCGAGTTCCTGCGTGCTGATTTCGCCGGCGACTTCTTTGTCAAACCAGTACTTCATCACGCCAGCTTTCCACGTGTAGGTGGCTTCCAGAATAATGTTCGACGCTTGCGAGTCTAGCCCTTTATGCACCGAGTTGCGGTTGTTCTCCGCCAGTTCGATCAGCGTACCGATACCATAGTGCAGAAACTCCTCAGCGAAGATGGAGCGCACCGGGTAACGGATGGGCGTAATCTTGAACATATTACTCGGCGGAATCGCGTGCGTG
>Ga0272441_10016234_pt1 | contig 10323 bp, 8 predicted proteins | sample SSMProp6N_FD_193582 | JGI IMG/M metagenome (GOLD analysis project Ga0272441, IMG submission 193582) | Marine sediment archaeal communities from Little Sippewissett salt marsh, Falmouth, MA, United States - SSM-Prop-6N | ecosystem: Environmental > Aquatic > Marine > Wetlands > Sediment ... | reverse complement strand
TGAACCGCCCCGGCTTTTCCGGAGGCCTAGTTACTTGAGTCCGGCAACCATCTCCGGAGCCTCCTGATTCTCGTAGTGTAACGCCTCGTACTCAGCGGGTGGAATGTCTCCGATGGGCTCCAGCAACCGTCGGTTGTTGAACCAATCCACCCACTTGAGCGTCTCGAACTCCACATGTTCCATGTTCCGCCACGGTCCGCTGTGTCGAATCACCTCCGTCTTGTACAGGCCAATGATCGTTTCCGCCAATGCGTTGTCGTAGGAATCTCCGACGCTACCCACCGAAGTCTCAATGCCTGCTTCTGCCAATCGCTCCGTGTATCGAATCGCCAGGTACTGCACACCGTGATCGCTGTGATGGACGAGGTGCTCGGTGTCGCCGCGGGCGTAGAGCGCCTGCTCCAGTGCATCCAACGCCAGATCGCTGCGAAGCGATTCCGACACGCGCCAACCCACAATCCGTCGTGAATACACATCGATGACGAATGCGGCATACACGAAGCCCGACCAGGTAGCAATGTAGGTCAGATCAGCAACCCACAGCTCATTCGGTCGCGTCGCGGTGAAATTGCGTTGCACCAGATCGGCGGGCCGAGATGCTGCGTCATCGGGAATCGTCGTCTTCGGTTTGCAACCACGAACGACGCCACGGAGATCTAGCTTGCGCATCAGTCGTTCGACAGTACAACGTGCAACATCGAACTCCTCTCGTCGCAGCTGTTTCCACACCTTGCGTGCTCCGTAGAGACGTCGATTCTCTTGCCAGACCCGATCGATCTCATCACACAGGAGCGCATCACGTTGCGCGCGCTTTGGCCGTCGCGAGGGATTGGCTTGTCGTGCTTTGTGTTCGTAGTAAGTGGACGGGGCGATCGGCAGTGTGGCGCAGATCGACTCGACCCCGTAGCTCTCCCGGTGCTCATCAATGAACAAGGTCATCGTTTCGGTCGGCGGTCGAGCTCCGCCTGGGCGAAATATGCTGACGCTTTGCGCAGGATCTCGTTGGCTCGTCGCAGCTCACGGTTCTCTCGTTCCAACGCTTTGATTCGCGAACGTTCGTCAGTGGTCAGTCCACCACGCCGACCTGAGTCGATCTCTGATTGCCGTACCCATTTGCGTAGCGTCTCTGGGGTACAGCCAATCTTCGTCGCGATCGAGACGATGGTTGCCCACTGCGAGCTGTGCTCACGCTCGTGCTCGAACACCATCCGGACCGCCCGTTCCCGTACTTCGGGGGAGTACCTTCCTGTTCTTGTCATGCCTACATCCTCTCAACAAAAACAGTCTCCGGCAATCCCGGGGCGGTTCAGTGTGAGCCAAGCGCTGTCTTCGCTCAGTGTATACTGAAGCTCTCCCTCACCGGAGTTCCCAATCTCGATCTCCTCGTAGTCGAGTCCCGCGGGGATAGAGACGCAAGGATCTCCGATACAGAGGCACGGATCTTCTGTGGCATGCACGAAGCTTCCCGCAATCACAAGAATCAGAACTACGATAGAAACGAAACGCATCTAGACCCCCTGGCTGTCCAGAATTCATGTCGGCACTTGACTGCACCAGTATAGATGGTGAGTGCTTAGAGGCCAATGGCCCAAACAAGGAACTTTGTTGACCTGTTATTGAAGAGCAGATCGACAGGGGGGCCTGATAGATAGGCGCAGGACGCTTGAATTCGATGCCCAGTCGCGGATCTTCCTGCAACGCAAAAAAACCCTTCAGAAAGGGCTTCTAGGTGCTAGCTCCCCACATCGGACTTCTTTCAAACTCGGCACGGGCTTGTGATACCGGCAGATCCGACAGTGCATGCCCATAAGTGCGAGCGATGTTGTCTATTGCCACCCGAGCGTGATCATGATGTCATCGTTAGGATCAGCAACGAGGCTGGTCACAGATGGCAGATACTTCCAAGGATTCATTTCAGTTCCCACTCCAACGCTCTCAGGATCAGTTGACCAAATCTTCTGGCTGATTGCAGTGATGACCTGATTCGCTGTAACACCCGTCACCGTATAGTGATCAACGGGGATGCCATTGCTTGTGCCACCATGTGTATAGGGAACATCATGTCCTTCGACTTCCGTAATGAAGTACGTATTCCCGAACATGCCCGTGCGCATTTGCCGAACGTAGAAGTACTCGACAACATCCAAAGAAGCATCCAAGCGAACCTCCAAATATGTGTTGGCGAATTCCGCGTCATTCCACGTAGCGGTGAACGTTCGTGTCGTTGCATCGTAGGACCCCGAAGCGGTGTAGAACGTTTCTCCGACAGTCTCCGTACTCGTGCCCCCACTTGATAACTCCACGATTCCTTGGTAGCCGATCTCGATCCTCCCACTCACGACAGTTGGAGTCCCTAGTGGTGGGCCCCCACCAGCATTGCCGCCGTCAGTATCCAGCTGATCGAGAAACGACGTCAGCCACTCGCATCCTGTTAGCCCCACCACTAACGCCGATATCAGCAACCCAAGCATGAGCACTCTCCGCATGATGCCTCCTTGCTATCAGAGTACTGCCTTGTCGGTCTGCTCGGCAATTCAATGTCTTTGATCCTCCTCACGAAGGATATCACCCTCTATGCTTGCTCCATGCGCCTCTTGCCTCGCTAACCTCGGTTCAGCCGCTGGTCCTTGATCAAGCCCCCTTCAGAAGGGGGTTTCAAGTACCGGCTCCCCGTAGAGGACTGCTTTCAAACCTCTCACGGGCTTGTGGTTCCATCAATAGACATCGGCTCCTGAATGCATGCTTCGCCTTTGGAAAGGGCAATCTCGCAAGAGTACAGGCCTTAGCACTCACTGTTGGAAGCAAATCGCCGGGAGTAGAGATCTCTTTGCGGGATTCGGTTTTGGCAGGTCGCTCCAAACGAAGAGGTAAAGGGGTAGCTGGTAGCTGTACCGCCTGGTGAGGGATAACGGGGGTAATCTAGCAATGGCCAGACTGCATAGGCGTGAGAACCCTGGATAGACACCAGCAGCTGGTCTGCCCTTATAGCACCGTTAAGGTGACAGTAAAAACTCCGTGGCCGTACAGTTTCCCGGCTTCGACCCACCACAGCGGACCACCCGACAACTCATCACAACTATCATCCGCTAGCTCGCACGGCATCCCCATCACATCAAGCGTCGCTTGTAGGATGTGGATTCCACGTGTGAAGTATCCGGCCGGGAACACGAAATAGTACGATGGACTCCATCTTGGCAAATCCCCTTCCGCGATGTACGTAGAAATGTCAAATCCATCAGGCGATATGAGAGCACCATTGATACTCAAGGTCATGGAGAAGATATCACGGTAGAACTCACAGATAAGCTGCGGATCTTGGCCGTCGAAGTTCACTTTTGGCCAGGCAGCCAACCCGTGGCGGACGAAGCTGGGGGCTGCGCCATCGATCTCTTGCAGCTCATCTCCTAGCATATTGATTCTCACTCCAGGGGTATCGAAGCACGCGCCTATCCCTTCTTCTTCGCACACACCACACGACAGGGACTCATCAGCGTACGCAGTCGCTGCAGAACACACGATGCAGAGAAGCATGATGAATAACGTCCTCACAGTTTGTGTCCTCCTTGTTTGATGGGATCACATTCAAGAATAGCTCTGCCGACTCAGTGGGGCAAGTACGTCGAGGGGGTCAATTTCGCCGCGCATGATTGCTGATAGTCATGGGTAAACGCTCCAAGCCAGACGCGTCGATCGTACTCCGTCGCAGTGTTTTGCGAGCGTTAGAATCGAAGGAGATGCAGAGCGACTTGACCTTCACCCCGAAATCCGCTTAGCAACAGAGCTAGGAGTCGCGGGACTTGTGACCTGATCAGTGGAATCCCGGATAAAAGGATAGCGAAAGAGCTGTAAGAGTCACATAGGACTCAAACGACAAATCCCCAATGGGAGCACGTTTTCGTGCTGGCTCCCCCGTAGAGGACTACCTTCAAACTTCTCACGGCCTTCTAATCCCTGCTGATCTAATTACTTCCTAGTGCACCAATGTCCCTGGCAATATGGATGGAACCAATCCTCAAGCCTGGATCTGGCGACCGACGAGGGCAGATGACGCGTAAGAGGGGCAGAACGGCAGTACTTATTGTAAGAACTGTCGAAAGATGCCATCCATCTAGCCCTCTCTATTGACCCCACTGGTTAATAGATCTTCTACATTGCATCAACTACAACCACCTACCTCCCCCCCTCGCCCTACTGGTCCCTCTTATGACGACTTGACTTTTCATATTCGATCTGTATGGTTGTGCTAGCTGAAAGGGCAAACTAGGAGCAATTCTGGGGCGCAAAGCCGCGGGCCTCTCTGCACCATGCAGGAGTCCTGTGAATTCACAGGACTCATCTGAGGCAGCCGAGCTGCCAAGCCACAAGGAGGCACCAATGGTCAGTATCGGCTGCTGCACGTTACGTCGTGCGTGGAAGACAATCATCTACAGCATGAGGCAAGCGTCCACTCTTATCTTGACAGGAGGGTTGCTCTTACTCCTGTCTCTAACTGCTCTTGCGGCCAGTTCCATTACCAACATTCAAGTCTCTCCCGCTTCACCTGCATGTCTGTGCTTTGGACAGAGAAACGAGATTACGTTCGACTACAGCACAGATCATGCCGGAGGCGTTTGTATTTGGGCTCGACCATTCTTCGGCGGCTCATACGTTTTCGGGTCTACGTCCCATGGGTCCCCCTTGTATCCACCGGGAAGTGGTAGCGACGATGGGTACTTCTGGTTCGATGCAGATGACGGAGTAACGGCGGTGGATCAAGTGCGTATTCAAATGTGGGATGATGGTCAGAGTGTTCTTCTCGCAGAAGTCTTCGTAGATGTTGATCTTGTGTGGGGCGGGTGTTATGAAACGACGCCACCTGTGCTCACAATCCCGCCGGACTATACCATCGAGTGCGATGGTTCTGACCATCCTGATATTACTGGTTGGGCGACTGCCACTGACAACTGTGATCCCAACCCTACAGTCACGTATAGCGACTGGTATGGCTACGGAGGACGTTGTGGCGGAGGCATCATCTTCCGAACCTGGCGAGCTGTAGACGAATCTGGGAATTCCGTGGAAGAAGATCAGTATCTGTGTATAGCATGCCCGGACGTCGTCATTGTTTCTCATTCGCCCGAATGGGTCACTTCCCTTCCGGCGACAGTCGAGATTTCATTCACGTTCGGAAAGTGTGCAACCACAGCAGACGCCTTATTACAGCAGATCTCACCAGTTGATTGGTACTGGAGTGGTCGGACTTCCATAATCTCTGACGGACTCACAGTAAACACGGTGACCGTTGATCTTCCTGCTGACGCAGGCGAAGGAATGTACAAATGGCACACGATCGTGGGGGAAGTCACCTATCATCGGTACATGTTATACCATCCTGATCTGGAGTTTGGTGTCGACACGATTCCACCTACTGACCCCACAGTCTTCTCTACTAGCCACACAGTGGGAGACTGGTCGAATAACTCTGCGGTAGCAATTGCCGTCTCTGGGGCAACTGACGCTGTTTCCGGTGTCGACGGGTTCGAAGTCGCCTGGGATCATAGCGCGACCTGGGCACCGAGTCACACGAAGATGTACGAGGAGACGTGGAGCGGAGACACATTCACTGCAACCGCATACGTTGAGTGGTACTTCCACCTTGCCACCGTCGACAACGCAGGCAACTGGACGTCAACTGTCCACCTCGGTCCGTTCAAGATCGACACTTCTTGTCCACTGATCTCAGACTGCCCAGGGGATGTCACCGTTGTTGCTCCATTCGGTGAAACTTCGGCAGAGGTGGATTGGGATGCGCCGACAGCTGAGGACTTGGGGAGTGGTATCCAGACCTTCACGTCTACCCATCATCCAGGAGACACCTTTGAAGTCGGCACTACCGAAGTCATCTACACAGCGCTGGACAACGCAGGGAATGTGGCAACGTGTTCGTTTGACGTCACTGTTGGAACCATCGAGGAGCTAGTGTTGACAGGACCAATCCTCCTTGATCCCGGCGATGCTCCCATGATTGGCGGGTATCCTCTCGCCGCAATCTGCAGAGTAGGAGAGCCTCTAACAGGGTCAGTCATGCTTCTAAAACCCAACGGTCTTCCCTTGAGAGGGCGGGCCATGATCCTGTATCTGAACGAAGTTGAACTGATTGATGGGATCGCACATCTCACACTGGTTGCTCACTGGTCAGTTGGATATGACACCGAAACACGTGCCTGGAGCTTCGAGATCCTTACTGAGGATTTGGAGCCTGGATACTACTACATCTATCTCTCTTTCCAGGGAGAAGCCGCGTTGACTTTACCTTTTGAAGTCACCTCTCCATAGAGAGCAGCTCAATCACCCAGGGTCGTTCCATCTGGCCCTGGGTTTTTCTATCGTGAAGAGTGGCCTAGCCACCAGTGGAGGCATGGTCACTCGCTTCGATGCTGGCGTGGAGGCTTCCAGACTACCCGATGATCTTCGGCGCAGAATCCGCCAGATTTCCCAACTTCGTAGAGGCATCGCAAATGAAGCGCGACAAAGAGAGAAGGAAGAGACGGTGCAACTGCGATCACTGAAGCAAAAACAGGCTTCGCTCTAGGAGATAAGAAGTCGTGCCTATGAGGCAAACTGAGAGGTTGTGTCGACGAAGAGCGGTGGTGTGAGATAGAGCGACGGTGGTCAGATCAGGAGGAAACGTTGGTGAATCAAATCTCTAAGCTGGATTCCGGAATCGTACACGCAAAGGACGAGGTGAAAGCACCCTTCAAACTCCTATAATGCGCTCCAGAATTGTGCAAGCGCCAATTCCACGAAGAACGGGGCTCCTTTCTGCGGCTGGTGCTTTCGAACTCCTACTTGGATGGAGAAAATCTCGTCCTTCTCTATGAAAACCCCTCTGACCATGTGATCAAAGGGATTCGGAATCCTTGTTGGCTCCCCGTAGAGGACTACTTTCAAACTCCTCACAGGCTTGCGATTCCGGCGGATCTCATCGCGACGTAGCTCTGCCAATCCCTTTTGCAGTCTGGCTTGCACGAATCCTCATGACCTGTACGTGGAGACCGAATACAGCTACTGCTGCGAGAGTAGGCAATACGCATGGACCAGGCTTACGCCTCTCGATCCTCTAGAAATCGCCAGGGTTGACTGCTTTCTTCACTTTCCTATGCTATCGGAGGTGGCAATATGCTCTCCTCCTTGCCGCCTAAGGAGATCGAGATGTCTGGTTTGATGCGCAAGCTCGTCGCGTCGCTTCTATTTGTGATCTTCGGAACGCTTCTGTTCGCGGGCTTCCAAGAGTCGTCGCCCTACGGAAACCGCGCCCCGCACTTCGCCCACGCCTTCGCGCAAAGCGGCGCCCTAGTGAATCTTGAAGACAGCTTCAAGCTCTGCTCTGAGTTGGAAAGCTGGGGTAATCAAGTCGCAGTGCTCTATCACCAACTGTATGCGAAACATACGGCAGCCAACGCGGCCTCAGAAGACTGCAGCACAGACGAGGCAAGGGAGACGGTCCGATCGCTCTTCTCTCAGGCAGCCGCGCTATTCGAGGACCTGCTTGACGAGGTTGAACTCCTCGGCAACAGCCGGTTGTCCGGCGCAACTGGGCCGATCCACTTCGGGATCGAGATTCGACAGACGGCTGACATGTGTGCCAACTATCAGACCGGCGTCGGGTACATGATCGACATGACATACGCTTACGCGGAGGAAGACACATCGCAGGGCCTGGCACTCGGTGAGACTGGAGCCGAGTACTGCAACCAAGCCATGACAGTAGATGATGTCCTCCAAGCGATTCGTGACACCATCGACACGGCCCTGTGTCAGGAACCCTCGATTGAGCTTCTCTCACCCGAAATGGGCGCGATGGTCGATGGTTCAACCGTTCTGTTCGAGTGGTCGGTAGTGGACTCAGCTTCATCCTATACGCTCGCGATTCGACGGCTCTCCGATCCGACCTATGTGGACGAAGTCGCTCAAGTGCGCTTGCTCGACGAGATACCAGAGAACTTCTTTGATGTCGAGTACGAGATTAGCATTCCGGGGATGGCCGAAGTATCTCTCCCGGCTGCCGAGCACGAGATCGAGCTGCAGCCTGGAGCGACCTACGCTTGGCAGGTGCTCTCCTTCCTTGATGGCGAGCTTGTCGGACTGAGCAACTGCGGCTGGTGCTCCTGCGCAATCTCGGGCGTAGAGGACATCTCGCTGCATTTCTCAGGACATCTCGCTGCAAGCCAGGGAACGTGCCGGCAAATTACGGATACCAAGATCAGCTGCCAGGTTTCACCTGGATCCCCAGCAATCCTTGAACTGGAGGCCATGGTGCGCAAACCGTCGTCTGCCGAGCCGTGGTCGTTCGGCGTGACAATCAGTGCCTGGGATCTGCCTTCGTGGGTCTCGTTTGAGCCGGCATCGGGCGTTGGCAGTGTGTCTACGCAAGCGATCATCAATGGTCCTGGCCCGGCATGTGGTTTCAACGACCCGACAGTCACGCTGCTATTCACAGCAACAACGGCCGACGAACTGCAGGCCCAGCTTGAGGTAGAGCTGGTGTTCAGCCAGCCCGTCCCTTCGGGTTATGGAGACCTAACCCTCCTCTCATATGATGTGCCGGAGGGGAAGGAGACGGATCAAGGAATCGAGTTTGACATCCCTTTCATGCCCGATTTCTCCGCTTTCGTTCTCGGAGGAGTTACTGACTGCGACACGGGAGATCCGATCGATGCTGCGGACATCTCAACGGAGTTCATCTTCTCTGCAACCGCGCAGCTACCTTATCAACTAACAGAGTTGGAGACGGTTATCGTTAGCGCTCCGGGATACTTGCCCTACGAGATCACGCAGTTCCAACCCCTCACGTTCAACCTGCTCTTCATCCAGATCACCTTGCTGATGCCGACCGTACCCGACATCTGTCTGCTCCCGACTCCCTCTTCGACAGGCGACCCAACTGTGGAGACCACGTCCCTCGTGCTGGAGCTTCACGAACTGGAACGGACCCTCTACTGGGAGACCGGAACGACGACCGTCTTCTCCGACGGGGAGGCAACGGCAACGCTCGAGTACGCGGAAGCGGGCGAGAAAACGGTTTTCGTAACGGTGCCGGCAGGTGCGTTCGTCGAACTTGGCGAATTGCAGATTGATGTTGCAGCGACCGGCGACAACGCTGTCTCGATAGCCATTGCTGGTCCGCTAACAACGGTTTGGTTGTACGAGAACGACCCGCCGTGCGAGGTGACGCTCGACAGTGCAGTTGCGTACGGGCTCCTTGTGTCGGGCAGCCCGGGCGACGGGCTTGTCGTCCTGCCAATCACGATCGCCGTTAGCGGCCCGTGCGATGTCACAGTGAGTGAGCTTCTCGTCACCTTCAATGCGCTCTGTGCGATGGACATCGGGTTCGCCGCTGTGATCGCCGAGGGGGATGCCGAAGCGTTTAGTACCGCTTGGGATTTCGGCGATGGATCGAGAGACACAAGTACTAAGACATTCCTCGGTCCGGGGACAGTAATAGGCGAAGTCGTCCACCGCTACGACATGCCGGGGACGTACGCCCTCTGCTGTACGGTGAGCGACGAAACCGGACAGAAGGCGACGGTGATCAAGACGGTAAAGGCCGAGCCGACTGACACGTATGTGGAGGTGTTCGGAATCCGGGGAGGGACGGTTCGCTACAAGCTTCCCGGGGATACCGTGTGGCGGCGCGCGAAGAAGGGGATGAGGTTCCCATATGGGACGCAGATCGAGGCCCAAGTCAGCGCGAAAGCTTACCTGAGGTTTATCGAGAACGGGAAGCGGGTTGGTTCGATGGTAGTCAAGCCGTTATCCGTGTGCACGCTGCAGAAGTACGTCAAGAAATCAGTTAGGTCCAACTTGCAGCTCAAGATCGGCACGGTCCGCGTTCGTGTCGATAAGACAGCGCTCGAGGCTTCCCGGAGGGTGTCGACGCCGAGCATGGTCGCCGGTGTGACGGGTACGTCGTTCGAGTCTACATATGACAAGGCGACAGGTACATCGATAGTCCTGGTGTTCGAGGGAGCTGTCGAGGTGACGAACGAACGGACAGGGGAGACGGTGACTATCACCGGAGACGGTGCCGGCACTGGACAGCGGGCCACCGTCTGTGGTGACACGATCCTTGTCGAGACAGTGACTGACATGGACGCCGCACCAGGCGGGGAGTGGGACTTCAACGCGATGTTTGAGGAGGGGTGATCTTCTGTCGGCGTTGAGGGAATCCGTCAGGGTGAACTGACGAGCGATTCTGTCAGTCGCTGTTCTTCGGCCTCCTCCTCAAGGGAGCCCTCGCCGTAGACTGGTGGCTTGTCAAGCTTAACGTACCTCACGACTGTG
>Ga0272441_10016233_pt1 | contig 10324 bp, 8 predicted proteins | sample SSMProp6N_FD_193582 | JGI IMG/M metagenome (GOLD analysis project Ga0272441, IMG submission 193582) | Marine sediment archaeal communities from Little Sippewissett salt marsh, Falmouth, MA, United States - SSM-Prop-6N | ecosystem: Environmental > Aquatic > Marine > Wetlands > Sediment ... | reverse complement strand
GGCAGGTACATCCCGCGCAGGGCCTCGGGCAGGTCGCCGGCATCGGCATAGGGGCCCGGCGTGTGGTCGCGCATCTCCGGCCGGAGGTCCGCGGCGGGGGCGAGCCCTGCGGCGATGAGGGACAAGGCCATAGTCGCGAGTGCGCACGTCGAGTGCCTCAGTGTCATCACGTCTCCGCCCTTCGAAGAGCGCGTGCCGCCGGCTCCCGACGGCACGCTCACGACAGCCGGGTCAACGCTGACTTCACCCGTCGGGCGCCCGATACCTGCCTGCGGCTATCCGTGCAGCAGGTAGCGGTCGTCCCTCGCGGGCAGGCGCGGCACGTCGGCGGGCACCGGCCACGGGCTTGTGAGCGCCACCGCGAGCCGTCCACTCGCCAGCCGCGCGGTGAGGCCGGCGCCGCTCAGCGTGGCTTCGCCCGCGGGCAGCTCGCCGGTCACGGTCAGCGCCTCAGCGGAGGCGTCGAGGGCCAGCCGGGCGTCGCCCGAGCGGGCGGCCTCGATGAGCGTCACGAAGCGCAGGCTCTCGCCCGCGGCCGGGCAGGCCACGCGCTCGAGCTTCTTCACCGGCGGCGCCGCGAACGGGTAGTTGCCCTGCTCGAACTCCTCGTCCCAGCTCGCGTTGCTGTACGCGCCCATCGCGACGCACGCCTCCGGGTCGAAGTGCAGGTGCATCACCGCGCCCTCCTGCTCGCAGCGCAGCCGTCCGTCCGCGACGTCCACCTCACCGAGCATGTTGAGCTGGCAGCGCAGCTCGCGCGGGGCCTCGAGCGCGGTCACCTGATCCACGACCAGCGCGCCCACCCCCGCGAGCCACACGATGCTGCGTAGCCAGTCAACTCCCGCGTAGCCCACCAGCGCGCTCTGCACCAGGCTGAGGGGGCCGTCGGTCTCGGCGGTCAGCAGGGCGCAGAACGGCGGCGGCAGGGCGGGCTCGCCGTCCTCGCCGATCACCAGCAGCGTGTTGTGGTCCTGCGGCCCGAGCTGCCGGCCGCTGTAGGCTGCGCCAGCGCCCGTCACCCCGCTGATCTTGCCGTAGCCGTTATCGACCAGCCACAGGCGCCCCGCCGCCGTGTAGCGGATTATCGCGTTCTGGTCGTAGTGGTAGTGACTGCCGACGGAGTAGCCGTCCAGCAGCAGGTACCGGCCGTCCGGGCCGTAGCCGTCGCGGAGCGCGACCTTGTCGAAGGCCAGCGCGCGCGGGAACTGCGGGGCGGCCATCTCGCGGAGGTGCTTTTCGAGCGCCAGCACCTCCACCGTCGCCGGGGGCGCGGGTGGCCGCGGCCGGACGCGTGCGGCGCCCAGCAGGTCCACCCCGCCCACCGGTGGCTGCCGCGGCGCGCTCTCGGGGATCGCGTCCTGGATCTTCTCGGCCCACCACTGCAGCTCGGCCGAGCCCAGCCGCCCGGCCGCGGCCTGCAGCAGCAGCCCCACGCTCGCGCCGGCCGACAGCGGCAGGCCGGCGTCGCCGAAGTCGGAGGGCCAGCCGAGGTTGTCGGTGGTGGCGACGATCTGGTGGGCGATGCCCTCGAGCACGCCGTTCTCGGCGTAGGTGTCGAGGCCGCTGCGCAGGTCGTAGACGAGCTTGTGGTGCGGCACCAGCCACTGGTAGAGGTTGGCGTCCTCGCGATGCTTGACGCGGTTCTCGATGGGCCCGGTGAACATGCGCTCGCCGATCGCCAGCCACTCGTCGGCCTCGGGCAGGTCGTAGTAGTCGCCGAAGTAGCGCCCGCCCATGAAGACGCTCAGGCCCGCGAAGGTCTCGTGGTTGTGGCGCAGGTGGCCCTCCGGCGCCGGGTGCGAGGTGCGTTGGTGGCCGGCGGCCATGCGCGCCGAGGCCAGCAGGAAGTTGGCGATGATCAGCCGCTCCTCGTCGCTGAACACGTTCTGGTCCTCCAGCAGGTCCCAGATGAGGAGCTGCTCGTGGACCGCGAAGTCGTAGTCGCCGATGTAGCTCGCGCCGCCGGGGAAGTTGCAGTGGTAGTCGATGTTGCCGAGCATGATCCGGCGGAACAGGCGCAGGTAGCGCCGGTCGCCCGTCAGCATGAACAGCCGTCCCGCAGCCGCGCTCACGAACAGCGGCCAGCGGTTGTAGTAGTCGCCCTCGAGGCCGCCGCAGTCGAAGCACTCCGAGAGCCACGCGCCGAACTCGTCCGGGTCATCGATGTCGCGCATGGGCAGCCCCCGCCCGCGGAAGGTCATCTCGGCGAAGCGCCGCCGCCAGCCCTCCCATGTGCCGAGCCTCGCCAGCGCCTCCGGCCCGGGATGCACCTCGCAGGTCGGGCCGAGGACGATCCTGCGGCCCTGCAGCGCCAGGCGGGTGCGCAGGGCGTCGAGGGCCACCTCGGCGGTGTCCTCGTCCGCGCACAGGTGGATGACGTTGTGCCCGAGGCCGGCGATGTTGTGGGTAGTGCGAACCATCCAGCCGCCCGGGCCGGGGGAGTGCAGGTCGCCGTCGAGCCAGCCACGATCGGCGAGCAGTGCCGCCGCCGGGTTCTCGTGCGCCCCGCCCAGCACGATCGCGTGTGACGCGGACAGGTCGAGCAGGTCGAAGTCCTCGGCCGCGCGCACCTCCGGCGGCTGGCCGCCGAGCGTGCCGACCATCTCACAGATCGCCCCGGCGCGCTCGCACATCGCGCCGCCCTCGCCCACGAGCACCCGGGTGAAGGACATGCCGCCTTCGCACAGCTCAGTCGCGAGGTGCAGCGGGGCCAGCGCGCGGATGTCGAGCGCCGGCACCGCGAACATGCCCTGCGCCTGCAGGTGATCGCTGAGCGCCTGCTCGCCATCGCGTTCGAGGATGCGGCGCTCGTCATCATCGAGATCGACGATGGTCGGCAGCCGCGCGGTCCACTGCGGGAACTCGCCGGTGTGCTTGCGGAGCTGGAAGCCGTGCCCGCGATAGAGCGGCTCGAGCCGGTCAACAGAGAATGCCATCCGGGTCCTCCCGGCCGGGGGTCAGTGCTCGTCCCGGCGCTGGATCTTCTGGACGTACGCCTCGATGTCGAACTTGCGCTCGAGGCCCGCGGCGTTCATGTAGCGCACGGTGCCGAAGATCGGGCGCTCCTGCCAGGGACGATCGTGCTTGCCGAAGATCCACGCGAAGTTGCCCCATGACACCGGGTCGCGCCCATCGAGCGAGTAGCGGTTGTTGAGCCCCGCGAGGATCGCGTGCGCCTGCGCGGGGTCGCGCGTCCACTCGAGGATCTTCTTGCCCCAGTACATGCGCATGTAGTTGTGCATCTTGCCGGTCAGGACCATCTCGGTCTGGGCCGCGTTCCAGTACGGGTCATGCGTCCGGGCGTGCTCCAGGCGCTCGCGGGAGTACTCGTACTCGCGCTCGTCGGCGGCGTGCTTCGCCAGCGTCTCCCGCGCCCACTCGGGCAGTGCCTCGAACGAGTCGTAGCGCGGGTTGTGGTGGCAGAAGTTGGCCGCAAGCTCGCGGCGCACGATCAGCTCCTCGAGGTAGGCGTCCGGGCCCTCGCCGTCGTGCAGCGAGACCTCCAGCGCGATCTCGACCGGTGAGATCTGACCGAAGTGCAGATACGGGCTCATGTGCGACACCCAGTCGAGCGCCGGCTCATTGCGCCTGTCGTGGTACCGGGCGAGGCGCTGGTCGATGAACTCGTCGAGCAGACGGCGGGCCTCGGACGTACCGCCCGTGTAGTCATCGACCGGGCCCACCTCGCGGTCTGCACCCAGGCGCTGCAGCGCCGCCTGCCAGTCGCTCACGTCGGCGGAGTTGAGGCCGATGTCGAGCGAGTCGCGCTCGGGACCGCTCTCCTCGAGGTCCACCAGGTAGCCGTCGAGACGATCGTGGATCTTCGGGCGGATGGTGCGGGCGGCGTACTCCTCCTTGTCGGAGGTCACCTCGACGGGCACCACGACGTCGCTCTCGACCTGCACGACGCGGCAGTCGGCCTCTTCGGCGACGCGCCGGCGCCACTGCTTCTGATGGCGCAGGTAGCCGCGGTCGCACACCACCATACAGGCGCGGCGCGCGAACTGCAGCGCCGCCTCGTCGGGCGGAGCCTTGCGCACCGCGAGCTGGATGCCGCGCTCGCGCAGCGCGGCGTGCGTCTCCTGCAGGCCCTGCAGCATGAACGCGAAGTGCCGCGCGTTGGCCTCCGGGTAGCTCGCGTCCAGGCCGAAGCCGACGACCAGGGGCGCCTTCAGCCCGTCGGCGGCGCGTGCGGCATACTCCAGCGCATGGTTGAAGCCGGCGCGCTGGGAGGCCTGCATCCAGTACAGGACGTAGTCGCGCGCACGCACGGGCGCCGCGGACAGCTCATGGATGCGTGTCTCGTGGATCACGGTATCGGCTCCGTCGCGCTCAGCGGTTCATCGTGAACAGGAAGGCGTTCAGGACGGTGGCGAAGCCGGTCCAGCCGAGGTAGGGGAGGAGCAGCGCCCCGGCGGTGGGCGCGACGCGCCAGAAGGCCAGCACGGTCAGGACGATGAGCACATCGAGCGGCACGATGACCACGAGGCCGAGGCCTGGGGAGCGCAGGCCGAAGAACGCGGGCGACCACAGCGCGTTGAGCGCCAGTTGCGCGGCGAAGAGCCCGAGCGCCAGGTCCACGCGTGCGCCCTCCAGGCCGCGGCGCCACACCAGGAAGAGGGCGACGCCCATCAGCACGTAGAGCAGCGTCCACACCGGCCCGAAGAGCCAGGACGGTGGCGTGATGGCGGGCCGCTGCAGCGTCGCGTACCAGTCGAGCGACCCGCGGTTTGTGGCAAGGGCACCGACGGCGCCTGCCGCGAGGCAGATGCCGATGCTGATGACGAGCTGCAGACTCGCGCGCATGTCAGTTGCCCTCCGTTCCGGAGATCGCAGCCGAGTCCGTCCACCACGTGAGCGTGCCGTCGGGCGGCTGTACCAGCGCCGCCGGGCAGTCACCGCCTGCGAGCGCGCACACGAGCGCCTCGTGCTTGCTCGCGCCGGTGACCAGGAAGTGCACGGCGCGCGCGGCGTTGATGATGGGGAGGGTCAGCGTCAGGCGCCGCCTCGGCTCGTCAGGCGCCTGGGACGGCACCACCCAGCGGTCGCGCTCCGCAACCGCCGGTGAGCCCGGGAACAGCGACGCGGTGTGGCCGTCGGCGCCGATCCCCAGGATGATCGCATCGAGCATGGGTCGGTCACCGGATGCGTCGCGCAGCAGGTGTTCATAGGCCCACGCCGCGTCGTCGGGGTCGGGGGCATTGGTGGGCATCGGGTGGACGTTGAGTTCGGGGATGGGCACGAGATCGAGCAGCGTCTCGCGCGCCATGCGGTAGTTGCTGTCGGGCGAGCTGTGGGGGACGTAGCGCTCGTCGCCCCAGTACACGTGGATGCGTTCCCACGGCAGGTCGGCGTGCTGCTCGGCGATGTACTCGTACACACCGCGTGGCGTGCGGCCTCCTGCCAGCGCGATGGCCGCCCAGCCGCCGACGAGGCCGTTGTGCAGGCTCTCGACGATGGCCTCGCCGGCGGCGGCGCTCAGTTCGCCTGCGGTCCCATGCACGTGCAGCTCGGCGTCGCTCATATCGGGCACGCTTCTCCGCGCGGCGGCAGCAGTCGCTCGGCCTGGGGCGGGCCCATGGTTCCCGCCGCATAGGGGTGGACCGTCGGGCGTGCCGCCAGCAGCGGCGTGTAGATGCGCCACGAGTGCTCCACCTCGTCGGCGCGCACGAACAGCGTCTGGTCGCCCTGCGCCACGTCCACCAGCAGGGTCTCGTAGGCCTCCGGCAACTGCGGGAAGACGTCCTGGTAGCGGAAGCGCAGGCTGTGGGTTTGCAGCCGCAGTGCGACTGCGGGCAGTCGCGGGTCGTGCGGCTCCTTCACCTCGAAGTGCAGGTCGAAGCCCTCATCGGGCTGGAGGGTGATCGCCAGCGAGTTGGCGTGCACCGTCGCCTGGGCGTGCGCCTGGAAGATCGCCAGCGCCGGGCAGCGGAAGTGGATGGTGATCTGGGTGAGCTTGTGCGGCAGGCGCTTGCCGGTGCGCAGCACGAAGGGCACGCCCTGCCAGCGCCAGTTGGCGATGTGGGTGCGGATCGCCACGAATGTCTCGGTGGTCGAGTGCTCGGCGACTCCGTCCTCGTCGAGGTAGCCGGCCACCGGCTGCCCGTCCACCTGGCCCGCGGTGTACTGGCCCATCACCGCCTGGCTCGGCTCGATGGGCGCGAGCGAGCGCAGCACCTTGACCTTCTCGTCGCGGATGGCGTCGGCGGCCAACTCCACCGGTATCTCCATGGCGGTCAGCGCCAGGAGCTGCGTGATGTGGTTCTGCACCACGTCGCGCAGGGCGCCCACACCGTCGTAGAACTCCCCGCGGCGGCCTACGCCCAGGTCCTCGGCGACCAGGATCTCGACCGCGGCGACGCGGTCGCGGTTCCAGACGGACTCGAAGAGCATGTTGGCGAAGCGGAAGGTCAGCAGGTTCTGGACGGTCTCCTTGCCCAGGTAGTGGTCGATGCGGTAGATCTGCTCCTCGTCGAAGTGCCGGTGGATGCGGGCGTTGAGGTCGCGGGCCGAGTCGAGGTCGTGGCCGAAGGGCTTCTCGATGACCACGCGGGTCCAGCCGGGGCCCGCGCTCAGTCCGGCCTGGCCGAGGCGCTCGACGGTGTCGATGAAGGCGCCCGGCGGGGTGGCCATGTAGAAGATGCGATTGCCGGGCAGGTCGTGTTCGCGCTCCAGCTCCTCGATGCGCTGCTTGAGGCGGGCGAAGTCCTCGGGCTGCTGGTCGCCCGCCGACTGGTAGTGCAGGCACTGATCGCACCAGCCGCTGCCCTGGGCGTCGACGGGCATGCCGGCCGCGTGCAGGGCCGCGCGCGCCCAGTGGCGGTAGCGCTCGTCGTCGAAGCTGGTGCGCCGGCCTGAGGCCAGCAGGACGGCCTTGCCGTGCAGCGCACCGCGCTCGGTCAGCCGGCGCATGGCCGGGAGCAGCTTGCGCGCCATCAGGTCGCCGGTGCCGCCGATGACCACCATCAGGTGGCGCTCGATGCCCTGCTCAGCCATCCCCGGGCTCCTCCTCAGCGCTCCTGATGGCGTGACCGCCGAACTGGTTGCGCATGACCGCCAGCAGCCGGTCGGCGTAGCGCTCCCCATCGCGCGACGCCAGCCGCTGGAGCAGCGCCAGCGTGATCACGGGGGCGCTCTGGTCGAGGTCGATGGCCTCAGCGACGGTCCAGCGGCCCTCTCCCGAGTCGCTCACCCATGGTGCGATGTCGCGCAGCTCCTGGTCGTCCTCGAGCGCGTCGGCGAGCAGGTCGAGCAGCCACGAGCGGATCACGCTGCCGAAGCGCCACACCTCGGCCACCTGGTGGAGGTCGAGGCCGAACTGCTGCTTGCGCTTCATGATCGCGAAGCCCTCGGCGTAGGCCTGCATGATGCCGTACTCGATGCCGTTGTGGACCATCTTGACGAAATGGCCTGAGCCGCTCGGCCCGGTGTGTCCCCAGCCGCGGTCCGGTGCGGGTGCCAGGCACTCAAAGATCGGGCGCAGGTACTCGACCGTGTCGGGCCGGCCGCCGATCATCAGCGCATAGCCCTCGGTCAGCCCCCAGACGCCGCCGGAGGTGCCGACATCGAGCATATCGAGCCCGCGCGCGGCCAGCTCGGCCGCCCGGCGCACGGTGTCGGAGTAGCGCGAATTGCCGCCATCGACGATGATGTCGCCATCGTCGAGCATGGGCGCAAGCTGCTCGATCATCGCATCGACCGGGCCGCCCGCGGGCACCATCAGCCAGGCGATGCGCGGCTCGTCCAGCGCCGCGATGGCCTCCTCGACCGAGGTGGTTGCCGGCAGGCCGCGCTCGTGCGCCTCGGCGACCGTGCCCTCAGATCGGCTCCAGCCCATGACCTCGTGGCCGCCGCTCATGAGCCGCAGCGCCATGTTGGCGCCCATCTTCCCGAGGCCGAACATGCCCAGCTTCATCGCCCACCGCTCCCTACGTCCGCCCAAGAGGCCCCGCGTCCCCCGTCCCTAAGCGTTCGGCGACTCCCCCGCGATGGCCTGCCGGGCGCGCGACGGGGGCGACGGGGGCGACAGTCGCCGTTGGGTTGCCTCGCCCGCTACCGCTCGACCGCCTCTATCGTCGCCTCCTGCTCGCCGGCCTCGCGCCACTCGTAGAAGTCCCTGGTGGTCGGGAGTGCGAGCATGAGGCCCTCCGTGTAGTCGATCTCAATCAGCGCCTCGTCGATGCGGCACTCCAGCAGGTGTCCGCCGCCATCGAGCGCGCCGGTGATGAAGTGCAGATGGTAGCCGGGGACGTTCACGCCGCCGACGAACGCCGGGAGACGGAAGCCCACCAGCGTTCCGGTGGTCTGCTCGAACTCGAAGGTCGGCTGATCCCTGACCACCTCGGCCAGGGGCGGATAGGGCCGCTCCTGGCGCGGCACGCTACGTGTCCTGACGTAGTCGAAGCGGCCCGTGATGCGGATCGCGTAGCACAGGTTCGGCGTGGGCAGCACCCGCTCGATGAGGCTCTCCAGCGCCGCCAGGTCGGGCACGTCCTCGACGCGCTGCGTGGCGTCGGCCCCGAACCAGGTCACCGCCGCGAAGGGCGTCTGCGCGGCGTCATCGAGTTCGTGCACGGTGCCCGATGCATCGACCGTGAGGAACCGCCCGTCGAGGACGACCATCTCGCCGTCGAGCGCGTTCACGGTGCCCAGCCCCAGGTCACCGTGCGCGCGCAGATCGCCGATGGTCGTCCGCCCGTCGTAGACGCCCTGCAGGAGCGCGCCGATGGTCGATGTCTGGTAGAGCACGTCCCGTGAGGACGGCTGCTGTGCGCACGCCATGCTGAGCGCGAACAGCACCGCCAGTGCGACGATGGCCGGTCGTCTCATGTCATGCGGCCTCCCTTCGATCCCGGGCCTGCTCATTCCCCATCGGCGCTCGTTGCCCTCCGGACGGTTCGTGTGCCGGTCGGTCGGGTATGCTGGCGGTGCAGGACATCGGGCACAGGCGCCGAACTCCTGCATGGGCCGGAGTGCCGTCGGCCTAGACCTGCGTTCGCACGGCCTGCCTGGGGCAGGCCGAATGAGGAGGTGGTGCAGTTTGGACACGTGGAAGTGGATGGCGAGAGGCATGGGCTACGCAGCCCTCATCCTCGCCCTCGCGGGTGGCGCGTTCTGGCTGGGCACGCATGCGACAGCAGGCCCGTCGCCCGCCTGGGCGGACACCGGCTCCCCGACCGTGACCGACCAGGCCGCCCAGATCGGCGGCCAGCCCGTCGGTGAAGTGCTCGTCGACGGGACTGTAGTCATCCGCATGCGCACTGCGTCCGGTGGGTTCACCGCGCATGAACGCGCGACGATCATCGCCGATCGCGTCCGCCGCTGGGTCTCGGGGCCGTTCTCGCCTTACGATCTGGCGGTTCGCGAAGGCGCGTACGGTGACGCCGAACTGCGCGCCGCGGGTCAGCTCCTGGTCACCGCCAACACTGAAGAGGCGGCTGCCCTGGACTCAACTGCCATAGGCCTGGCTCAGGCGTGGCGCGACAACATCATGATGGCCCTTGGCGCAGCGCCTGAGCTGCCTGCGGGCGGCACCGGCGCCGTGCCCGGCGAGGGGGCGGCGCAGTCGGGCACATGGACCCCGAGTGAGCCGTACTCCGACAAGATCGTCCCGATCATCAGCGTGCTGGAGGGCGTGAAGATCGGCGCCGCGCGCATCAACGGCCCTGAGTCCAAGGTGTCCCAGGTGCAGGGCGTGGCGCAGCTTGAGACGCACTTCAAGGACTACCTGGAGATCGACGTCTACGTGCCCATCACCACGGATCGGCCGGGGCCCGGGGGGCTGGACCGCGTGCAGGAAGTCGGCGTGACCGCCCTCGGCGACCTCGAGATCGATCTGTAGACTGACGAGGAGGCGACAGAGATGAGAATGGGTACGAAGATGCGCAATGTGGCCGTCCTCGTGGTCGTCTGGGCGTTCGTGCTGGGCCTGGCGGTGGGCCCGCAGCCGGCGCAGAGCCTGGACCTGGGCGGGGCGCTGATCGACCTGGTCAAGATCTTCGGCATCGGCTGGGTCGTGACCCAGTTCGCCGATGAGATCGACGGCGCCATCAACAGCGTGCTCGCGCAGCACGAGGCCGAGGTGGCGGGCGCGACCAAGGTCGTCCCGATCCTGCGCGTGGGCTCCGGCACCGCCGTTGGCGCTGCGCAGGTGATGGGGCCGCGCCAGCAGGTGGACACGGTCCAGGCCGTCGCGGAGATCGAGCTGAACGTGGGCTCGTTCCGCGGTCGCGGCCTGATCCCGGTTACCACCAGGCGCGATCTGACCAGCAGCGTGAGGGGCGTGGACGGCGTCGGCGTGTCGGCGAACATCAAGTTCCCGATC
>Ga0272441_10016232_pt1 | contig 10324 bp, 11 predicted proteins | sample SSMProp6N_FD_193582 | JGI IMG/M metagenome (GOLD analysis project Ga0272441, IMG submission 193582) | Marine sediment archaeal communities from Little Sippewissett salt marsh, Falmouth, MA, United States - SSM-Prop-6N | ecosystem: Environmental > Aquatic > Marine > Wetlands > Sediment ... | reverse complement strand
ATGCCTGACATATTTTCACGAAGGCAACGCAAGACTCGATAGTCCTGTCATGCCTGATTTTTTTATGTTGACTTAACGAGGAAATTGTGCTAAATGTTAGAACCACCGGGCAACGCTGAAAAAAAAACATGGCGATGGTACAAAACACTTTTGGGAAATGGCTTCTTGTATTAGCATTAGTGCTTCCACCGTCAGGGTAGAACTATGCAAACCCGCGTTCATCTGTCCTAACCTCTGGCTGAATTCTAATCAAAGAGCGTTGCTTTAGCTGAAAGTTAACCTCTATTCTCGGATGCTTAAAGCGCTTCCGGAAGGTCTCGAAAAGGAGTCAAAATATGGCTGATCTCTCTACCGAATACATGGGATTGAGGCTGCGTAATCCGTTTCTGGTGTCTAGTTGCAGCTTAACCAATACTACCGAAAAGGTCTGCAAATGTGCTAATGCTGGCGCTGGTGCTGTTGTGCTTAAATCCCTCTTTGAGGAACAGATACAGTCTGAAACTGCGGATGTAGAGAAGCACCTTTGGTTTTTCGGACATCCTGAGGCGCTGGATTACGTCAGGAATATGAGCATGGAGCTTGGGCCGCGTGAGTATCTGAATCTGATAAAAGATGCGAAGAACGCTGTCTCTATCCCGGTTATTGCCAGCCTTAACTGTGTGACGCCTGAATGGTGGGCGGATTACGCTATGCAGATCGAAGCGGCTGGAGCTGATGCTCTGGAGATCAACATTGCTGTAATGCCAAGCGATCCTGATCGCAGCGGAGCGGAAATTGAGCGTCTCTATCTCAGAATTCTTGAGGAAGTGAGAACTCGCATTGAGATCCCCATCGCAGTGAAAATTGACCCCTATTTTACATGCACAGCGCACATGGCCAACGAACTATGGAAGCGCGGAGCCTCTGCTCTGGTACTCTTCAATCGACTGTACCATCTTGACATCAACATCGAAAAACTCGAACTTGCTTCGGGATACAGTTTCAGTTCGCCAAGTGAGATGAACGTATCACTGCGCTGGATTGCCTTGCTTGCCGGTCGCATGGGATGTGACCTGGCGGCTTCAACTGGCATCCACGATGGAGAAGGCGTTATCAAACAATTACTGGCCGGTGCTTCGGTTGTCCAGCTCTGTTCCACGCTGTTTATAAATGGATTGAAGCAAATCAGCGCTATACAGGAATACGTGGAAACGTGGATGGAAAAACACGGTTTCAAATCCGTTGACGAGATAAGAGGTAAACTAAGCCAAACACACAGCGATCGGCCTGAGCTATATGATCGTCTTCAGTATGTCAAAGCTCTGGTTGGAATCGAGTGAGAGAATAGATTTTAATAGGGTAAAATTTGGCTGGCGAAACTGAGGTAAAAAATGGAGAAAAGTAAAGATCAAGCGGAAGATATTTTGGCACAGGCCATGATACTAGCTGATATGGTGAATTATCAGGAAGGCTCTGTGGTAAGCCGAACGATACTTGATAAAAAAACAGGAACAGTAACACTGTTCGCCTTTGGCGAAGGCCAGGGGTTGAGTGAGCATACAACGCCGTTTGACGCTCTGGTCTATATTATTGATGGTGAATCGGAAATAGTTATCTCTGGTAAAGCGTTTCATCTTAAGGAAGGTGAAATGATCATAATGCCAGCCAATGAACCACATGCGCTGAAAGCGGTCAAGAGATTCAAAATGCTCTTGACGATGATACGTTCTTAATGGGACACCTGGGACATGCTGTCCCTTATTCTGCTTAAGCTGTAAGAACAGGAGATTGCTATGAAAGAGGCTTTTAGAGCCAGGAAAATCAGCGACCACGTATACTGGGTGGGAGCTATTGATTGGAACATCCGCGACTTTCACGGCTACGATACACCTCGCGGATCAACCTACAACGCCTATCTTATTTTAGCGGATAAAATCACGCTTATTGACACAGTTAAGCTTTCCTTTAAGGAGGAGATGCTCGCCCGAATCGCCTCAGTAATAGATCCTGAAGACATAAGCTATATAATATCCAATCATTCTGAGATGGATCATTCTGGATCTTTACCCCCGACTATAGACGCGGTGAAGCCAGAGAAGGTTTTTGCGTCCGTCGTTGGAGCTAAAACTCTGGCCAGTCAGCTTTATATGGATACAGAGATACTGACCTTGAAAGAGGGGGACAGTCTTAGTCTGGGAAACCTCAACCTGTCCTTTATGGAAACCAAGATGCTTCACTGGCCGGATAGCATGGTCACTTATCTGAACGAGGACAACCTGCTCTTCTCCCAGGACGCATTTGGTATGCACCTGGCTTCCAACGAAAGATACGCTGATGAGATCGATGATGATATTCTGGAATACGAGGGGGAAAAGTACTTTGCCAATATTCTCTTGCCGTATTCCAATCTGGTTATCAGGCTTCTGGATAAGGTAGGTAAATCAGGACTTGAGATAAATATCGTAGCGCCGGATCATGGTCCTATCTGGCGGAAGGATATTAACAAAATTGTGGAATTCTATTCCAAATGGGCAGTTCAGAAACCGACGCGAAAGGCTGTAGTTGCCTACGATACTATGTGGGGAAGTACTGACATTATGGCCAGGGCTATTGGCGAAGGCCTCGCGGCCGGTGGAGCGACTGTTAGAGTGATGTCGCTAAAAGCTTGTGGTCGAAGTGATATAGTCACCGAAGTGTTGGGCGCAGGAGCGCTTCTGATGGGATCCCCGACCATAAATAATGGCATGTTTCCCACTGTAGCCGACATCTTATGTTATCTCAAAGGTTTGAAGCCGAAGAATCTGATCGGGACTGCCTTCGGCTCCTATGGCTGGACTGGGGAAGCTGTGGGACAGATTAAGGATGCGCTAACCGAGATGAAGGTTGATCTGGTAGCTGAACCCATTAAGATCAGGTACGTCCCTGATGGGGAAGTTCTTGAACAGTGCTTCAATCTAGGTAAACAAGTCGCATTGGAGTTGATCAAAAGATGCGATAGCGAAGCGTGAGGGAAGGATTTCAGTGTATGAGTGATGAATTTTCAATTCAGGAAATAGTCGAAATAGCTATTGAGATCGAGAAGAACGGCGTTGTGTTCTATAGCACTCTTGCAGAATCCGCAGATACGGAGCGTCTCAAAGAGCTATTTGCGTTTCTGGCAAAGGAAGAGGAAAGCCACATAAGCCGGTTTCAGGAGATACTGGAATCTGTAGGTGGATACCAGATTTCGGAAATCTATTACGCAACTCAATACATGGGTTATATGAAGGCTCTGGCAGATGAGAGGGTCTTCACCAGCGATGTAGCGGCGGCGGAAATTGCTGCCCAGGCAAGGTCGCCCGAAAAGGCAATAGATATAGCCATAGCCTTTGAAAAAGAATCTGTTATCTTCCTTCATGAGATGTGGCAGTTGGTGGACAAATGCGACAGGGAAGCCATTCAGAAGCTGTTGGACGAGGAGCGGGATCACATAAGGCGGTTGTCTGCCATCAAGACGCAGATGGACTCATGAATCTATAGGCCAATAGACCCATTTTTCAGGAGGTGGTGAATATGGGGTCAGATCTGCTTGACCTGGAACTGATTCTACCGGAAGAAGCCCAGGATCGGGTTTCCCAGAGCGGCGAGTCATACGATCTACTTATCATTGGCGGCGGATCTGCCGGCATGACGGCTGCTGTCTATGCAGCTCGGAAGCAACTCAAGACTCTGCTCATAGGCAAGGATCTGGGTGGTCAGCTTCTCTGGACATCAGATATTGAGAACTACATGGGGTACCAGTATATCACTGGCAGGGAACTGACGACCAAGTTTAAGACACAGATGGAGCAGTTCCCCATTGTTGATATTATTGCCGGAGATACTGTGGAGAAACTGGCCAGTGACGATGGCCTGTTTGTAGCAGAGACAGCAAGCAACAGGAAATACATGGGCAAAGCCGCTATAGTGGCTTCTGGAAAGCGCTACAAACCGCTGAACGTTCCGGGTGAACAGGAACTTATAGGGCACGGGATCAGTTATTGTGCGACGTGTGATGCCCCGCTATTTGCAGGAAAGGACGTGGCTGTTATAGGAGGCGGCAACTCCGGTTTCACCGCAGTAATCGATCTCCTCGGAATTGCCAAGCAGGTATACCTGGTCAACGTAAACACACAGTGGCAGGCTGATCCCATCATGGTTGAAAAAACTAAGGGAGCCAAAAATCTCACTCCATTATTATCTCATCGTGTGCTTAGCATCCAGGGCAAGGATTCCGTCACCGGGATTACTTTGGAGTCTCTGGGAACTCAGCAGAGCAAAAAGCTGTCGGTTCAGGGCATTTTCATAGAGATAGGCCTGTTGCCTAACTCAGAATTCGTCCGTGATCTGGTGCAGCTTAACAAGTGGGGCGAGATCATTGTGGATTGCGGCTGCCGGACCAATGTGCCCGGTCTGTTCGGTGCTGGTGATGTTACAACCGTACCGGAGAAGCAGATCGGTGTGGCCATCGGTGAGGGAACCAAGGCGGCACTCAGCGCTTACAAGTATCTGCTACTGAATACATAGAGGAGAGGTGAGATGGGACTCATAAAGGAACCTCAGCAGAAGCAGTTGAGGGAAGTGTTCAAGAAGCTTGATGGAAACATCAAGCTGATCGTCTTTACACAGGAAATGGAATGTCACTATTGCAGCGAGACGAGACAACTTATGAATGATATCGCGGCTTTTTCTGACAAGATAGCTGTAGAAATCTTCGATTTTGTGAAGGACAGCGACAAGGTTGAAAAGTATAAAATCGACAAGATTCCAGCTACGGTTATCGAGGGGGAAAAGGACTATGGTATCAGATTCTATGGGATACCAGCAGGATATGAATTTACCTCCCTTATTAACAGCATAATGGCCGTTTCCATGGGTGAATCCAGTCTGTCGGAAAAGACGAAATCCGCTCTTGGTGATCTGAAGGATAAAATACATATACAGGTTTTCGTTACCCTTACATGCCCCTACTGTCCCAGTGCTGTAGAGATGTCCCACAAAATGGCTATGGAAAGCGATCTTATAACCTCAGACATGGTGGAATCTGCCGAGTTTCCTCACCTTACGCAAAAGTATGAAGTCAAGGCTGTACCGAAGGTGATCGCCAATGAGAATACCCAGTTTGAGGGTTCTGGAATGTCAGAGGATAAATTTGTGGAAAATATTCTGAAGGCATTGGATAAAACGTAGCAGCAGTATTTAACTCGAAAGGAGCAAGATAATGAAAGAGATTCGGATACACGCCCGGGCGGGACAAGGTGCAATTACTACCGCTAACCTACTGGGCGCAGCAATTTTTAGCGAGGGAAAGTATGCGTTGGCTTTTCCTCACTTCGGTGCTGCGAGAATGGGTGCTCCCATGAACGCATACCTTAGAGTTGACGATAAGGAAATACGCCTGAGAACTCAGATTGAGAAGCCAAACTACGTTCTGGTAGTCGACTCAACTCTGATGCGTGGGTTTGACGTCTTTTCTGGTCTGAAGGACGGTGGGATTGCCCTGGTAAATGAAAAAGAGGGCGTACCCATGCCATCCGTAGATAATGCGAAAGTATACTCTATCCCAGCCAACGATATAGCTATGGAGTTAATAGGCAGACCCCTGGGTAATACATCTCTGCTTGGCGCCTTCGTGGCTGCTACAAAAGAAATAGAGCTTGAGCATCTGGAGACCGCAATCCTTGAACAGTTTGCAGGAAAAGCGGGTGTTGGTGAGAAAAATGTTCAGGCAGCCAGAAGAGGGTTCGAGTATTTTAAGGAAAAATGCATTTAAATAACTGATTCAAGGAGAAAAATCATGCTTGTACCTATTACGGCAAAGCCCGGCACAAGCCGGAAGAACCTTACCGGATCATGGCGGATCATGCAGAAGCCACATTTTCTCCAGAAGAACTGCATAGCATGTAACCGCTGCCTGCTGATCTGTCCGGAGGGTTGTATAGAAGGTGACGGGAAAAATACATACCATTGTGATCTTGACTATTGTAAGGGGTGCGGCAACTGCGCCGCAATTTGCCCCAAGGACGATATAAAGATGGTACCGGAGGAGACTGAACTATGAGGGAATTCATTGAGGGATCCGCTGCAGTAGCAAGAACGATAAGAATGTGCAAACCCGGTTTGATCTCTGCCTATCCTATAACACCCCAAACCCATATAGGCGAGAATTTGGTTCAGTATATAGCTGATGGTGAGATGGAATGTGAGTTTGTCAACTCCGAAAGCGAACACTCCTCCGCGTCAATTATTCTGGGGGCCAGCGCAGTGGGTGTTAGAGCATATAACTCCACCAGTTCTCAAGGACTGCTGCTAATGGCGGAAGTGCTCTACAGCATCGCCGGAATGCGTCTTCCACTGGTGCTCACATGCGCTAACCGGGCAGTATCATCACCTATTAACATCTGGAATGACCAACAGGATTCAGTGACGCTTAGGGATAGCGGCTGGATACAGTTCTATGGCGAAACTAATCAGGAAGTCTGCGATCTACACATTCAGGCATACAGGATCGCCGAGGATAGAAATGTATCGCTGCCGGTTATGGTATGTATGGACGGTTATACCCTGACACACGCCGTCGAGGTGATCGATATTCCGGAGCAGGAGCAGGTGGATAGATTTCTACCACCGTTTAAGCCTTTGCATGTGCTCGATCCTAAAGATCCTGTCAGTATGGGCGTTCTTTATGATCCAGCATCTTATACAGAGACAAGGTACGCTATACACGAAACCATGCGGGAAGTTCTGGAGATGATCCCAAAAGTTAGCGCTGAATTTAAAGAGATATTCGGCAGAGAATCCGGCGGACTTATACAGGAATACAAGACCAAAGACGCTGATAAGGTCATAGTGGCTATGGGATCAGTAGTCAGCACCGTTAAAGAAGCTGTTGATGAAATGAGGGATGAAGGAGAGAAAGTCGGCGCGCTTAAAGTCATAACGCATCGACCCCTGCCTTCACAAGCCTTGTATAATTCACTGAAGCATATACCTCAGATCGCGGTACTGGATAAGTCCATCTCCCTTGGGGCGGCAGGCCCTCTTTGCATGGATATAAGATCCGTATTCCAGGGCAAAGATGCATCGCCTAAGATCAGTGGGTTTGTGGCAGGACTTGGTGGAAGAGATATAACCAAAGATACCGTAAGAGAGATTTTTGACAGGTTATCCGGCGATCAGGTCTCCGATCAGTTCATAGGACTGGACGTAGAGCAAGTGATCAATGCCACATAATCTGATGGAGGAATAATCATGGCTACGAAACATCTTTTCGCATCGGGCCATACTGCCTGTTCAGGCTGTGGACAGTCGATGGCCGCACGGCTGGTGGTGGATGCTGCAGGCCCTAATGTTATAATCGCTAACTCCACCGGCTGTCTGGAAGTGTTCAGCAATATGTATCCCCGGACAGCATGGGAAGTTCCGTGGATTCATTCGCTGTTTGAGAATCCTGCTTCTGTGGCGTCTGGTATAGAGGCCGGACTTAGATCTATGGGCAAACTGGATGAAATCAGGGTGATCGCTCAAGGCGGTGATGGCAGCAGCGCTGACATAGGATTTCAGGCTATATCAGGGATGTTCGAGCGCGGGCACGACGTGCTTTACGTCTGCTATGATAACGGCGCTTATATGAATACAGGAGTACAGAGAAGCAGCCAGACGCCATTTGACGCCAATACGACCACAACACCACCGGGTAAGAAGTCCTTTGGCAAGAAGCAGTACCAAAAAAATCTGGTAGCGATATTTGCTGCGCATGGCATACCTTATTCTGCCACAGCTTCGGTAGCGTTCCCAACGGATGTCCAGAGGAAAGTGAAAAAGGCGCTGGATATACGCGGCCCTAAGTTCCTCCAGATATTTGTCCCCTGCCCGTTGGGTTGGCGTCATGATCCGGGGTTGACATATGAAGTGGCCCGACTGGCTGTAGAGACAGGCCTGTTCCCTGTTGTAGAATACGTAGACGGCGAACTGGCTTCCGCTCGCAGCATAAGTGATCCGAAGCCTGTTGAGGAATACCTTAAGCTTCAGGGACGGTTCAGGCATCTCTTTTCGGCGCCTGGTGGAGAAGAAGAAATCAAGAAAATTCAGGCCATAGCTGATGGCAACATCCGTAAGTACGGCCTGGTTAAAGAGAAACCCAAGAAAGAGCCGGAAAAAGAACCAGAGGAGAAACCTAAAGAGGAGGAACCTAAGGAGGAGAAGGAAGTGGCAGAACTGAAGAAGTTCACCTTAGAGGAGCTTGCCAAGTTTGATGGCAAAGAGGATCGTCCAGCCTATATCGCCTATAAAGGCAAGGTCTACGACGTATCTGAAAAAGTCCTCTGGGATGACGGCGACCACCTGGGACTCCATGAGGCAGGTAAGGATCTGACGGAAGAAATAGGCGAAGCGCCGCATGAAGAAGACAATGTGCTGGAATTACCTGTAGTGGGTGAGCTTGAGGGCTAAAAGTGATGGACTTATTGGAGGCCCTAAGAACGGCCATTCGATCTGAAGTAAACGCTCAAAAGATGTATCAGGAACTGGCGGATCAGGCAGTTGATGTTGAGGTAAAGGCTCTCTTTGACTACCTGGCTGAATACGAGGGGATACATCAGCAGTTCCTGGAAGCTGAACGCAGGGCTTTAAAAGCTGCTCAACAGGATGAAGAGGGAAGGCCATCTTACTGGTTGAAGCTGCTTCGGGAAGAGATAGGTATGGGAGCGAAGTTTGCTGCCGGAACTGACGAAGAAGCGGATGGCGATTTGGGAAATATGCGCCTGAATCTGGCTGCTGCCGATGGTATCGCCAGTATACTCAGAAGGGCAAACAACGAGTTAACCAAAAGGCAACAGCGTTATGAGCGGGAATTGGACATAGCTGCTGAAATTCAACGTAAGCTCCTCCCGCAGTCATATCCAATGAGTACGGATCTTCAGATAGCCGCTGTGAACATCATGGCCAGATCGGTGGGCGGAGATTATTATGACTTCGCTACAAACGATCAAGGGCAACTGGCTGTGGTAGTAGCCGATTCTATGGGCAAAGGTATACCGGCCGCTTTATTGATGACCACTGTCCGGGCCATCTGGCAAAGCTGTTTTGCCTCAGGCGCCAGATGGCCGGACCAAATTCTGACGAATATCAATCGGGCTTTATACAAGGATCTAAGGGCAACAGAGGCTTTTATAACCATGTTCGTGGCCCTTTACGATCCGGCGACATCCATCTTCCGGTATTCCAGTGCTGGTCACAATCCGGCCCTTCTGAAACCAGCCCTGACTTCGGAATGTCAGTGGTTGACTGTTGGTGGTACTCCTATAGGCGTACTCCCCGATTCAGAGTTCCCCAGTGGGGAGTTTCCCCTATCTGAGGGCGATGTTGCTGTTATATACACAGACGGTGTTGTGGAAGCTGTAAACAGGGAAGGGGAGCTCTTCGGAGAGGAAAAATTGTGCGATCTCATGGAGCAGAACCACAACTCAAACGCGGAGAGCGTCAAAGACGCGATCCTGTCTGAACTGGATTCCTACACCGAAGGCTTACCGCAAGCTGACGATACTACTGTCCTGGTACTGAAAAAAACCTGATAGACTACGATGGGAGCAGAGGAGTCTCTTTCTGCGCGTCAGCCAGCCAGGCGCTTAATTGCTTCGCCACAACCTGAACATGCGGTTCTTTCCAGATAGTTCTGTGAGTTCCTGGTACGACTTGCACATCCAGTCCTCTTAAAGCCAGATCGCGCCATGCTCCGACTCGATCCTGGAGATTTCTCTGGGATTTTACGGGTGTTTCTGCCAGCAGATAGACTACCTTCCCGGAGTAAGCTTGCGCTATGTAGCTCGATGTAACTTTATCAAGCATGTCACCTATGCGCCGGATATTTTTATAGGCTTCTGGCCTGAACATAAGATCCATCCTCCGAAAACACTTCAGAAGAAAAGCCCTGGTAATGTCTCTGAGGATCCTGGCAAGTTGTCCGCGTTTCAGATGATGGATTGAGCGTCCAGTATAATGCATCAGAGATTTCCGGGAACCAGAAGATTCAGAACTCCGTGGACTGGTTCGGGGAGGCGCGCTTTCTATTAAGACAACCAGCCCCACTTCCTCATCTTGCGCCAGCAACTGCTGGGCCATCTCGAACGCGATCCTTCCCCCTATTCCAGCCCCGCCCAGGAAGTAAGTGCCTGTGGGCTGGACAGTCTTTATCTCCTGGATATAGTGAGTTGCCATATCCTCAACCCGGGTATGCGGATTCTGCTTTCCATCCAGGCCCAATGCCCTCAATCCATAGAGCGGCTGATCGGTATCCATATGATTCGCCAGATTCCTATACATTATAACC
>Ga0272441_10016231_pt1 | contig 10324 bp, 10 predicted proteins | sample SSMProp6N_FD_193582 | JGI IMG/M metagenome (GOLD analysis project Ga0272441, IMG submission 193582) | Marine sediment archaeal communities from Little Sippewissett salt marsh, Falmouth, MA, United States - SSM-Prop-6N | ecosystem: Environmental > Aquatic > Marine > Wetlands > Sediment ... | reverse complement strand
AGATACCGGGCCGGCGTGGTCGACCGCGCGAGAAGCCTGACGTAACCTTGGGGGATCGGGCGTACGGAACTCCCAAGAATATAGCGGCCTGTCGCAGCCGGGGCATCCGTCCGTTGCTGGCGCAGATCGGTACGGACCACGGCAGCGGCCTGGGCACGTTGCGGTGGGTGGCGAAAAGCTGCCTGGCGTGGTTTGGTCATTGTCGACGGTTGAAATTGTGCTACGAGAGAAACGGTGCGCATTTCGAGGCTTTCCACGACCTTGCTGCTGCACTCATCTGCGCCAAGCAGCAGCAATGGGTTCCATGAGTTGTGAAACAGTTCCTTAGGCCGGAAGCGTATTACGGTGACCGAGACTTCGCGTGACGGCTCTTGGCTCCCCAATTCAGCATAGGAGCATGTCCAATGGGCCGTGGGATCCGGACAGACGGGTTCATGGCGGGGCGAGGCCCAGCGATGCTATGGGCTAGTCTGTGAAGTACCCACCTGCGAGAGACTAGCAGACCTGGAGTTTCCGCAGGAAACGGACTGCGTCCAGTCGAAAACGGACGGCCATGGGAGCTGATCCGAAGACCTCCGCCGTTAGCCGCAGGAGGGCATGTGTGGCCTGTGCATGATCCGTTGCACCAGGTCGAGGCCATGCGTCAGCCCAGATATGAACGGGACTGCCGCGCTGCTACCGTGTGTGCAGGCAGGGAAGATGCTTGATCTACTGGGGGCGGGCGCCAGTAGATGCACCGTTTGTGGATGCGACACCAGGGGAAAGGGCCGTGGTGTTGGCAACTCGCCAAGCGCTGCGGGTTTGCGACCTGTTCAGCAATGAGATTTGAAAGCTCCCGATCGATGGGGCTTCGACGCGGGGCCGCTGGGTGATGCGAGGGCTGGACGAAACTCCCACTGAGTGACAGCTCGGGGAGCTTGGCGTTTGCGCATGCCAGTCAGCCTGATCTGGAGTAGCTGACCGATCGCGACCTATCTTGCCAGACGTATTTCCACTTCAGGGTCGGCGGGATAGAGGAGGAAGGGACACAACACACGTGATGGTCTCGGGGGGGGCCACACGGACTGACAAGAATGGATACTGGCTTGCGAGAGGATATGCCGGAGAAGGGCACTTGGCCAGGGGCTATCGGTGTCGCCAAGCGAATAGGTGCTGGCGACCACTCAGTGGGTCCCACTGGTTTGGGATGGGTCCAAGGCTCGGCACAGGGTGGTTCGGGGGCAATGAGGGAGATTGGACGATCATCCACCAGCGTTGGTGAGGCCACAAGATCCGCAACGTGCAGAATACTTTTTGGCTTAGTCACACAATCAGTTGAAGGGCCGGATACGGGCAAACTGCACCTTGAAGAGGTAATAGCGGGCACGAACGCCAGGGCACACACTCCACCGGCAGATGCAGGTTTGCGTGGCGGCGCCGAAGTACCTTGCAGTCGACGCCAAGACGAAGGTGGCTGATGCCTATAGCCGTTCAGGCACATTCAACGATGCTGGGGATATCTTCCAGCACAGGCGTGCCTGTCACACCACCCATACGAGCCCCCCCGTGTAGGGAGCGTGCCTGTATCGTGCCACCGAAGCACGAGCCAGGCCTTCTGTGCAGGCGGACTTGTCATCTGCGTCGTCTCGCACACTTGATAAGTCCGCATTTGCAGACCAGCGACCCCAGAACATGGCAGGACACCATGTTTTGGCGGAAGAAATGAGGCAAGCAACGATGAAGAATGTGAATGATGCCAAGCAGGACGTTCCGGTCGCGCCCTCTCCCACATCGGACACAGAACAGAAGGATGCTGAGGAAATCCTTTTGCTGGATTCGGAAGGGTATGAACTGGAGCAGTTTCTTACACGGTGCGGCGGGAAGTAGTCTTCTGCCGCCCGAGTAGCCGCAGATGCATGATTACGGGTGGGAGGCACACAGCCTCCCACCCGTGCGGCACTGCCATTTTGGGCATCGTGCAAAACTCCGAAGTTGCTTCAGGAGTTGCAAGTGCGCGATTGCACACGCACCGCTCGACATCCTACACTTCACTGAACCGCAGCGATGTATTACGAAGGCAGACTGCGATCCTGCTCTCAAGACCGACACGCGGGCAAGCAGCTGGAGAAGAACCTACTCAGCTGCCGTAAGTTCGCTGCTTCGAGGGCGGCGTGACCGTGCGAGGTTGCCGAGATCAACCGATAGTTGCTTGAGCAGTGTATCGACTTTCGACGGCGAGCGGAGGACGCCTTGATCACGCGACAGCGCACAAGGCTGAGTTCGGCGTCCTGGAAAGACAGCTTGTCCCGAAACGTCAATTCAGGTGTTCGCGCAGAACCTATAGAGGGTCCATGGGCCTCACACATGTACGATGCCAACGGATTGCCGACGTCGTTTCGGGCCCCAAGGCTTGGCCGGTCCAGTCGGCGCGTCTACCGCAGGATCCATGTGCGGCTTTGAATGGGATTCTCTGGATTCTTCGCACAGGTGCTCATTGGAAGGACCTGCTCGAACAGCGTTTGCCACGTAGCGCCTCCCATCTACGATTGTGGCAGTGACGACAGTCGATTGTGTTCGACAAGATTCTTGCGCCCTTGGCGGAGGACTTGCAGAGCCCTGAGGCCATCGATCTGAGCGAGTCTCGGTTCTTGGTGTTTGGAGGACGTTCGGGAGATCGGTGACTCCCTGAATTTGGATGGCAATGATCGATGACCGTGTAGCAGCCGGGGCGACACGTCCGTGGCCGGATTCAGCACGGCTGTGTCCCCGCGCCACGTATCGCTGTACTCCCGACTTCGGAAAGCGCCTGGAGCTCATGTGCCTTTGGTTTGACACTCGCATGCAAAACCGATCAAGGACGAGCAGAGATCCACGTCTTCTCAGGCAGCTTCCGCGCGCGAAGGTGACGAAGAGCCGACCAGAGGCATCGCAATGGGATTGCCGCATTTGACTATTCGCTTCATAGATGAATCTCTTCGCGGCTTAGGGAAGGCATCGACCCGCCAGCTCCAGCGTGGCATAGCGCGTGGCAACTGGTCAGAGGAGTGGCGAGAAATAGCACGATACGAGTTGGCCTACAGACGTTGCGCAACGTTGATGTCTGAGGCGGAGGGAGATTTGTACCTCCGGCGAATACTGCCTTATTTGAAGTCGACCGTAGGGGCTGGAGGGTCTGTCCTAGATATCGGTGCCGGAGCTGGACGGCTGGCCATTGCGCTAGCGAGATGTGGATTTGAGCTTCATGCAATCGATCCGTCTCCGTCGGCCCTATGCCGTCTCCGGAAACGCGCCGTTCGGGAAGGAGTCGAGGGCAAACTGCACATGTATTGTGGGAGAGCATGCGATTTGAGGCGGTTTCCGGATGGTGCGTTCGACTGTTGTTTGTCCATCCAGACGCTGATGTACTGCATGGATGCCGGCGCAACAAGGAGCTTCATGACGACGTGTGTTCGCCTCGCCCGCAAGGCTGTATGCATCGACATGGTATCTAAGTATGGAGCCCTTATGGCAGGGCTGGAGGAGATACGTCCGTGCGCGTCGGATCACCTGTCTCTCTGGCGGTGCGGGAGGATCTTGCGTCCCGGCGGCGGCGGAAGTGAACGCTTCCAATGCATGACCACCGACGAGTTCCGGCATATGCTGGCCAAGGCAGGACTTGTGCTTGATTGCATCGCTCCTGTAGGTTATAGACAGGTAGTGTTGAAGAATCGAAAAGGTGGCTGCGGTTGCGAGGAACTTGAGCACATCTTTGAAGGAGACCCTAGGGCTTCGGAGCTATCGCTATTCATCTTGGGGCTATGCCGCACCACGTGAAATCGAGGAGCTGATACATGTCAATCCAGTTCATGAGCGAACGCCTTAAGCAGTTGCACTGCCGGGTGGTTGAACTTCTAGGATGGTCCGAGCAGGCAGGAATCAAGCAGGCCCTCGGCTATTCGTTGGCTTACCTTGAGGGGCGGGACCCGTTCCAAGCACGAGCGCCTGACACGTATCTCTCTCCCCTTCTGGCTTTCTTGACAGACCATCTCGATGAAGAGGCCAGGCTGCTGGAGGTGGGAGCCGGCACAGGACGGTTTACGATTCCTCTGGCTAAGGCCGGTTTCCATGTGGACGCCGTAGAACCAGCAGCCACAGGACTGGAAACAATTGCGGAGAAGGCTCGGCAACTGGGATTGGAGGACCGGATCCAGTGCCTGTGTGGTTCCTATGACTGCCTGGGAGATCTTGATTCTGGTGCATATGATGGCTGCCTTGCCCTGCAGTCAATCATGTACTGCGACGACCTGGACACTGTGCGAACGCGCGTCGCAGAATTATCTCGGCTTGCCCGATCCGTGATCGCTTTCGACCTAGTTTCCAAATATGGATACATCTTCGCAGGTGTTCCAGATGTGCCGGCCACCATGGAGACGATTCGCACCATCTACGAGCAAGGAACGATGCCCGGGAAGGATACGCACCGTAAGGAGAGGCTTTGTTTCGCAACGTATGACCAGGTTGCCGAATTGGTGGCTCAATCACCGCTGTCTTCACCTAGGATGCTTCCCGTCGGGTATGATATGGTGATGGGGTGTAGACTGCCGGCTGCCGAGGCCACCATTGTCGACGAATTCTTCCGAACGGACCCTAATATGCGCGACTTGTCCATGTTTTTTCTCGTGCTGGCCAACTCACAGAGTCACCCCGAGGGTGGCACGAAGCGCTCAGGTCAGGTACCACAGAACAGTTGAAGACCGTCTGGACCTGGCTGCTGACACCGATTACACACGCATAGTGAACATGCCTGTGATACGGGCGACTCTGGTGTGTTGACAGAACCGGAGAAGGCTGCAGGGAAGCAAGCGGATTGGCCCTAGATGACGCCTGCCTCCGGTCCGCTGACGAAGATAGTCATGCCACGGTCATCAGGTATCCAGCGAACACAACATAGAGAGATGGCGGTCGATGTGGTAGCCATCGGCGCTTCAGGACACGGCTGCGGCGATGTTTCTGGCGCCCTAACGCTTGCTGAGTGGCTGGCACGACATGGCTGGAACGTCCGCCTGCGCTGCTGCAGCAAGCAAACAAAGCAAATCCTTGATACCCTCGCGCCGTCGGGCCTGCCGTGGCTCAACCGCGACGCCGCTAGCCGCATAGGGCGCGGGCGCCGGGTGCTTGTATGTCCAGGGCTCACTGCTCAGGCGCTATCAGCGCTTCAACGTGCCACGAAGAATGCGCTATGCGTGCAGTGGCATGAGTTCGGACCACCTTTCGAGGATGGGGTCGATGAACAGCCAAACGTTTTGAGGGTTTTCTCGGGACTGGAGTTTGATGCCTCAAATAGGCGGCATATTCAGGCCGGCCCTCACCGATCAGCATATATGGACTCGCTGCTCAATGGCGCACAGTTCACTTCCTTTCGGGCTATGCGTACATGTGTGGCACCTGAAATCTCCTCGCACCTGAGGCGACAAGGTAACGTGGTTTCCGCTGAGCGGCTGGCCCTCCGTCATTGGTCGGTGTTCTATACGAGTCATCAACCTTCACAGGGTCTCTTCTTTCGTCTCGTCAAGCACGCTTCGACATCCCGCACTCCGGTTGTCGTGTACACCTTCTGTCTTCCCGAAATGGCTGCTAAGATACAACGGCACGCTGACATGATGGGATTGGAGTTCATTCAGAGTAGCGGCGGCTGGCCGGCAGGAGGTGCGAGGTCATGGCGGCAGCCCGTAGTGATTATGAACCTTGGACGCGTGGACTACAGGCTTTTTGCCAGGATCTTGCTGGCTGCTGACTGGCCCAGTGTCGTGACGGGAGACATGTCTTTGTCTCTAGCGCTACAGAAATGCGCTAGCCGGTTTGCCGCACCATTCTTCTATCATGTGGCGCCTTGGAAGATCTGCTGCGCAAGGGCGCTACTCAAGCGGTTCGATCATGCGCACAATGGATTGGCTCGTATGTTGTACACATACATGACACAGGATCACGTTGTCCAGGACGTGATCGATGGTGTGGCTGCGATGAATCGCCAGGCAGCGGGCGCCGACTTGCTGCTTTCCGCGTTCGATGTAGATGGTGCGCATCGTTGGCGATCGGCGGCTTGCAGTATAGTGAATCACCTGCGACAGGAACGTCGTGAAGCGCTGTCGTGTGGTGACGTAACGGCCTTTCTTGGGGAGACCGTAGAGTACATTCTCCGTGGGCTCGCCGAAGGCAGTGGGCTGAGAGCTATCCGTCATGGTCTCTCAACTGGCCGCTGAGCTTGCCGGTCTGGACGTGTGAGAGAATTGCTGCGTCGTTCGGCAATACCGCTGCCGGATCCCGGGTACTGCGGAGTCACCGCCAGAGAAGGAGCAACCGTTCTGTGAAGCCGACCAGCAAACGTTCCCGTTGCTTGTCAAAGTATGTTTTGGTCGTCCCCAATCCATCTGGCACGCACGCGACCCTGTTCAATCTCCGCACGGGGTTGGCAGCGCGCGTCTCCTGGTCGGTTGGAAAGGAGCTAGCAGGAGGGAGTGTTGAGGCTGTGGCAGCTAGGTTTCGCCCGGAAGAATCTAGACGCTTCTTCCTGCAAGAGTTTTGCATCCCGAGCGACTTGAGGGAAACGGACGACATGCTGGCGAGTCTGGCCGCCAAACGGATTGACACCAAGGCCGTCGCGGTCACATTTGCTCCCGGCATGGGATGCAACATGAGCTGCCCCTATTGCTTTATTGCGGGAAGTCAACACCCACCGATCGCAGATGAGCCAGTCATGAGGTCTCTCAAGCACTGGATCAGCCAGTTGATTGAGGCGACCGTACCGAATCGATTTCGCCTGGCCTTCTATGGTGGAGAGCCGCTGTTATACATTAGGCACATTCGGCAACTGGTTTCGCAGGCAACGCGGTCAGCTCACGCGATCGGGGCGTCCTGCGACGTCTATATCAGCACCAACGGATCACTGTTGACCGAATGTGACATCCGTAGCGTTTCGGCACTCTGTGACGACCTCGAATTGCAGGTGACGCTTGACGGCCCGCCGGCCGTTCACAACGCCAGACGGCCGTTGCGGAATGGAGGCGATAGCTTTCGATCTGTCTTGGCCGGCGTTCGTGCGGCTGTGCGATCGACACGGCTGCGCGTTCGGGTTAATGTGGATGTGCAGAACGTAGCGAGTATCCCCTACCTGTTCGACATCTTGGTACAAGAAGGCATTTGCCCCCCGGCAGATGTCATGCTTTGGCCGACCCAGCACACGGTTGTGGAACAAGACCACTGCAAACAATACGTTGGATCCTATGCGGACAGCGCGGTCTGGCTATCTGGCCTCTGGGAGGAGATGGCCACCCGTGGCATCCGGCCGTACGGAAAATGTCCTCTTCCTGGCCTGTGCATGCGAATGCACGCCTACTCATTTGCAGTGGGTGCGGACGGCTTCATCTACCGCTGTACCGGTGAGATCGGCATCAACGAGGAACCGCTGGGGCACGTTGCGGACGAGCGTGTTGGCGACGTCCTGGGTAGTGTCGAGCTGTTCTCTCTCCGCGATGTCTGCACGGAGTGCCAGTTCCTGGCTATCTGTGCTGGCGGCTGCACAGTGCAGCCTCGGCCTCAGTCTACTCACGCCGATGGCGGATGTGAACTACATACATTCTACAGCATGACGTACGGACCCTTCTTGAACGCCAGATGGGGCCAAGAATGAGCACTAGCGAACCGATCACGTACGATATCTTGAGAGTACTCGGCAAATGGGCTCAAATCGGAACCAACAGTCCTGCGATTCGGAGGGGTTTGCTACGTTACTTCAGCAGCCTGCATCAAAAGGCAGTGCTTCCGGACTGCGCGGAGGTCGCGACATTTCATCTTTTAGTGTACCGGCTCGGCCATCGCACGAGATTTCGGGCCGCCTCGCCCGAGACTGTATGGGACACCGATTCGGAACCGCGCGCCCTGTGCATGCTACGAACGCTGTTCGGGAAGTACTTCTGGACACGCGAGACGAACCACGTGCTCTATGAAGGTACAGCCCTAGCGGATGCGGCAGGCGGTCACCTCTTGCTAGGCCCGCCAGATCTCCAGGCTGCACTCACTACGAGCCTGATCAGCCAGGGTTGGACCTACAGTGGCGCCATAGGCGTGATTGAACTTCCGACACAGAACCTTTGCTCGCTGGCACTTCCCATGTTGGTGTCAGATCGTTGCGTACGGGCATTCAAGAGCCTCCAGGCTCGCCTCACCGCTGAAGACGAATGGGGATACGCTGACAACGCAATACGCCTGTGGGTACTGGATCCGTGCCGCATGCTCGGTGCGGGGATCAGCCCGCCCGTGCCGATAGCATCGATAGTATTACTCAGTTCTTGTTCTTCTGGTTTGAGCAAGTTGAGGAAGATGCCCACTGAAGAGGCGATGCAGTTGCTCGTCGCCGAGGCAATCAATATCGCCTATCATCACGACAAGGAAGCAGTTATCAAATGTCTTCACGGAATTGCACTGAAACCTGGTGCGGTAAAACACCTGCACATAGCCGGAATAGAGCAGGCCGCGAACCTAATGGCGAGTGACTCGTCTCCTAAGAGCGGCGACACGTGACGCCGGGTACGTCACACATACGGCGTGCTTTAGAAGATCTCGTGCGCGAGTACCATCTGGCTCTGCGAAAGGGCCAGCTGACAAAGGCATCGAGGTTCTGGAACTATCCCTGGTCTCATAGCCTGCGCCGGCGCGTGGTCTTGGACCGCAACTGGCTCTTAACGCGGGCTGCGCCGGTTCATATCTACCACGTGATTAGTGGGGATGTTGGCATCCTGTCCATTTCGGCCAGATCCATGGGGCAGAGGGCTCGTCCGTCTCCTGGAGCCACTTTGCTGGCGCAGTGGGGTGCGGTCGTCCGAGGCAGCAGTGCGGGCTTCCGGCAACTTGCAAGTAAGCTCGGTAGGCTAACACGGCGCCTGTCGGGGCGCAGCTGTTCGAGGAAGGCGAGGGGCCCTTCGCGTTCTCTCCTCACGCACACGGCTGAAGTGTGCCGTGCGACATTGAGCGAGTTTCGAGCACGTCGGTTCGCGAATCGTGTGCCTGTCGGTTACGTCTGGCAAGACGGCGAGCTTCAACTCTTGACGGCTTTGGATGCGGCACTGCGGAGTATGACTGTCGCGTATGACCGGATGGCTATTTGCCAACTGACTTTTCACTATCCCGCATTCTCTGTACCGACCTGGGTGCTGCAGTGGCAGCACGCCAGAGCCGAGTGGATAGCGTCGCAGCTTGCCGTTACCCCTGATCGCCACCTCCACATCTACATAGTCGCTGACATTGGCTCTGTACTACAGCGGGGGGGGATATTCTGTGGTGCTGACGCCGTAACGGATCCACTGTCGCTCTCTATTCTGACCCAGTCATTGCCAAATGACCATGAGATTACTCATGCCTTGAGCGCATACTGGCCCGGATGGCCTCCCGCCTATCTGAGGGAGGGGCTCGCAGAGTGCTTCGGGCGGTCGAGAGATGTCCCAGAAATCGTACCTCCGAATATCGAGTGTTACTTGCATCGCATACTTTCAGACCAAGCCTTCTGGCGAGAGCCGTCTTCACTTGCATTTGCACGTGCGTTTGTCCGGTATCTGTTTGCAGAGCATGGGATCGATAAGCTTCGACGCCTGTACTGTACGTCGCATAGGATGGGTGTCAAGCGGACCCTTGAGAAGGTCTACGGTATACCAACGTCACGCATGACTGGCCAACTGAGAGATTTCATCGCACAGGGACGTTGGCCGTACCATGCAGGCCCCGAGGCCCAATGCCATCATGATGGGCGGTGGCCGTACTCGGGCGCTGAAACGTCCAAGCCGCGTGAGAGGGCCCACCGACGGTGGAGTTGACTTGCAGCCTAGGCCATGGCCAAGAATTCCTCGTCGGGCGATGTGGCGGCGCCCCCAGGACGTAACCGTCGGTAAGCCGCATCTTCCATTTGCCACGATGCGGAGCGAACATGCCTTCCCACAAGCACAGCGTGCTTGCCGCCAAGAGCGTCGTTGCGGGGTCGGCCCAGGTGCCTAACAGCGCTTTTTTCAGACGCAGGCTAGTGTGGTCAGCAGGTAAAGCAAGGAGCGGTTTCTATCCGCCGGCGCTCCTGAGCGAACCAGTGCGAGAAGATGTGATGGCTGCCGCCATTGCCGTGCTCCAATGACGCTTCCGGCCTCGCTTGTCCTTCCTCGATGGCAAGCCGCTGTCGGTGAGTTTCTGCTCACACGACTCGGACGCACGGGTCGGGTACGCCACGAGGGGATTCGCTCGGGGATATAAGCTGCATGCGTTGGCCAGCAGCGATGGTCGCATTCTGCGGCACGCTTTGCGGCCCATGAACGAAGGCGAAGCCAAGGTG
>Ga0272441_10016230_pt1 | contig 10325 bp, 17 predicted proteins | sample SSMProp6N_FD_193582 | JGI IMG/M metagenome (GOLD analysis project Ga0272441, IMG submission 193582) | Marine sediment archaeal communities from Little Sippewissett salt marsh, Falmouth, MA, United States - SSM-Prop-6N | ecosystem: Environmental > Aquatic > Marine > Wetlands > Sediment ... | reverse complement strand
CGAGGGTAGAGCTGACCCACGGGCGCGAGTACCCTTTCCCAATGGCCAAGGACAAAGGGGGGCCAGTCACTTTCGTCTTTCTTCCTGTTGTGTTTGACAACTCGCCATCCACGTTGACTCACTTGCGCTTCCTCCTAGGCTTTTCGACGACGCGCTTCGTCGGGGAATCTCTTCATACACCGATCGTGGTAAGGGTCGATCTGCCAATAGCTATTCCAGTTGCATCGTAGGTGTTGTTGATGGCCGCGGTGACGTTCGCGGTGCCTTGCCGATAGATGTCTCGGAGAACCGGCCAGAGGTCTCCAGCTCGCTTGACGCGAAAGGCGTTGTAGATCTTCGTGCTCATTGTCTCTGACTTTACACCGATTCGGTGTACCCTCAGGGGTAATGGCTAAGACCAAGTCCCTGCTCACTGTCGAGATCCTCGAACGGCACCCAGGTAACTCTGGAGAGTGGCTCGACCATGCCTAGGGGCCGTCTCCCCAAACCATGGCCTAGCGTTATGCGTCGGCTCTGCCGCGCGGCAGTCAAGGGGTACGGTGGGCAGGACGACGGCATGTTCACCGTGGCCCAGTTTCACAACGCCTACACTCGGGTTCGGCACGTCGAACCCTGGTCGAGCGAAGTCCATGATTGGCTCGATTCGTCGGAGTTTGTCGTGAAAGATGGTAGGGCTCACTACCGGCTTGTCGAGACCCCGCCCGAGATAGGGACCACTTGGGAAGATCGGTTGACAGACCCGATAGTGGGTCCGCGCAAAGTGCAAGTGGTGGGCGTGGACGGTGATTGGATTTCGCTGGTCCCGCTAGAACCCGCAGCCCCACCGGGAGTGAAGTCACCTCTGGCGGCTGAGTGGCTCGCATTTGTGGCCCAGTATGACCCTTGGGTTCCGAATTTGTGGGCTCGTTTGTTGAGTGAGTCGGTGTAGATATGTCCGAACGTTTCCGAAAGTCATCTCGTATAGGGGAACATGGATACTCTCATGATTGGTGACAAGGTTGAAGTCCGCCGGATCATGGCCGGCTGTGCTCCTGGACACGGTGAAGTCATGACTGGTTGGGTAGATGGTTTTGAGGTCGTGTCTCTGGAAGGCTCCAATGTGATGGTTCGCCACACTTTGGGAGTTTTCGAGGGCGTGGTCTCTCGGGTGGACCAGAAAGACGTTCGGAGAGTTTGATGCGCTCCAAGCCCAACCGCAATCCAGGCGTCCGACTGGAGCCTCCCTATGACCAAGCTTCCCCTTGGAAGCTTGTGGCGGCCGTAGAAGAGACCGTGGTCAATGCGAAAACCGCCCAGGCGCTGCACCAGACCTGTCAGATCCCCGTTGGCGTAAATGGACTCAAGCCAGTGGACCCTGCGAGGGTCCACCAGGTCATTCAGCAGGGATACCCCCTGAGCAATAAGGCCCGCCGGATACTGGGGGTCACGTGATCCTTGTGCGTGTGGAACTGCATAGTGCCCAGACAGGCCGGGTCACTGAGCTGGGCCGGATGAAGCTCTGCAATCAGGGCGGAAGGTTCGATGATACCCGTGGCAACTACTCGGTCGAGGTGATGCGTCGGGGTACCCTCGACGTAGTTCAACGGCGGGGCGAAGTCCGGGATTACCCCCGCAAGTCCTACAGCATTTGGAGACTCGTGATGCTGGCTCTCCAGAGTGCTTTTGATAAGGGGGGGGGAATGATGCCTGGTGCACAGCAGACGTGTGAATCTGACCTAGCACGAAGGTTTTCACAGCTGGTTTGCGACTATTTTGACGCAACGGAGTGTAACTTAGCTACCTTATCGGAGCTGATGAGGCTCAAGAGCACGAGTCTGCGCCGCATCGAGCGTCAAACACGCATCTGCCTGTCCATGCTCACTGTGTGCCGGCAGCATGAAGACAAGATCGACTGGGGCGTCAAGCAGCGACCAGAATTCCCGCGCGTTAGGGATATCCTGCTCCAGGCTAAGCATGAGCCTGAGGGACTGGCGGTTGCGCTCACCCGTTGGAAGGGCAAATGACTCCTCAGAAAAAGAGGCAGCTTCTAGGTAAGGAGCGGGTGCGGGCCTCGCGTTCGCTCGATGAGGCCCAGAAACTACCACCCGTCAACGACCTGTGGCTGGCTCTCGCCCTACTCATCAAGAGCTGGGGTGGCGAGACCATTCGCTAAATCGTTATGCCCTTTCGGGAATCGTTGGCCAAGCAGCAGGGCTTTCCCACAATCCCCTATGTCGAAGTCCAGAACTTCTCCCGTGTGGGGTGGTCGGGACGACCATTACCGTGTGCTCACCGAGATCGGGTCTAGAGCCCACTACGCGCATGAGCGCGAGAGGGAATGCCCCAAGTCTTCCGAATCATGACCTTGCAGGTTGACCACAATACGCGAGTTCCATCTCTCAGGTACGTGAATGGGAAATTGGCACTGGTTTGGGTGGATTCACTGAACGTTTTGGGGACGGCCATCGTAAGGGGGAATATGATCACATTAAATCCAGACGAAGGCACGGTCCACTCGATTCAGGGTACCGTTGTCGAGGTCATGTACGACCGTTCGAGCCTGTACTGCGGTTGGGAAACCGTCACCGACAGTGAGTTCCCAATGGCTAGGGTCGAGTGGCAAGGACTTCACGGGGTGGGTGGGCAGCTTGCTCAAGGCGAGGATGCCCAGACCGTCATCTCTCACGCAGGCAACCTAAAGGTAGGCGACCAGGTGGCCTCCAGCTATGCGTCGATGGGTCCCGATTTCCGCCACGACGTGGAGTATTACACGCCGGCTTTCGACGGTTGGCAGAAAGCGAGCGACTGATGAATACGAATACAAACTGGGCACACCTTCACCAACTGACCGAGGACGCGGCTCAGTATGCCCCGAGCTGGCCCCCCAACTTCGGGGGGAAGGGCGTCAACGCTCGCGTCCACGACGAGTCCACGTTCGGGCTCGCCAAGCTCTACCTCCGCGCCAGCACAGCCATCCACCAGGCGTGGGAGGCGATCCATAAGCACGGCAAAGACTCTCCTCAGCCTCATTTGCGGGAGATGGTCTACTTCGCATTGGCCGCCGGGAGGCTCCATAAGGCTGTTGTCGAGGCCTTAGGGGGTACGCCGGATCCTTGTACTCTTTGCTACACCAGTGACCACGGCAAGGGTATTGGCCCCCAGCTACATGTTCAGGGGCTGCGCTGGCGGTGGGGCTGTGTAGACAGGGGATATGTCCCTGCCGAGGCAGCTGAGGCGTTCGCCAACGGGGGCTCTCTCGAAGAGTTCAAGGCTGCGCTTGACGCCACTGCTGATATCCGTGACGGCTACGACAAGCACATGGTGGACTGATCCCTTCACTCTGCGCCTGCACGACATGGTGACCATGTCCTACACGATCGGGTGCGCCGACCCCGGGGCCATGGTCAAGGAGTGGCGCGCCCGCCACGAGGCGCGCAAGGCGGCCCGAAGAAGGCCAAGAAGTCGAGCCGGCGCCGACGCCGCATGAACGAAGAGCAGGAATGCCTCTACCTGGAGTCCCAGCAGGATTAGGCCCATGGACCTGGAGTTCGACCCCTGCCCCCGAGCTGGCCGCCTCCGTGGATCGTAGTCGGCATTCTTCTTGTGAGCCGACCCAGACATGACGACTGCCAAGCGCGTGGCACGCCGCTTTAAGGCCACCCACGGCCTGCCGGCCTGGATGAAGACAGCCAAGGATCGGGCTACCGTCGAGGTCGTCACTCGGGGGGAGGCTCATGAGGCCGTTGCCAAGATCGTCGAGTGCGTCCGCAACCTCGACGACGATCTGCGCTTCTACTGCGACGACGAGAACAGCCTCATCGCCGAGGTCAGCAAGCACTTCGAGGTCTACTCGGTTGAGGTCGAGGAAGGGCTCGGTAACGAGCACTACCCCGAGGTCAAGACCACCATCGTCATCGACGACATTTGGAACGACGGCTTCATCCGTGCCCTGCTCTTCGTCATGTACCTGGGGTCGGTGGGCAGCTCGCGGGGGATCGACGTCCGCCCCCGCGGGGCCACGAGCAAGCTCGAACCCCTGTGTGGGGTGGGCGGGGACGGCTCTGATAGCATCGAGCACCTATTCCTCGACGGCAAGGAGTTGGGTATCAAACCTGGGCATGGTTTTGGAGCACTCACCTGAACGACTTGAGAATCGCACGGCGCGTCGCGGCTCGTACCAGGACGGCTTTTCTTCGAGCTCGCTGGTCCAACCTGAAGGGGTGGCATGAGGTGGGGTTCAAGCCGCTGAAAGAGCCATCCCCCGACGCGCTGCTTGGTGCTAGACTAGGGCATTATGCCCGACGACCGCAAGCACCGACTGATCGACTTCCTCAAGCAAAAGGGTGTTGATGCCAGCGTCGAGATTGCCCATGACGGCTTTGAGGTCAAGGTTGGCCAGGGGGGCCACTTGCTGGTACCGTCCACGTTCGAGGGCTCGACTGTGCGGGTCAACCTCCAGATGCCCCTAGGCCGCCGCCGCAGGAAGAGGTGACCCCAGCTGCCAGCTGGTGTAGAGTGGGGTTGGCCGTGACGACGGCCAGCACCCCCAGCTGAGCCCGACCCCTACGACGGGTTCATCATTACGGGGCGAAAAGGGTCCGCAACGCTCTTGTCGTCGGTCGAAGTCCACCTCCAGGTGGGTCCGGCGTAGGGGCGGCGTCCACCTGGCTGACCGTGGATTTCCAACATGACCAACTCTCGCAAGGCGCGGGCCAAGAAGCTCGCGAAGAAGCTCGGCGTTTCCCACCAGGGCGCCACCAACCTCATGCGCCAGCAGCAGGACCAAGACCTCCAGACACGCGTACGTGACGCGGCCCCCTTCTCGCGCAACCACACGGTCCTGTTCGACCGCATCGACGACGCCGCTCCCTGGTACGACCACGATGAAGGGCCACTCCTCGTCCTGGACAGCCTTCATAACGGGGTAGCGACGTTCCGCACGATCAAGGCTCGTTTCGAGATTCGGCCCCGTGGTCTTCGCATCCCTATCCACGAGGTGAGTGTTGCCGACGCCCGCCAGCTCATCGACGACCTGCTCGCGGACAAGCTCGACGAGGACCACGCGGTTTGCCCTTGGAAACCCACGCGTACGGGCCTCTGGTTCGGGATGGCGCTCACCCCCAACCCCATCTACAACGCCGTCGGGTCACCGCCCTGGTACCAGCGGAAGTTCGAGGTCATCGAGAACGGCCTTTACCTCCCGCTCCCCCCAGAATCCTTCGACGAGCTGGTCTTCCAGATCCGTGAGTTCCTGAAGGTCAACCCTGACTACCGGCTGCTCACCGCGGACGACCCTAAGGCACACTACATCGGGTTCGCCGCCGTGGCACCTGGCAAGCCCGACCGCTATTGGCAGGTCCACCTCGAACAGCTCCGGCACGAGCAACTGGCGGATGCCCTCAAGCTCGCACTTCGGTCGAGCGCAGGCCGCGTCAACCTGACGGCGGCCATCGCTGGCATCGATAGCGGCGCCATCGACCCGCGGGAGATCACCTCGGGCGAGCCCCCCATCGTCTTCGCCACCAAGCGCGCCGAGATCACACCCGCCGACACCCCCCGCGGGATGAGCGCCGATGACGTTACCATCGACCTCGACACGGAAATCCCCCTCTCACAGATCGACATTCCGCCCGAGACCCGAGAAGCCTTCCAGGCCGCCACGACAGCCACCGCAGCCTTCAACGAAGGTCTCACCTTCGAGCTGGCTGAGCCAGACGAGATCCTCAAAGAACCCGTCTGGACGCAAGCAGAGACACGGCTCCAGCAGGAGGTCGAGGACGCTCTTCGCCATGTCAACCAGTTCGCGATCCCCTACAAGAAGGTCAGCATCCGGTTCGAGAACGAGGACGGCACTCTCTGGGGCTCCGGCGACGCAGAGGACCCGCCCACCCCTTATGACGAGATCCGGGCACAGATCGACATCAATGCCCACGTCCAAGACCTGCTCCAGCGGAAGGTCTGGATTGTCCGCCGCGCCTGGAACCTCCACTTCCAGGAGGTCTCTTTGAACTCGTTGCCCTCTGACCTCTCCTTCGAGGGGCGGTCTGAAGAGGATTGCGTTCGCATCATCAAGGGTCGGCACGAGTGGCACAAGACTGGGATTTTCGAGCGGTTTGGCTATCTGTCCGCATCGTGGTCCGCCCGGTGTAGAATCTGGGCATGAGCCCTCAATCAGCCGCAAACCTGGCTCAAGCCAGGCGTAGGCACATCAACGCCCAGCGCCTCGCCGCCGCCAGCGCGCATCTCGCGTCCAAGCCGAACTGACGATGCCAGTCTATGTCGCCCTGTTCAACGGGCCGGACCGCGAGGTGAGCGCGCCCGACTACGAGCGTCTGGCGGTCGACCCCGAGATCGAGCCCGAGGGCTTCAACCTCTCGGCTGAGTTCCCGGTGGCGACGACCGAATGGGGCACCGTTACTCACTTCGGCATCTTCGATTCCGCGGGGATGCTGCTTTGCGACGGAGCCCTGAACAACAACATTTACGTTAACACAGGAGTTTCCGTGTGCCTCGACATCGGGGGTGACGACTTCGCCGGCCGCATTGTCGAGGGGGCCCACCTCTCCGACCGCGGGCCGCCGCCCCCGGCGCCTCCGGCACCAACCGTGTGGGAGCGCCTCGACCTGGAGGACGAATGACGTACCCGGTGGACACAACCACCCAAGTTCATGCCTCACGTCCGTACTGAGACCTGCTGCGTCACCCCGCCCAGCACGAAAGCCCCGAAGCGGTTCCATCATGAGCTATGGTCTGACCCATCGCGTCCTGTTCGCCCACGGTATTCCAGACGAGGAAGCCGAGATGGTGACCTGGCGCCGCACCTTCCGGTACTCGCCTGTCCCTTACGGCGACTTCGGCATGGGGTGGGAGCGTACCGAGCCCAACTTCTCGGCCCCCACCCACCGTTTCGAGCGCAATCAGGCCAAAGCGCTCGCGTTCATCGAGTCCCACCCCCTCGACCCCAAGGACCGAGGCTACTTCGAGATCTGGCGACGGCGCCTCGACCCGTGCGAGTTCGCCGCCGCCCTAGCCTTCGACACCCTGGTCGCCGAAGTGACAATCACGCTCGCCCAGCTCTCCGGCGAGTGTCTACTTGTCTACTTCTCGGACTACGAGTTCCACAAGATGCGTTTCGCCCTGCGCCGCTACCCCGTCGAGCCCGTGGGTGGGGTCAGTCTGAAGCCACCCTTCAGCCTGCCTCTGCCCAAGACCTACCGCACGCTTGGGTTCAAGATGCCAGTGCTGCCAGACCCCTACCCCTCAATCTGGGAGCGGCTGTAGGTCGTCAACCCCAACCGCTGGTGGACTGCTGATCTTCTTGTTGCCCCGCTCTGGTCGTGGGCGTCCCCCTCTGCACAGCTGACCCGATCGAGGGCATCGGCCACGAGGTCACCATCGAGCGCCGCTACATCGACGGGCGACTGTCGGTGGACCCTTCTCACCGAGCATCCCCTGACCGTGACCCCCTCGCTCTTGTGCCCGATCTGCAAGCACCACGGCTTCGTCCGCGGAGGGAAGTGGGTTCCGTGCTGAGCCAGCGCGTGGCGGCCCGATGGAAGCTAGCCCGCCGCGTGGCGGCCCGATGGAAGCTCGCTGCCTTCATCCCCGACAAGTTCTTCCGGGACTGGGAGAAACGCCACGTCGCGCTGCTCAAAGGGAAGCCGGGCTCCGACCCCGACGACTGGATCGCTGACCTCATTGAATTAGGCAAGTTCTATGAGGGGTTTGCCAAAGATTTCGAGCAGTTTGATGTCCTACCCCAGGCGCGTGAAGCGGTCGATCGTCGTGCCAAGATGGCTGACGAAGCCATGAGACGCCGCATCGACAATCTGCGCGAGGTCAAGGAGCTCTACGGGGACCGACCCTTGAAGTGGGACGAGCCGCGTTCCGACGCCTACTACGAGGTCGTGAGCAAGCTCGCCAAAGCCTACCGGAAGAAGGGCGATCTGCTCGTGTGGGCGTGGAAGGTCGACAAGGGCAAGTTCGAGCGCCTGGTCGCCAAGTACGAAGCCCACCATCGCGGGAAGCCGCTGAGCCACGACGACCGCAACAAGCTCCGGGCGCTGGCCGCGCGCACCGTCAAACGCGAGCGCATCACCACGCAGAAGCCGCACGAGTGGGTCGACTGGATCAGGGAGGTGCTGGCTGCCAACTACTCGGAGCAGGCTATTCAGAAGACGGCCCCCATCACCGAGTTCGACCTCGGCGGCGTGAAGATCGTCATCGACGACACGACGGTCACACAGGCCCAAGCACACAAGTACGTCGACTCGTTCGACAAGGTTCGCCAGGACCTCAAGCGCAAGAAACTCGACAAGGCGTGGTACGGCACGATCTTCGTCCAGTGCGAGGACTGCGGTGGGGTCAACCCCAACACGGGTGGCGGCGTGGGTGGCTGGTACGAGGGCCTACCCGATACGGTGACCATCTTCTCCCGGCCCGGTACGGGTGCCATCCAACTCACCATCCACGAGCCGGGCCACCGCTACTGGGTCAAGCACTTGACGAGCACCCAGCGGGCGCGCTTCGTCGACCTCATCAAGCTGCCAAGCGTCGCGCGGCCGTGGGCCCCTGCCAAACCCAAGGGTGAGCGCCCGAAGCCATGGGTCGACATCATGTCGGACATGGTTGCCGCGCGGCAAGCCGCCAGGGCCATCGTCAAGGAGGTTGAGGGGATGGTGCAGGGCCCCGTGGGCATGAACCGCCTTGCGCTCGCGCTCGAACAGCTGGGGTCAGCGTTCATCGAGCCGACCAACCAAGCCGTTCCTGGGCTCCAGCCGCCACCCAGAGACGGCCTGTCGAAGCTCATCTACGCCTTCATGGACCCGCTGCCCTCGACCGGGCGTGGCACCATTGAGCCCACTGAAGCTGCCCGCTTGGTGCGCGAGTTGCGCGACTGGGTGGACGATACCTACGAGCGGGTCCGTAACGAGTCCGACGCGCTCGCAGACGCCTACGAAACTGAGGAAGCCAAGGCCGAGTCTGAGTACCGGGACCGGCTCAATGAATGGAACCAAAGCTTGGAGGAGAGCGACAAGCCCGTCACGCCCGTGTCGGACTACGGTAAGAGCAACGTTGATGAGGCGTGGGCAGAGGCGTTCATGCACTACGTGCTCGACCTGGACATGGCCCGCGACCAGGCCGAGTCGTTCAAGAGCGTCCTGGAGATGCGCTGATGGGCGCTGGATCCCGATGCCCGACCGGCACACTGGCTCCATGGGAAGGGGTCTCGCGACGAACTCACAGGTGGACTCCTTCCTCGACGGCAAGCCGGGCCTTCGCTAGCTGGGGGCGTTTCGGTTGTCCGCCTGAAGCTTGTCGAGGGTGCGCTGCCCGATCACCCACATGACGCCCTGGATGAAGCCCAACATCCGCTGGGCTTCATCCAGGTTTCCGCCCGCGTTGGTGTCCCGCTGGAGGTCCTGGAGGTACTTGGTGAGGTGCTCATTCAGCCACTGGGCGTGGGCGAGCGCCTGCTGGGCCGTGGGCAGAATCGAGCTGGAGGGGAACTTCTTAGGCTCGATGCCCCGACCTTCGAGCTTCTCGTGGTACTTGTGGACGACGGAGAGGATCTGAGCGAGGGTCATGCCCAGAATCTACACCGACTCGACGATCTCGTGCTCGACGCCTTCCGGGAAGCGGATGGTGAGCCCCTTCAGCAGGCGCTCGTGCTGGTTGTAGACGGGCAGCCCAGCAGCTCCAAGGCGGCGGCCATCTCCTGGTCGCCCTCGGCCCAAGTTCGAGGGCTGACTTGAAAATCGACATGGCATGGATCTTTCTGTGAGGGTTTTTGGGTTCACCTCGACCTAGAAGGGGCGTAGCCCCGTCGCGCAGGGCGCGCGACCTAGAACGCCGCAGTGCCCCCCTTGTGGCTCCAGGGCGGCCGTAGGTCGTCTGGGACCTCGACCCCGTGGATGTCGATAAGCAGCTCATCCTGCCCAGGCTCTGGCGGGGCCATCGCCATGATCTCTTGGAGGGCCTTGGTCAGGCACTTCACGATTCACCTGAAATTGTGTACTCCTGCCCAGGCTCTATAGCCTCCAAAGCCATCCTGAATCCGAGAGTGGCAACCCCCTTTGCAAAAGGGATAGCTTCGAGGGGGTCCAAGTAGATGGGCAAGACGCTGTCGGTAACCTTGACCCGCTCGTCTTCTTGAGGGACCAGCGTGACTTTGCTAGGGATACCCCGGGTAGGGCCATTCGCTTCGTCGAATGCTAGGGTCCAGCGTGAACGGGCCCCATTCGATGCAGGGTTCAGGGGGACCGTTTCCGGAGTTGGGCCGCTCGGCAATGCAGACGCAGCCATCCTCCAAGTCGGGGTTTTCCATCACCGTCAACAAGTCCTTC
>Ga0272441_10016229_pt1 | contig 10325 bp, 7 predicted proteins | sample SSMProp6N_FD_193582 | JGI IMG/M metagenome (GOLD analysis project Ga0272441, IMG submission 193582) | Marine sediment archaeal communities from Little Sippewissett salt marsh, Falmouth, MA, United States - SSM-Prop-6N | ecosystem: Environmental > Aquatic > Marine > Wetlands > Sediment ... | reverse complement strand
CAATGTCTGGAAATCACGATATTTGGACGGGCTTCCGGATGGAAGGTAGTACTTCGGTGTTTGAAGTAGCAAACCGCCCAGCACTCCCAAAAAGGCTTCATCCCAAAACGGAAGGCCGATTCCTTTTTCTTTCACCCAGCTTTTGGGGTGCCAGCCTTCGGCCTTCCACTTGAGCTTCATCGCCTCTCCGAAGCCAATTCTGAAAATGTCCGTTAATAAATGCAGGTGCAACTGATCGGATGCGCTTTTCTCCCTGCTGCGGGTTTCTTGAAGGGTCAATCGTTCTAGTCCGATGCTCAGATAATGTCCGGCTTTGCCGACGACCGAATGGAGCTGTTCGCGGTCGCGGATGATCGTTTGATCAGCTGAAATCAATTGATTGCAAAGACTTGCAAATTCGGTCTGAAGCAGCTGAACCACATGGGGCTCGGCGACCGTTTTCAGCGCGCGAACAAAGAGATTGTCTCCCTCCAAAAAGCCGGAGGTAAAAAGGGGGGCTGGAAGAAGGCTGCCGTCTGTGGAGGACGGATGAATGATCTTTTTCCCTCTGGACCCAATGTCATCAGGTTCCATTGGCTGGTAGACGCCAATGGCTTCGTCAAACGGCAAAAAGCCCTTTTCTGCAAGGCGGACATTTCTCAGTCTGAACAGTTCCTCCTCGATCTCGGATGGGATAAGGTTGACCGCCTCGAGCAAAAGACCCTGATAGCGCGGATGGTCAAGTATCGAGAGGCGTTTGAGAAGCTTGCCCAGCATGATATTGCGATGCTCTACGAAGGTCTTTTCCTCGGGTGTGGCCGCCGGATATTCCAGCAGCCGGACATAAAAGGTGTCGTCATCCGAAAAATAGCCATTTCCAAAATCTGTGGGGGTTTCATCCGAATCCCTGATCCGCAGTTCGATGTTTCTGTGTAGATAAAACTCCAAAAATTCCAACTTCTCGCCAAAACACCAGTTTGCAAGCCGGTTAGGATCTGCTTCGACAAGCAGTTGCAGCCATTTTGTGGCTTGTTGAAAATCCAGCTGGTCACGGTGCCAGGTCTCCAGGTCCAAAAAGAATTCCCACTGCCGATTGGAAGCCAGTCTGATCAGGGGTAGCGCGTCTTCCAGACCTACATGGTAAATCAGAAAATGGAGATCTTCCTCCGGAAAGGAGTGCACCAGTGCGGCTGGCTGTGGGTGTTCGAGGACTGCGGCCATTGCCTTCTCCGAAGGGATGGAGAGGATCTTCCTCCGCATTTCGGCAAGCTGTCGGAGACGTTCCTGGTGTGTAAGGGCCGGTTTTTTGGATTGGTTCATTTACGGTTGCCTCCTAAACGGAATATCAGTAGTAAGCCCGGAAGAGCGATCAATGTGCAAAAGATGAAAAAAACTTCCCAGCCCATCCGGGTGGCCAAATACCCGGTTGGGGCCGATGCCAGAACCCGCGGTACGCCCATCAGGCTGGTCAACAGAGCGTACTGGGTTGCTGTGAATCGTTTGTCCGTAATGCTGGCCATGTAAGCGGCATAGGCGGCTGTACCCATCCCACCGCTCAGATTCTCAAATGCGATGACGGCCGATAGGGCCCAAAGATGAGGGCCAGCGAAGGCAAGCAGCGCGAAACCAGCGGTAGAAAGAGCTTGAAGAAACCCGAAGATCCAAAGGCTGTGGATGATCCCCAAACGGATCATGGCGATGCCGCCGAAGATGGTTCCGCCGACCGTCGCCCAAAATCCAAATAATTTGACCACCGTGCCAATTTGGGTCTTTGTAAAGCCTACATCCAGGTAAAAGGGCGTGGTCATCGCTGCGGCCATGGTGTCGCCTATTTTGTACATCAAAATGAAGGCCAAAATCCAGAGGGCATTGGTTCGCTGGAAATATTCGACGAGCGGTTGGATTACCGCAGCTTTCAGCGTCAAAGGAACCGATCTGATCTGGGGCTCCGGTGTCAGAATTGTAGTCAAAACACCGGGCAACAGGCAGAACGCCATGATGAGGTAGACGGTTGAAAAAGGCATGTGGTCGGCAAGAATGAGCCCTCCACCCGAGGCCAGCAGCATGCCGACCCGGTATCCGTTAATGTACAGGGAAGAGCCGAGCCCCAGTTCCCGGTCCGGCAGATCCTCTCTTCGATAGGCATCCACAACGATATCCTGGGATGCGCTAAAAAACGTTACCGCCAACGCGGCGGAGGCGAGCATTTCAGGGTGGGCAACAGGGTTGCTGCTTCCCAGCCAGATCAAAGAAACCATCAATGCGATCTGTGCAATCAGCAGCCAGCCCCGCCTTCGGCCGAAAAAGGGAAGCGTGTATCGATCAAACAAAGGAGACCAGATAAATTTCAGGGTATAGGGCAATCCAACCAGGGACATGAGGCCGATGGTGGTTAAATCGACACCCGCTTCTTTCATCCATGCCTGCAAAACGGACAGGGTCAACAGAAGGGGAAGGCCGCAAGAAAACCCCATGATCAATGCGACCCCCATGCGGCGATTGAAGAGGCTGGGTAGAATGGATTGACGTTTCATCGGACACCTAACGAAAAACAGGGCGGTAGACAACGTCCTACCGCCCTGAGATCGCTTCACCCTGTTTTTCGGGGATGGAGTCGAAAGAAATCTCCGATCACCCTTTCAGCAATTGATCCGGCGTTACGACGGGGCCGAACTTTGCTCTTACCGCATTGAGCCCCTCTCTTTGTTCCGAAAGCACTTCGAACAGGAGTTGGGGGATCTGCTCTTCTTTGCTGTAGGCAGTGGCCTGCAAGGAATTTCTTGCCAGAATATGATCGATGTACAATGAGAATTGCCGACCGTATAGATCCTTGGGGTAGGCCTTCTCAATCAGATCTTTGAAAAGACGCTTTAAATCTTCATAGAGTGGAATATAGCCGATGGGTGTTTCAATGGCGTCCACCTCTTTGTGCGCACGTCGCTCCAACCAGCCCAGCCAGACCTTGACATCTTTCTTCTCGCCCAGCAATTGCTTTCCCGCACCGCCGCGGGCTTCATGGGTGAGGAAATAGTTGAGGCCGGCCATGATCGGTCGCTTCTCATCTATGATCAAGGTGTTGTCGAAAAAGTCGAACTGGGTTTTCATGTAGTCGCCCAACGCACCGGGAATGAAGGGGGCGTTGGCCCAGGGCGCTCTTTTAACACCCGAGGCGCCCACTTCGGTTGCCGTCGCCGCGGAAACAATGCAGGCACCGATGGCAACACCGTGGGACGGATTTTTGGCAACCCAAACGGGTGGCATTGTATCGGAATCGCGGCCACTGTAAGTGATGACGCGGGTTTCTACACCTTCGGGCGCCTCTGCCTTTTCTGAATAATTGGCCAAAGCCGATGAGGAGATGGTACAGCGGGCGTTTGGATGGGAGATGGGAATCTCTCTGTCTCCATCCACTTTGAGGCCTTTTTTCCATGGTCCCTGGAAATTTCGTCCCCGTGTCGGCTGAGCCTCTCCGTTGCCGGTCCAATGAGGTACGCCGTTTTCGTCAATGAGCACGTTGGACCAAATGACTTCACTGCCTGGGTTCCGCAACCTGTCCATCAGCATTGGATCGCCTTCCCAGTTCACATCTTCCACGATTCCGAAAATGCCGCATTCCGGATTGATTGATCGGACCGTTCCATCTTCGGCAATCCACATTTGGGCCAGGTCGTCGCCGACAAAGTGGTTGCCGGCCATGGCTGTGGTTGTTTTGCCGCATCCGGAGGGTGCAGCGCCGGCCACCCAAGTGATTCTTCCGTTGGGTCCTTCGATACCGGTGATGAACATATGCTCCGCCAGCTCTTTGCCGTTTCCTTCGTAAACGGCCTTGTCCACAGAAAAGCGATGATTGCCTTTTTTCAACAACAGGGTGTTGCCTGCATAGGTGCAGTTGAAAGAGTAGGTCGTACGATGACTCCGATCCATGAATACGCGTGCATTGGGAAGATCGGCCGCACGATTGAGGCCTTCGCTGTGAATGTTCGTATAAAAATGCCCCAGCCTTTCAACCTCTTTCTCGAATTCCGCAAATGCGTTTCGGTAGAGGATTTCCGCGCTGTGGCTGACGTATGCGGAACTGGTGATTTCAATCGCGGGGTTGGATGCCGCCGCTCCGACGGGTCCGCGGATATAGAGCCCGATCACCATCGTGACGCCGCTCATTATTCCGGACATTTTTTTGCGAATATCGTCGAGGGCGTCATCCCTTATGATTTTGTTGGCGAGGCTGCTGATCTTTTCTTCAGGATTTACAATGTAATAGGTTCGATCGATAATCCGCCCCTGCTCTTCTTTCAGATCGTAATGAATGGTGTGTTCATCCATTGACAGCACCGCTTCTTCGCCCTTGTTCAACGCCAGTCTTCGGATAAATTGGCGATCGGCTTCCGATCCCGTATTGACGTAAACACGGTCGGGATTGCACATGGCGACGGCATTGGCAATTTTTATCAGAACCTCCGGATGGTTCAACGTCCGAATACGGGCGAGATGTTCTTCGTCCAGGCGTTTTTCAAACAGGGCCTTGGCCTGCTCCACATTCACAATTCCGCCCAGCTCTTTTACAATGTCAACCCCTTCATTTTTTTTCAGCATGCAGTTCACCTCTCTCCATTGGATTTACGACCCTTGCCGTGCACTCAAACAGCCGATCGGTTCAGGTTCCGGCATGTGTCGATCAATCCATTTGATGACCTTGTCGAATTCGTTGCGAAACTCTCGAAGCGCTTTTCCCCGATGGCTTACTTCGCCTTTTTCCGCCATCGTCATTTGGGCAAACGTTTTATCAAGCGGTGAATAGTAGAATATCGGGTCATACCCAAATCCGTTGGAACCGGATGGGGTATGCGAAATGGCGCCTTCGCAGCGTCCCTCATAAGTCAATGCCGGCCCGCCCGGAACGGCAAGTGAAAGAACGCATTCAAAGGCAGCGGATCGGTTGGCTTGGCTTTCAAGTTCGGCCAGTAGTTTGGTACACCGCTGTTCATCTGTGGCGTCGGGGCCGGCATATCTGGCGCTGTGAACGCCCGGAGCCCCGTTCAGGGCCTCTACAACGAGGCCCGAATCGTCGGAAAGCGCCGGATAGCCGAGAATTCTTGCCGTAAAGCTCGATTTTTTATAGGCGTTTTCGTCAAAGGTCTCTCCATCCTCCACGACCTCCGGAATCGGGCCAAAATCATCCAGGTTTTTTATGGTGATTGGATAATCCTTGAGTAGATCTATGATTTCTTTTGTTTTTCCCTTGTTACGCGTTGCGATAACAAGGGTTCGGTTTGTTTTCATAAGGCCTCTGATAGGATGGGAAGAAACTTACACGAAGTAACATAAAACCGGGTGAACATCCATAAAATAATCACTACAGACCATTAGGAAGAACCGAGAAATTCAGAACGTATCACCTCATACAGTTCTTCACCGATACAAATTCCCAGATCAATGAATTGCGGCCCGAATTTTTTTCCGGTTTGTGAACGAAAGGTGTAGCGGATCTTTCTCAGAAGATTCATTCCCTTTGGATAGCGGGCTATGAATACGTTGAGCGGGGGGGATAAAATTTCGACCATGTCCCAGACCGTATGGGCGAAATTGTCAGGCCCCCATCTGAATTTGTCCGCATCGTAAAGACAATCAGAAAGCGTCCGGGTTTGTGGGTCTGGCATTTTTTTTTGCCGGGCAAATGCTTCATGGTTACGGATCGCCGTAGAGACGGCTTCGATCTCTTTGGGGCGCAGCGGGTAGCGTTGAAGGATCCTTTTGGCGGTCTCAGCGCCTTTTTTAGCATGAAATTTTTCTTTACGGCAGATATCGTGAAGCAAACCGGAGCAGTGGGCGAGGAAAAGATTGCGATGGGTTTGTTCTTCGCTTAAACCGGCCAAGCGGCCTTCGATCATGACCAGCGCACCCGCATCGATGGCCACCTTTTCGGCGTGTCCCATGCCGTGGCCGGCGTTGTCATCTAAACAACCGGCCATTTCTTTTCTCAGCTTGCCGATAGAGGGGTCGGATTTCAGCAAGTCCTGGGAGTTTTTGATGATAAGTGGATGGGCGCTGTAAAAATTCGGCTGTGGATAGCGGCCCACGATAGTGCGGGCGACTTTTCGGATTTCTTGATAAACAGCGTCCATCGGCTGGGTATGGGGTGAGCCGTTGATGGCCGATGAGCCGACGGTTTTACCCTTCCAGTGAGAGGCCGTAGGGCGCTCCACAGACCTTCCACTGTCCGTCTTCTTTGGTGAGATCTAACGTCTCTTCAAACTCACGAACCTGACCCAGTTGGAAGATTTTAGCCACGAAGGTGAACGCGGGATGGATATTGGTGCGTTGCAACCCATGGATATGGATGGTGGCAGACTCTTCGTCCTGGACTACGGTTTCGGTTTTTACGTGGTAAATCATTTGTCTGATCATCCCTTTGCCGAAACCTCTTTCATGGGCTTCTTGATTTCTTGTGTATAGATAGGCGGCGACGGCGGATTCATCCTCTTCACCGATCAGGTCACTGCAAACGAATTTTTCCAAATCGTCATCCAGCATGAAGTAGGCCTTTGAGAAGGCAACAGCCGCACCCGTAGCTGATTGTCGGCCATCTGAAACGACAAACAGCAATTGAAGAGCTACCGCGATGACAACTACAAGAATCCAGACCGATTTGTTATCCATTTTTGCCATACTCGCGCCTCCTTGCAAAATCCTACGGAACGACAACCCTTTTCAATGAAACCGGCTTGTCGCTGATGAGATGGGTTGAATTATTAAATGCTCGAAATCGCCAATTACCACGGATCCCGTCGTTTCACAAGTCCAATGTGCGCAGGTTCCGATTGACATTTTACGTTTTTGCTTTGATAGTTGGCCTTCATTTGATATCGGGCTCTTTGCGGCTCCGGATCGAAGTCTTTCTAAACATTTGAAAACAAACAAAGGGGGAGCGGATGACTTCACATGAAGCCATTGAGTTTGATGTTCTTTTTGTCGGTGGTGGGCCTGCCAACCTGGTTGGGGCAATCCGCCTGATGCAGCTTGCTCAGGAGAAAGGGCTGGAACTGGATGTCGCTCTTATTGACAAAGGGGCTTCTATCGGTTCCCATGCGATCAGCGGAGCCATCATGAATCCTACCGCCCTAGCGGAGCTCTATCCCGATTATGAAGCGCAGGGCTTTCCCATAGAACAACGGGTTCGTGGCGACGGCTTTTATTTTCTCTCCCAACGGTACGCCTTGAAAGTACCGCTGGTGCCCAGAATGATGCACAATACGGGTTTTCCGATTGTCAGCCTATCAAAGGTGTGTCGTTGGCTGGCAGAGAAAGCGGAGGCGCTTGGGGTGAACATTTTTCCCGGTTTCGATGGAAAAGAGATCCTCTTGGCGGTTGACGGTGCAACGGTGACCGGTGTCCGGACCGGCGACAAGGGGCTGGACAAGGAGGGCAAACCCAAACCCAATTACGAACCGGGGATCGACCTGATCGCCAAAGTCACCGTTTTGGGGGAAGGTGCACGCGGCAGTCTACTGAAATCGCTGACCGAGAGAATCGCTATACGGAAGGATCGCCTCGCTGAAGTGTTCGAAACGGGGATTAAAGAGGTCATTCAATTACCTGCCGATAATTTTTTTTCTGGTAGCCCTTTCAACGATATTCACACCATGGGATTTCCTTTGGATTTGAACACACCGGGCGGTGGGTTCATCTACGAGATGTCCGACAATCAGATCGCCCTCGGTTTTCTGGTCGCGCTTGGATACGAAAATCCTTCGCTGGACCTGTACGAGACCTTTTTGACATTCAAACGACATCCGATGATTCAGAAAATTATACGGAGTGGCAAGGTGGTGGAACAGGGTGCCCGGGCTGTCTCCACCGGCGGCTGGTTTACCATGCCGCAACTCTCCGTGGACGGCGCCCTGTTCACCGGGAACGGTGCAGCCATGCACAGCACGCCGGCAATCAAAGGAATCCATATCGCGATGAAGTCGGGTCTGCTTGCAGCGGAAACCATCCTCGATGCCATAGACGCCGGTGACGCAACCCGGCAACAATTGATGGGATACGAAAAACGGTTTGCCGACAGTTGGGCCGGAGCCGAGCTACGGGAAGGTCGAAACTTTGCCCAGGGACTGGCGGTGAAAGGACCGCTGAAGTGGATCCACCTGGCGGCCCAGCACATCACCAAAGGCAGGGGGATTATCGACCGCCTTCCGACGGAGGACGATGCCGATAGGTTGAAACCGGGAATCGATTTCTCGACCCTGCAGAAATCCCAACCGATCGAAGAGAATCCGGCGATGGTGGATAAACTGACCGGCGTCTATCTCTCCGGCACGCTTCACAGGGAGGATCAACCCAGTCACATTCTCATTCATGACCAGCGGGTTTGTGTGGAACACTGTTACCCGACCTATGGATGCCCCTGCACACGATTTTGTCCTGGTGATGTGTACGAAATGGAACCTGCCAAAAATGGCAGGGGCATTAACGGTATAAAACTGAACTTTACCAACTGCCTGCATTGCAAAACCTGTGATGTGAAAGATCCTTTTTACAACGTTACCTGGACTTGTCCCGAAGGTGGGGAGGGACCCAATTACAAAAAAGCATAGGCCCAACGTTGTTCCTTGATTCCGATGCCTCCAATTCTATCAGCATTGACAGAGGGCTGGATTGTGTAGCGCCCATTGGTTGAAACAGTGAGCACAAAAAACGAAGGCGCTTTCGCCGGTCATGTAATGACCCATTTATGCAACCTGCCCTCTTGGGTGATCGCCTCCCGTGCCTACAACGATGAGCCGACACCCATATCGATCCAAGGGGTTCGCGCTGCGCATAACCACTTTTTCAATCAACTGGATCTCCTGAAAACCTGGGAAGACCGAGCCAGGCTCTATCAGGATTACATGGAGGTGGCCTTTCACCTGCATCAATGGCGGCGCGAAAAAGATCCGACCGGCCATCTCAGCCTCAAGCATAGCTATCTTCGGTTTTTGCGAGGCTGGCTTTTCGATTCCAATTCCGTTGAAGGCGCTGTGATGAAAGGGTGGGTGGAAAGCCGGATGGGAATACCACCCACTTTTCATCGCAAGTACATCCTGGATACTGAGAGCGGAGCCTACCTGGACTACATGGCCGACCGTTTGAACGGGGCCGCACGTACCAACGCCATTTTTTCACAACTCGATCTACTGTACGAGTTTGTCCAGTACGAATTGGCGCGCCGAAATGCTGACTGCACTCACGTGACGCTTTACCGGGGTGTTTATGATTTTTCTGAGCACGATATTCTCGCCAGACTGGAGGCGCAGCGCTATGTGCTCCGGCTCAACAACCTGAACTCCTTTACCCGTGATTTCGAGCGAGCCTGGGAGTTCGGTACACAGATCATCGAAGCGAAGGTTCCTGTGCAAAAGATTTTTTTTGACGGTTCCTTTCTGCATGCCGGTATCCTCAAGGGCGAAGGGGAGGTGCTGGTGATTGGTGGGGAGTATGAGGTAAAAGTTCGATACTATTAGGAATCCTTTCAAAAATGTCTTCCAGCCCAAGCTCGGCATTGGATCCGCATTTCAACGCCTCAACAGACGTCATGTGCGGCAGCAGTTTGAAATGCGAATCCGCCGTATCTCGAACCGGAGCCCTGTTTTTGATGCATCTCCCGCTTCTTTTAGGCGTTCCATAAAGAGTCTGTTTGACCGGTATCCGCGTCACACCGTGCCGGGTCCGGCATCCAGAAGTGTTTGATGATGAAACCCACGCTAAAGCCAAAGAAAAACATCAAAACGTCAATCCAAGCCAGTTGGCCGCAGATCGAAGAGCGGGCGAAAAGCGCTTTTCTCGGTGTCGCTGTCGGGGATGCACTGGGCGCGACGACGGAATTCATGACGCCGTTGGAGATCCAGACAAAGTACGGTGTTCACAAGAAGATTGTGGGCGGCGGGTGGCTGCGCCTGAAAGCGGGTCAGGTCACCGATGACACGGAGATGTCTTTGTGCATTGCCAGGGCCATACGGGATGCCCAAAGGTGGGATCTGGTTGCCATTGCAGACCATTTTGCCGGTTGGATGAGAAGCCGCCCGGTGGACATCGGTGCCACCTGTGCACGTGGCATTCGCGGCTATCTGCACAAGGGGTCGTTGGAAGTACCCCAAAACGAGTGGGATGCCGGCAATGGTGGTGTGATCCGTATGGCGCCGGTTGCCATAGTAACCCTCGGAGATCAAGACCGTTTAGAAGCCTGGTCCATCCAGCAGGCGCACCTTACACACAACCACCCGCTTTCCGACGCTGCGTGCATTGCCGTCGGAAAAATGGTTCAAAAGGCTATGCTGGGCGCCCCACGCAATGAACTGAGATTGGTTGCT
>Ga0272441_10016228_pt1 | contig 10325 bp, 4 predicted proteins | sample SSMProp6N_FD_193582 | JGI IMG/M metagenome (GOLD analysis project Ga0272441, IMG submission 193582) | Marine sediment archaeal communities from Little Sippewissett salt marsh, Falmouth, MA, United States - SSM-Prop-6N | ecosystem: Environmental > Aquatic > Marine > Wetlands > Sediment ... | reverse complement strand
CCATGAAGCAGCGGCGCATTGCCATTGAAAGTCATGGCACGGTCGATACCAAACAGATCGAAACGCAAAGCGTCTGATCCTCGACAATCTCATCTTGTCGACTGCTGGCGGCGTCCCGATGGGCGCCGCTTTTCGTTGTTCGAACGGTTTCAGGCGCATGGCCTGTGCGTCAGTTCGACAAACCGTTCGATGTCTTCGCTGCTGGTTGCAAAACTCGTCACCAGTCGCACCAGACTTTCATCCGGCCCGATCCGGTGGCGACAGGAGCGCGGCGGGTGCCAGTCGTAGAACTGCGCGCCGGCCGCACGCAGTTGCCGGATCCGTTCGTTGGAAATGATGGCAAAGACCTCATTCGTGACCGTTGCCCAGGCAAGCTGCGCGTGATCGGCGCTGGACAGGCCCTCGCGCAACAGGTCAGCCATGCCGTTGGCGTGGCGTGCAAGATCGAGCCACAGGTCATCGGCAAGATAGGCTTCGAACTGTGCCGCGACAAACCGGCTCTTGGAGAAAAGCTGTGCTGCACGCTTGCGAATGAATGGCAGATCCCTTCCCATCTCGGGATCGAGAAAAACCAGCGCCTCCGCGCACCAGCACCCGTTTTTCGTCGCACCAAACGAGATAATGTCGACCCCGAGATCAAGGGTCATCTGATGGGGGGTCAGGCCGAGATGGACCAGAGCATTGGCAAAACGCGCTCCGTCCATGTGAAGCGGAAGGCCATGTTCACGGGCGATTGCGGCTATGGCGCGTGTTTCATGCGGTGTGTAGACGGTGCCGATTTCGCTGGCCTGTGTCATGGTGATGGCCATGGGCTGACCGGAATGGACAAAATCAGGCGGAAACCGTGCAATCTCGCCACGCAGCCTCTCGGGATCCATCTTGCCATCGTCACCGTCGACAGGAACCAGACGGGCGCCATGGGTGAAAAACTCGGGCGCACCGCATTCATCTTCGATGACATGGGCTTCCCGGTGACAAAAACTGACACCGCCCGGCCGATTGACACTCGCCAGCGCCAGCGCATTGGCGGCCGTGCCCGTTGATACGAAAAAAACCGCAACCTCCTGGCCAAACAGATCATTGAAGCTTGCTTCGATCCTGCGGTCGAGATCGGAGGCGCCATAGGCGGCTGCATAGCCGCCAGCCTGCCGCGCCAGCGCGTCGTTGATGCGCGGATGGGCCCCGGCCCAGTTGTCTGATGCAAAATACATCGCTTGCTCCCGAATGGATCCTTTGCAGTTCCATATCGGCTGCGACCAGCCGCGTGAAGGGGCAACGGATCGCCATACTCTTGCGGGTCGCGCGGCTTTCTGTCATATGAGGAGATGAAATAGGACAGTCTTGCTGTCCTATTTTGCAGTTCAGGACAGGATACTATGTAAACCAGTCGTCCAGACGGATCACGGCCCAAGGGTCCGATTGTGACAGTTGCAAACGAAGCTGCACCGCTTCGCACATGTCGAATGAGCGCCATCAGGTCAAATGCGCGCCACCAGGATACAACGGGTTGACGATTGTTCTGCGCCCGCCCTTTGCCAGTTTGCCGATCGGCCTATAATCAGTTGATCACAAGCGGTGCAGGAAGCGGTCTCGATGAGAGCGCACAGCAAATGAAGACAATGCGGCGCCGATGATCATGGCGCATGAGGGGGACCAGACAATGACCGATCAACGGCTTGCCAATACAGACAATGCCGCCGGGAATGCCATGGACGCTTCCTCGCATTATCGCGCCGACGGGTTGCCGAAAAAGCAGGGTCTTTACGATCCGCGCAACGAGCATGATGCCTGTGGCGTCGGTTTTGTCGCCCATATGAAGGGCGTGAAATCGCATGAAATCGTGGTTCAGGGATTACGCATGCTGGAAAACCTCACCCATCGCGGTGCGGTTGGAGCTGATCCGCTGATGGGCGACGGAGCGGGGCTGTTGGTACAGATTCCGCATCGTTTCTTCGCCGAGGAGATGGCCGGGCAGGGCATTTCGCTGCCGCAGCCCGGATTCTATGCGGTCGGCTATCTGTTCATGCCCCGCGACAGCGAAAAACGTGCCGCCATAGAGCGTGTGATTACGGACGTGATTGCCGCGGAAGGACAGACGCTGATCGGGTTCCGCGATGTACCGGTTGACAATGCCTCGCTGTCCAAGGCGCCGGAGATTGCCGCGACCGAACCTTGCCATCGCCAGGTTTTCATCGGACGCAACCCGTCCATCGAGAGTGAAACTGAGTTCGAAAGACGGCTTTTCACGCTGCGCAAGGTAATCTCGAACCGCATCTATTGTGAAACCGGCGATGAAGACAGCGAATTCTATTTCGTCTCGCTTTCAACGCGCACGATCGTCTACAAGGGCATGTTTCTCGCCGCGCAGGTCAAGGCCTATTACAAGGATCTGACCGACCCGCGCTTCGAATCGGCTTTGGCGCTCGTCCATCAGCGCTTTTCCACCAATACCTTTCCGTCCTGGAAGCTGGCCCACCCCTATCGCATGGTGGCCCATAATGGCGAGATCAACACGCTGCGCGGCAATGTCAACTGGATGGCGGCGCGCCAGGCCTCGGTGTCCTCGCCGCTTTTTGGCGCGGATATCTCCAAGCTTTGGCCGATCTCCTATGAAGGCCAGTCAGATACGGCCTGCTTCGACAATGCGCTGGAATTCCTCGTTCAGGGTGGTTATTCGCTGGCCCATGCGGTGATGATGCTGATCCCGGAGGCCTGGGCCGGCAACCAGCTGATGAATGCTGCACGCAAGTCCTTCTATGAGTATCATGCGGCCCTGATGGAACCATGGGACGGGCCGGCGGCGGTGGCGTTCACCGATGGCCGACAGATCGGTGCGACGCTCGATCGCAATGGACTGCGCCCGGCCCGCTATGTCGTGACCGACGATGACTGGATCATCATGGCGTCGGAATCCGGCGTCATCGCGGTCGACGAAAGCCGCATCAAGACCAAATGGCGCCTGCAGCCCGGCAAGATGCTGCTGATCGACATGGAGAAGGGCCAGATCATTTCCGATGAGGAAGTCAAGTCGAAACTGGCCAACAGGCATCCCTATGCGCAATGGCTCGAACGCACGCAGTTGATCCTGGAGGATCTTCGGCCCGTCGAACCGCGTGCCCTGCGCAAGGACGTCTCCTTGCTCGACCGGCAGCAGGCCTTTGGTTACACGATCGAGGACACGCGCCTGCTGATGGCGCCGATGGCGACCACCGGCCAGGAGGCGATTGGCTCGATGGGAACGGATACGCCGATTTCGGCGATGTCGAACAAGTCGAAACTGCTTTACACCTATTTCAAGCAGAATTTTGCCCAGGTGACGAACCCGCCGATCGATCCGATCCGCGAGGAACTGGTCATGAGCCTCGTCTCCTTCATCGGACCGCGTCCGAACATTCTCGACCACAAGGGCGCTGCAAAGAAGAAGCGGCTCGAGGTTCGCCAGCCGATCCTGACAAATGCCGATCTGGAGAAAATCCGTTCGATCGGCCACAGCGAAGACCTGTTTGATACGAAGACCCTCGATATCACCTATGATGCCAGCGCTGAGGCTGATGGCATGAAGGCGGCGCTCGAGCGTCTGTGCGAGCGGGCTGAACAGGCTGTTTCCAACGGCTACAACATCATTGTCCTGTCCGATCGTCAGGTCGGTCCGGATCGTATTGCCATCCCGGCGCTTCTGGCGACGGCGGCCGTGCACCATCATCTGATACGCAAGGGTTTGCGCACTTCGGTCGGACTGGTCGTCGAATCCGGCGAGCCGCGCGAGGTGCATCACTTTGCCTGCCTTGCCGGTTATGGCGCCGAGGCAATCAACCCCTATCTGGCTTTCGATACATTGCTCGACATGCATGCGCGTGAGGAATTTCCGCCGGAAGTCGACCAGTACGAAGTGGTGTCGCGCTATATCAAGGCGATCGGCAAAGGCATTCTCAAGGTCATGTCCAAAATGGGCATTTCGACCTATCAGTCCTATTGCGGCGCGCAGATCTTCGACGCGGTCGGCCTGTCGTCGCGTTTTGTCGATCGTTATTTCACCGGGACGGCAACGACCATCGAAGGTGTCGGGCTGGATGAGATCGCCGAGGAAACCCGCCGCCGCCACAGCGCTGCCTTCGGTCGCGATCCGGTTCTGGCGCATTCACTCGAAATCGGCGGTGAATATGCCTATCGTATCCGCGGCGAGGATCACGCCTGGACGCCCGATGCCGTGGCCGCGCTGCAGCATGCCGTACGGACCGATGCGCGCGAGCGCTATGACGATTACGCCGCCATGATCAATGAACAGGCGGCCCGGATGAATACGATCCGGGGTCTGTTCGAGATCCGCAAGGCCGAACAGGCCGAGCGCAAGCCGGTGCCGATCGATGAGGTCGAGCCGGCCGCCGAGATCGTCAAACGGTTTTCGACGGGCGCGATGTCGTTCGGTTCGATCAGCCGCGAGGCACACACCACGCTTGCCATTGCCATGAACCGGATTGGCGGCAAATCGAACACCGGTGAAGGCGGTGAAGAGCCGGATCGTTTCACCGCCTTGCCCGACGGGCGCATGAATCCGGAACGATCCGCCATCAAGCAGATCGCTTCGGGCCGGTTCGGCGTGACGACGGAATATCTCGTCAATGCCGACATGCTGCAGATCAAGGTCGCCCAGGGCGCCAAGCCGGGCGAAGGGGGGCAATTGCCGGGCCACAAGGTTGATGCGACGATTGCCAAGGTGCGCCATTCGACACCCGGCGTCGGTCTCATCTCACCGCCGCCGCACCATGACATCTATTCGATCGAGGATCTGGCGCAGCTGATCTTTGACCTGAAAAACGTCAATCCGCAGGCCGATATATCGGTCAAGCTCGTTTCGGAAGTCGGCGTCGGCACGGTTGCCGCCGGTGTCGCCAAGGCGCGTGCCGATCACATCACGATCTCCGGCTATGATGGTGGCACGGGCGCTTCACCGCTGACATCGCTGAAACATGCCGGAAGCCCCTGGGAAATGGGTCTTGCCGAGACCCATCAGACGCTGGTGCTCAACGGTCTGCGCTCGCGCGTGGCGCTGCAGGTCGATGGCGGTCTGAAAACAGGCCGTGACGTCATTGTCGGGGCGCTTCTGGGCGCCGATGAATTCGGCTTTTCCACCGCACCCCTGATTGCTGCCGGCTGTATCATGATGCGCAAATGCCACCTCAACACATGCCCCGTCGGCGTGGCCACGCAGGATCCCGTTCTGCGCAAGCGCTTCAAGGGGCTACCGGAGCATGTCATCAACTTTTTCTTCTTCGTGGCCGAAGAGGTGCGCGGCTATTTGGCGGCAATGGGATATCGCAGGCTTGATGACATCATCGGTCAATCCGATCTTCTGTCCAAGACCGCCATGCTTGACCACTGGAAGGCACGGGGGCTCGATTTTTCGGGTATCTTCCACAAGCCGCAGGCAACGCCCGAGGCCATTCGCTGGACGCGCAGACAAGACCATCCGATCGACGACGTCCTTGACAGGAGACTGATTGCGCAAGCGGCCAGGGCTCTGGACAGCCGCATGCCGGTCAGGATCGATACCGGGATCCGCAATGTCGACCGTTCCACCGGCGCCATGCTTTCGGGCGAAGTGGCCAAACGCTACGGCCACAAGGGCCTGAAGGAGGATACGATCGCCGTCACCCTGCGCGGCACGGCCGGCCAGTCCTTTGGCGCGTTTCTGGCGCGCGGGGTATCTTTCGATCTGATCGGCGACGGCAATGACTATGTCGGCAAGGGTCTTTCGGGCGGACGCATCGTGGTTCGGCCGCCGGATGATGCCGGTTTCATTCCGGAACAGTCGATCATTGTCGGCAACACCGTGCTCTATGGCGCGATTGAAGGAGAATGCTATTTCCGTGGTGTTGCCGGCGAACGCTTTGCCGTGCGCAATTCCGGCGCCATCGCCGTCGTCGAGGGTGTTGGCGACCATGGCTGTGAATACATGACCGGAGGGGTGGTTGTCGTCATCGGCGAAACCGGCCGGAATTTCGCCGCCGGCATGTCCGGGGGCGTGGCCTATGTTCTCGATGAGGACGGTACCTTTGCCAAGCGCTGCAACATGGCGATGGTCGAACTGGAGCCGGTGCCCGAAGAGGATGACATTCTGGAAAAACTCCATCATCATGGTGGCGATCTGGCGCATAAGGGCCGGGTCGACGTGACCGGCGACATGACCCGCCATGACGAGGAGCGCCTGGCGCAACTGATCTCGAACCACATGCATTATACGGGTTCGACGCGCGCCCGTGCCATTCTCGACGACTGGGCGGCGTACCGCCCGAAATTCCGCAAGGTCATGCCGGTCGAATACCGCCGTGCGCTGGAGGAAATGGAACGGATGCGCATGGGGCTGGCGGCCGAGTAAGATCGGGAACGTCATACGATAACAGGGAGCACTTCGTCTTTTTCATGCAACGCACGAAGGGCGCGGGACAAACCGACAGGGCTGGATGGAATGGGCAAGGTAACGGGTTTTTTGGAGATCGACCGGCAGACGGCAAAATATCAGCCGGCATCGGACCGCATTCGCCATTTCAGGGAATTCACGCTTCCCATGTCGGATGCCGAAATACGCAAGCAGGCGGCGCGCTGCATGGATTGCGGCATACCCTATTGCCACGGACCAACCGGCTGTCCGATCCACAACCAGATCCCTGACTGGAATGACCTCGTCTACCAGGACAACTGGCAGGAAGCGATCCGTAACCTGCATTCGACGAACAATTTTCCGGAGTTCACGGGCCGTATCTGTCCGGCACCGTGCGAAGAGGCCTGCACGCTCAATCTCGAAGATGTGCCGGTCGCAATCAAGACGGTGGAGCAGGCACTCGCCGACAAGGCCTATGAATTGGGCATGGTTCGCCCTGAACCGTCCCTGACGAGCACGGGCCGCATGGTGGCGATCATCGGATCGGGACCGGCCGGCATGGCGGCCGCCCAGCAGCTTGGTCGTGCGGGTCACACGGTGCATGTCTATGAGCGCGAGAGCAGGCCCGGTGGGCTGCTGCGCTACGGGATTCCCGATTTCAAGATGGAAAAACACTATATCGACAAGCGCATCGCACAGATGGAGGGCGAAGGCGTGACCTTCCTGTGCAATGTCAATATCGGTGTCGACAAGCCTGTCCGGGTCTTGCTCGACAGCTATGATGCCGTGCTTTATTGCGGCGGGTCGGAGACACCGCGCGATGCCGGCATACCGGGATTTGACCTTCACGGCGTGCATGACGCCATGCCCTATCTCGTGCAACAGAACAAGCGCGTTGCACGCGAACCCCTCCACAATGTCGGCTGGCCGTCGGAACCGGTGACCGCAGCAGCAAAGCGTGTCGTTGTCGTCGGCGGTGGCGATACGGCATCCGATTGCATCGGGACTGCGTTCCGGCAGGGTGCGATCAAGGTGACGCAACTCGATATCCGTCCGCAGCCGCCCGAGAAGGAAGACAAATTGTCGGTCTGGCCCTATTGGGCGACGAAAATGCGCACCTCGTCCTCGCAGGCGGAAGGGGCCGCACGCGAGTTTCAGATCGCGACCCTGGAATTTATCGGTGAAGACGGTGTGCTGACCGGTGTCAAATGTTGCAATGTGGATGAGCGTCGCCGTCCGATCGAAGGCACGGAATTCATCATTCGCGCCGATCTTGCCTTCATTGCGATCGGGTTTCGCGGACCCTATCCGACAGGCGTGGTCAGCGAACTGGGCGATGAAATGAAGATCGGTGTCGACGCACGCGGCGCCACCTTTGTCGAGGCCAATGACAGGGACTACCGCACCTCCGTCGACAGGCTGTGGGCAGCCGGTGACGTGCGGCGGGGGCAATCGCTCGTGGTCTGGGCCATTCGTGAAGGCCGGCAGGCGGCGCGCGCCATCGACCTGGAACTGATGGGCGAGACAACGCTGCCGGCCTGACGATCAGGAATCGGGCAGCAAGGCCGTATAGCTGTCGGCGCGCCCGGCAGGCGGTTCATCGAGAACACCGTCTTCGACCAGCCGGTCACGTGGCGTGCGCAGGGACAATCCCTTGGCGGGCAGGGTCTCCTTGCCGCCCAGCAACATGTCCGCGCCGTCCAGTGCCGGATCACTCAGCCGTATCGGCGGGGTACGTCTGACATTGACGGCAATATTGGGCGTGAAGAACACCAGTTCCGGCAGGCTGTCGCTGCCAAGCGTGCCAAGATCGGGCCGTGCCGCATCCCCGAGCAGGCGGCGCAACGGTTTTTCGACATAAAACGCGATCTTGCGTTTTCCGGCATCGGTCAGATTGATGCCATCCGATCTGCGCAACCTGACCGGCTGCCCGTTGATGTCGGCACCGGTATAGACGAAACCGCCATTCTCATCGACAAATCCATCCCAGACATCGACAAATTCGCCATCGACCGCTTCCGTCGCGCTTCTGTACAGACTGTTGAGCGCCAGCATGTCGCTGGTCAGATCGGTTTTTTGAAACGGAATGGCTCCGGCCCAGAAAATCGGAATCGAGCGCTCTTTCAGGAGCGCCAGAAAACGGGCAAGGCGTCTGTCATATTCGCTCATCCATTCAGGGGAAAGCGCATCGAAACGGCCGTCGGCCGTCTTGATCTGCTGGCGGTCATTCGAACCGATCTGGATGACAGCGGCCATGGGGTCGACGGCGTCGATGATGGCTGGAAGTTCGCTGTTCCAATCGTAATAATCATCACGAACGAGACCTGACGAACCATTCGACCGATCGACGATGAGGACACCGGGCGATTCTTCGAAAGCTTCCTTGAGACCGTCGGCCAGACTGCCGGCAACAAAATCGCCAATCACCAGAACCTTGCGGGCATTCTTGAGCTTCTCGACGACGGGAGGCTCAGGCTCGACTTTACGACTGGCCTGGCTGCGGGGTTCGGCTGGTCGCTGTACCTCAGCGGGAGGCGCCCGTTCGGGCCGCTTTTCGCGGCGCCCGAACAGGGAGCGAAAGAACGAGCGTATTTCCCCGCGCTCGCCAAGAAGTTGCGCCGAAGCCTGCGTGCTGAAGACGGGCAGAACGGGAACGGCAATTGCAAAGGCACACACAAGAAGCACTGCCAATCGCAGCCCTGTCAGCGCTTTCCTTGCCGGTCTTTCCTGCATGCGGGGTTTTCTCCATACACGTCGATGGCGCCCGACCATCCTGACGAGACGCGCCGAGCACGGGAACGGCAATAACACTACCTGTCGCGCAGGGCCTGAAGCAAGGGCTGTGATGGCCGACCATCGACCTTGAGCCCTTTGCGGGTCTGAAAGGCCCTGATGGCGGCTTGTGAACCGGAACCGAGATTGCCGTCGATCGCGCCATCATAATAGCCAAGACGCTTCAGTCTCTCTTGAATCTCGAATTTCTCGGTCAGTTCAAGCGAGTCCTGTGGCCGTGGCCAGCGCTGTTTCATGCCGCCATGCCCGGCAATTTCGTCAGCCAGCAGGCCGACCGCAAGCGCATAGAGGTCTGAATTGTTATATTTCTTGATCACGAAGAAATTGCGAAGCATCAGGAAGCCGGGACCATTGGCGCCGGCCGGCATTTTCAGTTCGGCCCGCTCGTCAGCGCGCGGAAACCCTTTGCCATTGGCCCGTTTGAAACCGAGTTTGCGCCATTCCTTCAGCGTTTTCGTTTCTTCGGCGTATCGGGCTGCCCCGCTCGGGACGATCACCTCGTAGCCCCAGGTCTTGCCGGTCTGCCAGCCATTCTTGTCAAGCAGGTTGGCCGCTGTCGCAAGCGCGTCAGGCACCGATGTCCAGATGTCACGGTGGCCGTTGCCGTCGGCATCCACCGCATAGGCGAGATAGCTTGTCGGGATGAACTGTGTATGGCCCATGGCGCCGGCCCATGATCCGGTCAGCTGGTCGGCTTTCACGTCGCCCTTTTCGAGGATCTTGAGTGCGGCGACCAGTTGCTGCCGGGCAAAGCGGGCGCGCCTGCGATCGGCATAGGCCAGCGTGGCCAGCGCTGTCGGCACATGATGCAGGCGATCCTTCTTGGTGAGGATCTCGCCATAATTCGATTCCATCGACCAGATGGCAAGCAGCACGGAGCGATCGATGCCGAAATGGCGCTCGATCGCCGCCAGCGTCTTGCGATGCTTGCGCGCCATCTTGCGCCCGTTCTTGACCGTGTACGGATTGACCCGCGCGTCAAGATAATCCCACGCGGTCGATTTGAATTCAGGCTGGTTCGTCGCCTTTTCCAGAACCCGGTGATCCGGCTTGCGAACATCCTTGAAAGCTGTCTGGTAGGTGTTTTTGGAAATGCCGCTGCGCGCTGCAACCGGATAGAAATCATTGATCCAGCGCTGAAAACCGGCATCGG
>Ga0272441_10016227_pt1 | contig 10325 bp, 10 predicted proteins | sample SSMProp6N_FD_193582 | JGI IMG/M metagenome (GOLD analysis project Ga0272441, IMG submission 193582) | Marine sediment archaeal communities from Little Sippewissett salt marsh, Falmouth, MA, United States - SSM-Prop-6N | ecosystem: Environmental > Aquatic > Marine > Wetlands > Sediment ... | reverse complement strand
GCGGCGGCCATGGAGAGGAGCGATCTTCTGCCGGGGGGACCTCCCCCAGCTGTTGCCGAGGACGAGGAGCCGGAGGAATCCGACGGCTGCGTGAGTCCTGACCAAGCGTAGGAGGGGGAACATGGCCGAAGTCATACAGACGGCGGACCTTGCGGAGTTGCCGGAGGGCGAGCGCACCGGTCACCTGAAGAACTGCGCCGACAGGACCGAGGCTGTGTTCAAGGAGAGCTACCCTGAGGCCCAGGGATACGTCCACCACCGCCTGGAGTACGAGCCGTTCCAGGAGTGGCCCAGCCTGAAGGCTCATAACCTCAAGGTGAGGAAGGGATGGCTCTGGGGTTTCGGGGCGTCCGTCGTCCCCGATGACTTTCAGACGCGGCAGATGCGGCTTGAGCTGGGGCAGGACCTCTACTTCACGGAGGCGATCATGGCCGTGGCCGCCGTGATCGGCCTGCTCGGCAGCATAGCGGCCGTCGTCTTCGTCTTGACCCTCGACAGCTGGGAGGCGAGGGACTTGGCAATCGGTGCCTTCAGCGGGATCCCGGTCGGGTTCGCGGCCTACGGCGTGATATGGCTTCTTACCAGGCCCCTGCTGAGGGCGGCGACCGACGCGGAGGCCGTCGCGAAAGAGCAGGCGGAACTCGCCCAGAAGCTGAGGGAGGCGTTGCCCGCCTGACGAGCCGGCCGTCATACCTCGTGAAGAGGCGACATGTGTATTGTGTGGCACATCCTTGCCGGGCTGGCCGGTCTGCTGACGGGCGCGGTCCTCCATGGGGCGATTAAGGCTGCTCGTTTCGAGATCCCCTTCTCTCGAAGTCTGAGGTCCGCTGGCCTGCTGACCTCATCGGCGCCGATCACCAACAGCTTCGTGAGCCTTGCGGCCAGCCTGCTGTTCAGCGCGGCGGCGGCTGGCGCTGCCCTCGTCTGGTTCAGGAGCTACGCCGTCGCCTACCTCGCGGTTCTGGCCGCAGTGGCGGTGCGGTCGCTGCCTCACACGGGACACTCCGGCGGGAACGCCGTGGAGTTCCTCGAGGCCAACCGCGAGCACGTCGATCCCGAACGTTACGAGGAGACTCGCCAGCTCCACTACAACACGATCCGTTTCAGGTGAAGGGTCATCGTCTCGAAATCCAATGAATGATGGACCGGAGGGGGTGGGTTCTGCGCGAGGACCTGGAGCGGGGTTCGCGCGGCGCTAGGATCTTCGGGGCGAAGGGGTTTTGAGGACAAGGGGGGGACCGGCCCCGAAGGGGAAGGATAACGTCCCATGAGCGCGATTACGCCGGGGCCACAGGCTGCGCTCGTCTAGCCTAACGGGTAGTCTGAAGATGGTGGGCAGGTCAGTTCGGTTGCACCGCAGTGCTTGGCAGCCCATGAAGTGTCGAGGCGGGTCCGAGGCTCCGCGGAACGCTATTCGCTCCCACAATCTCCATAGAGCGCCGTGCAGTGCTCGGCGAACCGGTAGTCGGTCACGGACTGCAGCCAGTCGACGTTCGAGCGGTACCACTCGACGGTCCTGGCGATCCCGTCCTCTATGTTGACCTCCGGTTCCCAGCCGAGCTTCTGGCGCGCCTTGTCGGCGCGCAATGCGTAGCGCCTGTCATGCCCGGGCCGGTCGGCGACGTGGCCGATCAGGCTCTCAGGCTTGCCCAGCGCCTTAAGCAGGCGGGCGACTATCTCTCGATTAGAGACGGGAGAGCCCTGGCAGATGTTGTAAACTTGCCCCGGTTCACCACGACTCAGTGCCGCGTCGAGTGCACTGCAATGGTCATCGACGTGGATCCAGTCGCGCTCGTTCAGCCCGTCGCCGTAGAGCGGCAACTCCTCGTCCTTCATTGCTCTCAGCAGGAACAGCGGAATCAGTTTCTCCGGGTACTGCCACGGTCCGTAGTTGTTGGTGCATCGCGTGATCATCACAGGTGTATTGTGTGTTCGGAAGTAGCTGAGCGCCAAGAGGTCGGCTCCGGCCTTCGACGCAGCGTAGGGGTTCGACGGGGCCAGAGGCGTCGACTCGTCGAAGAACTCGCCCTGCGGCGTGGAGCCGTAGACCTCGTCCGTCGACACCTGGATGAAACGCGGACACCCCGATTCACGAACCGCATCCAGGAGCACCTGCACTCCCGCGACATTGGTGCGGATGAACTCAGATGCCCCCATGATGGAACGGTCGACGTGGCTCTCAGCAGCGAAGTTGACGACAGCATCGACGTCCTTTGTGACGACCTCGCCTGCGACCTTGGCGTCGCAGATGTCCCCCTTGACGAACGTTACCGAATCCGTGATCCCCGACAGGTTCTCCATGTGCCCGGCGTAGGTGAGCGCATCAAGGACCGTAATACGGTCCCCCGCAAGCGCACGCCTTCTCACGAAATTGGAGCCGATGAAACCGGCTCCCCCTGTCACGAGCAGCATCATCTAGTGGCCCTCCTTGGCGCCGTGGGCCCGCCAGTCGAAGCCGATGTCGTTGTCGAATGGGTCGAGCCGCTGCTCATCTGGGTCGTCGTAGTCGTAGAGCTCGGTCGGCATGTTGACGACCAGTATCTCCTCGCCCCCGGCAGGCATGAAGCCATGGTAGATGCCCGGGGGAATCTTGACCAGCGTCGGGTTCGAGCGACCCGCGATGATCTCCATCACCTCGCCCTTCGTGGGGGAGCTTTCCCGGGCGTCGCAGAGGACTATGAGAGCGGGCGCCCCGAGCGAGACCATGTGGTCCGTCTGCTTCCGGTGGCTGTGCCAAGCCTTCACGATGCCGGGCTTCGCCGTCGTGTAGTAGATCTGGCCGAAGCGCTCGAAGAGCGGGTCGTCCGAGCGGAGAATCTCGCACAACTCGCCACGCTCATCGGGAATGGGGTTCAGCGGCTTGACGACTACTCCGTCTATCATGAGGCGCCCTCTTCGGGAATCTCTATGTCCGCAGCCAGCTGGCCAGCGTGGACGTAGGATGTGTGTGTGCCGGCATCGGTCCACCAGCCCTGGAGGACGCCGAACGACATCTCTCCGGCCTCGATATAGGCGTTGTTAACGTCGGTGATCTCCAGCTCGCCGCGGCCCGACGGCTTCAGCGTTCTGACTATCTCGAAAACTCTGGGGCCGTAGAAGTAGATGCCGGTCACGGCCAGGTCCGTCTCGGGCTCCGCAGGTTTTTCCACGATTCTCACAACGCGCTCGCAGGACTCGTCCAGCGTGGCGACTCCGAACCGAGTCGGGTCGTCCACACATTTGAGCATTATCTTTGCCCCGGACGGATCATTGCGGAACTCTCTGACGCTTTCGGCGATGGAATCCTCGAAGATGTTGTCGCCGAGGAGCACTGCGACCGGGCCGCCTGCGGCGAAGCCCTTCGCCAATCCCAGAGCCTGAGCGATTCCGCCGGCCTCATCCTGTACGCGAAAGGTAAGCGAGATGCCAAGCTCTGAGCCCGACCCCAGGAGCCCGACAACGTCGCCCATGTGCTCGCGCCCGGTGACGATCATGATGTCCGTGACACCAGCTTCTCTGAGTTTGAGCAGGGGGTGGTAGATCATCGGCATCCTGCCGACCGGCAGGAGGTGCTTGTTGGTCACTTTGCTGAGCGGCATGAGGCGGGATCCCGTGCCGCCTGCGAGAACGATGCCTTTCAAGGAATCGACCTCCTACTGCAGCAAGGGGCTCGGAGCGGGCGAACGGTCACAAGCCCATGATCGCGATGGTACCTTGGGCGGCGAGGATATCAAGTGTATCTGCGGGAGCAAATGGCTTGCTGTTCCATGATGGGGACGATGTTCTTCAGGTTGCCCCCGAGAGGAGCGACCGCCGGCGTGATCGGCGCCACGCTCTGCTGGCGCTTGATGCCGCAAGCGTCGGATGCTATAACCCCACCGCAACAGGAGGATCAGGACGCGGGGTGCCGAGATGTCGCGATGGGGTGTTCTGGGCAGTGACGGAGCGTTGGGATCCGAGTTCTGCCGGCTTCTCAAGCGGCGGGGGGAAGTCTTCGCTGCCTTCGACATTCCCCTGCTTGACATCACGGACTCAGCTCGACTGTGCGAGACGCTGAAGCATCTGTCTCCCGAAATCGTCGTCAATTGCGCAGCGTGGACGAATGTGGACGGCGCGGAGTCCAACGTTCCCGCCTCGCGCGCGGTTAACGTCGAGGCCCCGGGCGAAATGGCCTGCATCTGCGGAGACTTCGGCGCGAAGCTCGTTCACTTCTCGACCGACTTCGTCTTTGATGGCGGAGCATCGTCCCCTTACTCGGAGGGCTCGGTCCCCAACCCGATCTCCGAATATGGCCGTGGGAAGCTCTTGGGAGAGCAAGCGGTTCTGGCCGGGAACGGGGATCACCTGGTGATAAGGACAGCCTGGCTGTACGGCCATACGGGGACCAGCTTCGTAGAGAAAATGGCCCTGCTCGCGGCCGAACGGGATGAGCTGAAGGTGGTGACGGACCAGGTTGGCTCGCCGACCTACGCCCGGGACCTGGCGGAAGGTGCTCTGGCGCTTATCGTCGCTGGCGGCTCAGGCCTCTTCAACTTCGTTAACGCGGGCCAAGCGTCGAGATACGAACTGGTGGAGGAGATCATCAGGCTCACAGGCACAACCTGCAGGCTTGTCGAGGCAACAACCGACGACTTCCCAGCTCCCGCGGCTAGGCCGCGCTACTCCGTCCTCTCTACGGAGCATTTCACGTCAGCGACGGGCATCGAGCCGAGGGGCTGGCGGGAGGCCCTGGGGGACAGGCTCTGTGAACCCATAATCTACGAGAAGGAAATAGTGTGAGGCTGCCGTGGCCTTTCGGCCGAGCGAGATCCAGGATTCTCTGGCTGGATCTGGGCGACCTTGGGGCATTGGTGACCGGACTCGAGCCCCACGAGAAGTGGCAGGACCACGGGCTGGGCCTACTGCGCACCATCCTTCACAAGAACGAGCTGACTACGGAATTGCTCTCGACGCGCACTGTGACCTCGTGGGGCCAAGTCGGCGAGAAGCTCCGTGGCTACGAGATGCTTCTCATGAACGTGCGGAGCTACACTTTTCCACTGGCCCGCACGGCAGCCAGGATGTTCAAGGAGGTGAACCCCACCGGACGGGTTCTCACCGGCGGCTTGCACGCCTCCGTCGCCTTGGAGGAGATGAAGGCGGTGCAGGAGTTCGACAAGATCTGCTTGGGGCCAGGTGAGAACATCATTGTCGATCTCGTTAGAGATCCGAGTGCCTTCCCTCGTGTCTTCCCGGGCAACGGAGCCAAGTCGATGGCGGAATGGCCCATAATTGACCGGTCGCTCTGGCCCAAGCCGCCTGACCGGAAGCTTAGCCGCGAGTTGATGTGGCCTCTGGAATCGGAGTGTGGATGGGGCCCCGGCCCTGTCGCCACGGTCCTGACCAGCAGGACCTGCCCGTGGCAATGCGCTTTCTGCAACGAAGGATCCTACATCCGCAGTATGGGGCGGAGGCCGGTCGACGCGGTGATAGAAGAACTCAACGGCCTGGATGAGAAGTATGCCGTCGGCTCGGTCGTCATCCACGACTCGATGTTTTTTCAGAACCCGCGCTGGCTCCACGAGTGGCTGGAGAAGTACCCGAGCAGGGCCAACAGAGCCTGGCCTTACTGGGCTGCTGCACGGGCGGATACCGTGCGGCGGTGGCCCGATCTCTTCGAGGCCCTCTTGAAAGAGACCAACTGGGCTAACATCTCCATCGGTTTCGAATCGGGCAGCAACCGGATGTTGAGGCTCCTAGGCAAGGGGTGCAGTGAAGAGGACAACGATTTCACCATCGATCTGGTGAACCGGGTCGGCGACGAAATGGAGCTCCAGGGCAAGGCCCCGCCCAGTTTCTGGGCCAACATCATTCTTGCCATACCCGGGGAAACACGCGAGGACGCCTTCAAGACAATGCGCATGGTGAAGCGCATGAGGCGCGCACGCCCCTCTATCGCCTGCTGCGCGCCTTACCCCGGCTCCGCTCTGGGGCATCAGCTAATCGCTGAAGGTAAGAGCCTGATATCCCAGGATGACTACCACCGGTTCTTCGGTGAGGAGAAGATCAAAGGCATCGATTACCAGTTCTATCGGGACTTGCTGAGCGGTAAGTACGACGATGAAATCGATCGCGGCGCCGGTCAAACCGAGCAACAGCCCGTCGGCCCGCCAAGTGATGGGTCGCCGAGGACGCATGACAGAGACCGTCTCGGCGGACGTCACCACATGTACGTCTTCTCGATGAAGAATGGCAGGAAGAAGCTGGCCTACGGCGAGAGCCCTGCAGATGCGCTCGACATCCTGAGCATCCGCTTGACTGGTAAGGAAATGGAGGAGATCGTCAGGTCTGACCACGTGAAGATCAGTCAGACGGAAATGCAGAACTACGTCCACCTGCTCTGATCAGCAGAGGCCGGTGAGGCCCGGTCAGGCTGCACGCGTGGTAAGTCATTCGCCTGGGCCGCCCCGCCGCCCCGCCGCCAGGCGCTCCGCCTCCCGGATTGTCCGGCGTACCTGCCCCCAGTACTTGATGTAGCGCAGAGAGTAGTAGAGCCGTGCCGCATAGTACCGGAGGCGGTTGTGATATGGCCTTATGACCCACGGGCAGCGGTCGCACTTCATGAAGGTCTCTCTGCAGAACAGCACGAACTTGTCCCCCTGCTCGTCGATCTTCAGCAGGCGTACGCCAGCGAGGGCCAGGAAGTTCCCAGGTGACAAGGCGCACGGTCGTGAGGAGGCAGGCCAACGCTCTTTGAAGACCTCGTGGTTTCGGTCGTTGTTGTCCATCCTGCCCTCGGTCATGCTCTCGTAATGCTGGACAATGCTCCGGGACGAGAAGCGCGAGATATAGCCGAGCTCCCTCGCACGCATGCAGAGGTCAATATCCTCCAGACCGTTAAGGTAGGCGACATCGAAACCTCCGAGCTCCTCGAACAGGGACCTTCGGACCAGCATGCAGGCCCCTGTGACCGCGTCGCAATCCCGGTCTTCGCAAGCTTCGGGCAGGTCGGCGGGCAGCATCTTGTAGACGTGGAAAGGATGCCCCTCGCCCACGGCCACGCCGGCGTGCTGCATGAGGCCGGAGTCGGGGTAGAGGAGCTTCGCCCCAACAATCCCCACCTCGGGCCGCGATTCCATGCACTCCACCATAGGTCCCAACCAGCCGGGGAGAGGCACCGTGTCGTTATTTAGGAAGAGGATGTACTGGCCCGAGGTCGCATCGGCGCCCTGGTTGCTGGCGCGACCGAACCCCAAGTTCTCCTCATTGCGGACGCTCCTGAAGGGCGATCGCAGGCCAGCTAGGAACTCCGTCGTGCTGTCGGTCGACCCGTTATCGACAACCAGCACATCGTATGGCACGTCACCCGTGTTCTCTCTGATCGCAGCGAGGCACTGCGCTGTCAGATCAGCCCGGTCGTGGACCGGGATAACTATCGAACAGAGGATGTCTTCGGGACCCGCCATTCCTTCCCTTCTCCGGAACGAAGCCGGGCCGCCACCGTCGGCACGAGGCAAACGATACGGCCCCGCCGTCGCTCAGTCCAACCAAGCTCGGAGACCAGAGGTGCCTCGATCAACAATGCGCCTCCCCCGCCTCCGGCGGCCCCGGACCTTCCACGGCAGTCAAAGTCTCCGGAAGAGAGAAACGTCCTGATCCACGGCTCCGGGCTCGAAGGCTACGAGCACTAGGTTAGGGGCCAGCCTCGTGCGAACGTACGCCGGCGGGTGATAAGCGCCGAAGGAGTTGGATCCCGCGAGCCCCTTCTCACTGATAGCCATCTCTCCGGCCTGGAAGCGCTCACGCCTCTCGCCCCGAAGGCAGCCGAGGTAATGCTCTCCGTGAGTAGTGATGATGAGGTGCCCGCCGGGCTTGAGCAATCTCATGAACTCGTCGATCCAGGCACGCTGCGCTGCTTCCGAGATGTGAGTGAAAACCGACAGAGCGTAGATGAGATCGAATTCGCCATCACCGTAGCCAGTTGGCGGCATGGGCGCGTTGGCGCGCACCTCGGTGAAGGGCAGGTTGCCGTGGCACCACTCCACCAGGTCTCGGTTGATGTCGGTTCCACAGATCCTGACGCCAGCGAACGCATTCCAGTGCCTCATGACCCGGCCGCAGCCGCACCCGAAGTCGAGGACCGCTCCGAGATCCTCGAAGCGGACGCTGTTGGCTGCGAGCACTCGCCGGAAGCAATCGAACGCCCTTCTCCCGCACTTGAGATACCACTCCACGTCATCGGTACCGGCAACAAGAGCTATCAGTTCGCCTTGGGGGATGGGCAGGCCGTCGTCGGCTCCGCGACGCCTGGCAGCGGCGTTCCGCCTGCTGTCCCAGACCGATCGGAGACCCTCCCTCGCCCTTCGGATGAGCCGCCTGATCCTTCTCTTGAGGCCCGCCACAGTTCGCATCCTCTTCCGGACCTAGCTCTCTCGGCGGCTGGCTGTCACCGATTCGACCACTGCCTTCAGCCTCTCGCCGACAACGTCCCAGCTGTAGTCGCGTATACACTTTTCGCGCGCAGCCTCGCCCAACTGGTGTGCTGCCTGCCGGTCATCCAGCATATCCCGTATGGCCTCCGACAACGCCTCGATCTGCCCAGGCGGCACTATGCGGCCGCAACCATCGAGAATCTCCGGGAGGTCACTCATCGCCGTGGCCACCACGGGCAACGCCATTGCCATTGCGTCGAACACCTTCGCAGGCACCTGTCCATGGTTCAGCGGCTCGTCCCGCTGTGGGAGCACCACGAGATCGGCAATGGAAAGGAACTCGCCCATCTTCCCGAAAGGTTGCTGAGGAAACCATATGATACGATCACCCCCCAGTGCACGAAGGCGCTTCACATACTCCCAGGCGCGCCCTGATGGCCATCTGGCGGCCCCGACTATCATGAGTCTGAGATCGGGCCTGTCAAGCGCCGTCATGGCCCTCACAAGCTCCTCGAGGCCTGTGGGCGGCCTGGGTGTGCCGAGGTAGAGGATCAGTTCGTAGTTGGCGACGCCGTGAGCCTTCCTGAGAGCAGCGCGGTCGAACCTGGCCGGATCGAGATGATCCGTGTCCTTGGCATGAGGCACCATGACTCCCCCATGTCGCTCCTGGAGGTGCCTTGAAACTACGGTGATGCCGTCAGCTTGCGGTATCAGCCGCTGGACCCTCTTGGTCCAGAAGAGGCTGTTCGGATCTCTGAGCTGCTTGCGTAGCCCCCTCTGGACATCCACCACGGTCTTGATGTCTACCTCGCAGTCGTCAATGTCCAGAATGACGGGCGTGCCCCTCTGGCGGCGGATCTTCAGTGCCGTGCCGAAGCTGGTGGGGCGGTTCTTGCTGGAGTAGACGACATCGCCAGTGATCATCCGCATGAGCTTGCGCTGTGTCAGGAGGAAACCGGGATGCTTCCTCCCACGAATGATCTTGTAGTCGAATTCGCCGGTATCACACGGGGCCCAGACGGCCTTGCCGAAGATCGGGCCCAGTATCTCAACCTCGTGCTTCCTCCGCAAGATCTTGCCGAGTAGGTACGCCCGCCCCAGGCAATTGTCCGACATGTCCGAAACAAGTACGGAGACCCGCATTGTGCTTCCCCGGTGGCCTCGCTTGCCGAGCCCGGCCTAGTGGGCCGACTCTGTTGGCTGCATTGCGCGGCTGCTACCAGCATCGCCTTTGCGGGAAGTTCCTACCACAGCCGACTTTCCCTTTGCTCGAGCAGTATGCGCGGCGAAAGGCAACAGAAACTCCTCGCGGGAATGGCCCCTGTTCCCTGAGCAGACATTATGTCATGGGTGGCGTTACGGCGCAAGATGCAGTCTGCACTCCGTCCGGTGGCGGCGAGCGTGATTCCACCCTTGCGCTCGCACGTCATGGGTGCCAATATGTGATCCACTCCGAGCACCCTTTTTGGTACAGTGGGAGACGCCGCGGGACGGTGATCCGGCAAGTACCGGCCTGACGGACGCGAGTCTGCGCCGCGTTGGGACATCGGGGGACATGGCGGGGACCCGCTGATCTGCGTTCGGGACGCAGAGGTCGCGGGTCAAGATCTCGTCTCCCTCACTACTACTCGCCCGGAAAGGCCGGAATGGGGGCGAGTTCAGGGGTGATCCGGCGCTGGATCCGCCGTCTCAGGGCCGAGAGTGGCACCCTCTCCGACAGCTTGGCACGCCGCTGACGGACTCCGGTGGAATCCAGGAGGAGGCCCCAAGCCGAGCACTACGACCGGCGTGCGCTCGCGGGGGGCTACCTGGGACTGCTATCAGAGGCTGCGGAAGGGGGAACGAGTGGCTGACGTCTGCGTGATCGGGCTCCTGCGCGAGGCGCGCGCCGTCAACGATGGCCAGCCCGTGCAGATGCTCGATCGCATGATGGCG
>Ga0272441_10016226_pt1 | contig 10326 bp, 11 predicted proteins | sample SSMProp6N_FD_193582 | JGI IMG/M metagenome (GOLD analysis project Ga0272441, IMG submission 193582) | Marine sediment archaeal communities from Little Sippewissett salt marsh, Falmouth, MA, United States - SSM-Prop-6N | ecosystem: Environmental > Aquatic > Marine > Wetlands > Sediment ... | reverse complement strand
GCTGGACCAACTCGTCGCGCAGAAGCTCGGGTTTGACCGCTCCTATCCTGTCACCGGCCAGACGTATCCCCGCAAGGTCGACACGCACGTCCTGCGCGTCCTGGCCGGCATCGGCGAGTCCGTACACAAGTGGGCGACCGATATGCGCATTCTCCAGCGGTTGAAGGAGGTCGAGGAACCCTTCGCCAAGAAGCAGGTCGGCAGTTCGGCCATGGCGTACAAACGCAACCCGATGCGGTGCGAGCGCGCTTGCGCCCTGGCGCGATTCCTGATGGTCGCGCCGCTGCACAGCGAGTTTACCACGGCCGTCCAGTGGTTCGAGCGCACCCTCGATGACTCGGCCATACGGCGGCTGAGTCTTCCTGAAGCGTTTCTGGCCGCGGACGGCATCCTCAATCTCTATTTGAACGTTATGGAGGACCCGGTCGTCTATCCCAAGGTCATCGAGAAACACCTGCGCGAGGAACTGCCCTTCATGGCCACCGAGAATATCCTGATGGCCTGCGTCAAACGCGGCGGAGATCGCCAGGAAATCCACGAGGTTATCCGTAAACATGCACACGCCGCGGCCGCGCGCGTCAAAGAGGAAGGCGCCGAAAACGACCTCCTGGACCGCTTGGCCGCAGACCCCGCCATCGGCATGACGCGCGAGGAAATCGACCGCGTGCTCGACGTGCAGGAATTCGTGGGCCGGGCCCCCCAACAAGTCACCCAGTTTCTCGACAACGAAGTCCAGCCCGCACTGGACCGGCATAGCCAGAGCCTCGGCGCAACGTCCGATGTGCGCGTATGATTGACGCATGCGCGGCCCGCGACGAAGACGAGAAGGGAGACACCAAATAGACTGTGGCTGGACTGTTGTACCGCGAAGACATGGATGAAGTCCGCCGGCGGCTGACGACGTGGTGGGACGGCGGTGACATCGGCCGGCCCGTGCTGCTTCTGACGGCCCCGCGCAGCGAACCGATCGAGCCCATCGACGCGCTCGTTGAGCCCGAGGGCTGGTGCACGCATTACTCGACGCGCGACTTTGCGTATCGCGTGAACCTCGCCGCGCGCGCCTGCATCCACACCCACTACCTCGCCGAGGCCGTGCCCACCGTAGCCCCCGATCTGGCCCCGAACTGCCTGGCGCTGTACCTGGGTTGTCACGGTGTGGAGCTACCCGGCACGGTGTGGTCTCAGCCCTGCATCCGATGTCCGGAAGAGGCCGAGTTCCAATTCGACCCCGACAATTTCTACTGGGATTTCACGCTCCGGCTCGCGCGCGAGCAACTCGGAATCGGTCGCGGCAAGTGCCTGCTTCAGTTCCCGGACCTCATCGAAGGACTCGACACGCTCGCCGCCATGCGCGGAAGCGAGCAACTCCTTTGCGACCTGTTTGAGCGCCCCGACTGGGTGCACGCGTGCCTACGGAAGATCACCGACCTGTACTTCCACTACTACGACATGCTGTACGACCTGATCCGGGACGAAGTGGGCGGGTCGGTGTTCTGGGCGTGGGCACCGGGGCGCATGGCCAAGTTCCAGTGCGATTTCTCGGCCATGATAGGCCCGGACATGTTCGGCGAATTCATGGCGCCCCTGCTGAAGGAGATGTGCGATCGCGTCTCCTATTGCATGTACCATTGGGATGGTCCGGGCGCGCTCCGCCACCACGACCATCTCCTCGCCATTCCCTCGCTCGACATGCTTCAGTGGACGCCCGGCGCCGGCGTCGAGCCCCCGGACCATAAGCGCTGGTGGCCCTACTATCACAAGACCATCGAGGCCGGCAAGAAGATCTATGTTCACTCCTGCGACGGCATCGACAGTCTCAAGGCGATGAAGCGCGAATTCGGGCCGAAACTCAACCAGATCATGATCGGCATCACCGCGCAGTCACGCGAACAGGCCGAGGAACTCCTGGCAGTGGCGAGCACTTGACGTGAAACGATGAAGCCATTCACGGAATAGTCCTGTCAAGAAATGGTTTTTTCAGAACACAAGAGGCGCCCAAGCGTGTCCGGGTCCGAGGGTCCGCGCCTCACGATCACGAACGGCATGCGTCGGATTCTCGACTACCCGAAGTTCCGCGGTCCCGTGCGGATGCTGGTGCTCGAGACCCAGTACTTCTTCGACAAGAGCTGGCGCCGTGCCGCGGAGGAACTGGGGTGGCAGACCGCGGCTGTGCCATCGGTCATGGTGGGTAACCTGACGCGCGAGCACGTCCAGAACCTCTTCACGACCCTCGGCGAGTTCAGGCCCGACTTCATCCTCACGTCCAACTACGCAGGCATGGACACGATGGGCATGTTCTCGCGTTTTTTTGAAGATGCCCGGATCCCTTACGTAAGCTGGTTCACCGACACACCCCGCATGATCCTCTACGACCGGCAGATCCACTGTTCGTACTACAGCGTCGCCGCCACATGGGAGCGTGCCTACACGAAGCATTTCGAAGATCTCGGTTTCGAGCACGTCCTCTATCTGCCCCTGGCCACGGACCCTGCAGTGTTCAACGGGGAGCCCACAACGCAGACTGCGCGCGACCTCGCCTTCGTGGGCACGTCGATGATCGAGGAGGCCGGGGAAGCGTGGGAGAAGCTCGAACACCTGCCGCAAGTTGCCCAGGCCATTCGCGACGCCCTGGACCAAGGCCACATCAACAAGGCCAACTTCACGCAAGGCATCCACGCCCTTCTTGATCCCAGCCTCTTGAGGGATCGCGACCGGAGCGAGCTGCGCCACATCGAGCTCTGCATTATTTACGAGGCCACGCGCCGCGAGCGCGCCGCCCTGGTCAAGCGGCTCGAACCCTACGGAGTCGAGGTGCGCGGCGACCCCGGATGGCAGCAAGTGGCCAGGTGTGTTGGCGGTACCGTCAGTTACTTCGACAGCCTCGCGCCGCACTACCGCTCCACCGCTATCAACCTGAATGCCACCAGCCTCCAGATGAAAACCGGAGTAAACCAACGCGTCTTTGACTGCCCGGCGGCCGGCGGGTTCCTCATTACCGACGCCCAGGACGACCTCAACGAGCTCTTCGAACCGGGCTCCGAGGTCGTCACCTATGCGACCCTCGACGAACTCGAGGACAAAGTCCGCTACTACCTCAACCACCCCCAGGAACGCACCGCAATCACAGCACGCGCGCGCAAACGTGTGCTTGGACAACACACTCACCGCCACCGCCTCCAAACCCTCGAAGCCTTTCTCCGCGAACGCTACCAAACCTGACACCCTCGGCAGGGCGAGCGTCGTGGTGGGGCGAGCGTCCCCGCGAGCCGATGTTCGGGTCAAAGAGCCGGCAAGGATGCCGGCGCTCCCAGCGGTGGGGCGAGCGTCCATTGCCCATTGTTGCATCTCGTTTTTCAATGGCCTACCATGCCCTCGAAGCCTGTTGTGTACTCCAATATCGGCGAGTAGGAAGCGTACGCCTGCTCGTGGATAGGGCAAGCTTTAGGGAGTTTCGATGATCATGCGTCCCATCTGGATTCTGCCACTGTGTCTGGCCGTTCTGAGCGCGCCTGCCGCGCCGGAAGAGGGCAGCGGGTTCGACTGGCAGGACCTGCCTGAATTGCCGCAAGCGATGTCGGGCCAGATGGTGGGCGCGCACAACGGCGCCCTTATCGTGGCCGGGGGCACGCGCTGGCCCGTTTCGCCATTTCAGGGCGGCACGAAAGTGTGGCTCGACACGTGCTATGTGCTTGGTGAAGGTGCCGCCGAGTGGCGCGCGGCCGCGAACCTGGACCACCCTATCGCCTATGGCGTAAGCGTCTCGACGGAGGACGGCGTCATCTGCGCGGGAGGCAGTGACGGCGCCCGCCATTACGCGAGCGTCTTCAGACTCGGATGGGCCAACGGCCAACTGGCCCGCGTACCACTGCCCGACCTGCCTCAGCCGTGCGCGTATATGGGCGGCGCTTTCCTTGGCAACACGATGTACGTGGCGGGGGGCCAGGTTACGCCGGACTCAACCGAGGCGCTGCACACCTTCTGGGCGCTCGATGTCACCAAACCCGAAGCGGGCTGGCAGGCACTCGAACCGTGGCCGGGTCCGGCGCGCATACTCCCGGTCGTGGCCGCCCAGGATGGCGCGGTTCACGTGTTCAGCGGCGCGGACCTCGAGGCCGGGCCCGACGGAAAGGCCAAGCGCATATACCTCGTGGACGGATACCGTTTCCGCCCTGACATCGCGGAGGAACTGCATCCCGGCTGGCGGCAGATTGCAGGCCCGCCCCAAGCCGTCGTGGCGGCGCCGGCCATGGCCTTCGGCCCCACGCACATCTTTGTCTTCAGCGGCGACGACGGCAGCCTCGTTGACCGAATCGAAGAGCTGGGCGACAGCCATCCGGGCTTCACGCACGACATCCTCGCGTATCACACAATCACCGATTCGTGGGCGAAAAAGGGCACGGTTCCCGAGTCCTATGTGACGACCCAGGCCGTGCGATGGCAAGACCGCATCGTGATTGCCGGCGGCGAAGATCAGCCCGGACACCGCGGCGCCCGCGTGTTGTCCGGCGCGCCCGTGGGCTCGAAGAAGAGGCTGAGCCTTTTGGATTTCGGCGTCATGGGGGTCTACTTCCTCATCCTCATCCTGATGGGGGTCTACTTCTCGAAGCGGGAGGAGAGCACTGAGGACTTCTTCCTCGGCGGCAAGCGGATCCCGTGGTGGGCGGCAGGCCTGAGCATCTACGGAACCAGCCTCAGCGCGATCACCTTCCTGGCCGTGCCCGCGGAGTCCTACGCACGCAACTGGATATTCTACGCCGGCAACCTGCTGACGTTGTTCGTGGCGCCTATCGTCGTCTTCGGCTACCTGCCCTACTTCCGGCAACTGAACATCACGACCGCCTACGAGTTTCTCGAGAGGCGCTTCAACATTGCCGTGCGCCTGTTTGGGAGTTGCGCCTTCATCCTGTTCCAACTCGGCCGGGTCGGCATCGTCCTCCTCCTGCCCGCCATGGCCCTGTCGGCCACCACCGGGATCAGCGTCCCCGTGGCCATCGTGACCATGGGCGTGCTGTGCATGACGTACACCGTGCTCGGCGGCATCGAGGCCGTCATCTGGACCGACGTCCTGCAGGTGGTCATCCTGCTCGCAGGGGCCTTCATTTCCCTGCTTCTCATCGTGACCGCCATCGACGGTGGGGCGTCGGCCGTCATTGCCCAAGGCGCGGCCGCGGACAAATTCCGCCTTGTCAACTGGGGTTGGGATATCAGCAAGCAGGTCCTGTGGGTGGTCGTCATCGGCCGGTTTCTCGAGGCCACCATCCCCTACACGTCGGACCAGACGATCATCCAGCGCTACTTCACCACCGCCACACGGCGCGAGGCCGCCCAATCGGTTTGGCTCTGCGTGTTCTTCTCGCCCGTCAACGGCGCCATGTTCTTCCTGCTCGGCACGGCCCTGTTCGTCTTCTACAAATCCCACCCCCACTTGCTCGACCCCACCCTCAACACCAACGCGATTCTCCCGCTCTTCATCGTCCAACAGCTTCCCGCGGGCATAGCGGGGCTCATCATCGCGGCCATCTTCGCCGCGGCCATGTCCTCGCTCGACAGCAGCCTCAACAGCATGTCCGCGGTCGTCCTGACGGACTTCTACCGGCGGTACAAGGCGCACGTCGACGAAACCACTGCGCTGCGCCTTGCGCGCGTGCTGACCGTTGCCTTCGGGATCTTCGGCACCGCCACGGCGTTCATCATGTACAAGTCCGACATCCAGGCCCTTTGGCAGCATTACATGAGAATCATCGGCCTGTTCGGCGGCGGCTTGGCGGGCATCTTCGCGCTCGGGATGTTCACGCGGCGCGCCAACGGGATCGGGGCGCTCGGCGGGGCCTTGGCCGGCGCACTCGTATTGCTCTACGTGCAGCGCTACACATCGGTGTCGTTTCTCCTCTACTCCTCCATCGGCATTATTACGAGCTTCACCGTCGGGTACCTGATCAGCCTGGTGTTTCCGGGCCGAGCCGAAGAGAGGATCGTGTCCCATTCGGAGATGGGACCCACGTAGGTCCGAAATCCTGTAGCTCCGAAATCCCGTAGCTCCGAAATCCGTTCGGAGACCCGCGAGCGGGAATGGGGTCAGATCTCGCATCACCAGGTGACGCGTGCGAGGTCTGTTGTGACTCGGTACACGCGAGGGCGTCCCTGAATTCCGGGTGATGAAGGGCTACCGGTTGGTGCGGCAATCCGTTGGGTATTCAGCGAGTGGCGGCTCTGCTCGCACCGGCTGCCTTGTTCTTCCCCCTAAGCCATCGGCGCATCTCTTCGTTTCGTCCGCGCCAATACTCAATCTGCTCATCGCGGGTCTTGCCTTTGAGGGCTTCATACACCTTTCGTGCGCCTTTGCGCTTCATCTCAACGCAATCAAAGCCCTTCTTCTTCATAAACGACCACCTCTTGAGGCGCGTGGATGGCGATTTCGGCATAGCCATGCGTCCTGTTAATGGCATTATACAATGGGATCTTTTGGAAATGCACAATGTGTCTGAAGTTCCAACTCACAATCATGCGGCAATCGAGAACGGTGGCCATGGCGACATGCAACGCATCAGCCATGGAACTCTCCCCCACAATGCCGGCCCGCAAGTACGCAATCTGGAGGTCAACGCCGTCCTCGCGAATCTCGCTGACCTCCATCCAATCAGCCATCTCTTCGAAAAAATCGCGCACCCTGTTCGGCGCTTCATGGATTTCGTCGCGCACCAAAGCTGACGCGACCAGCTGGAATCGGCCCTGCCGGACTTGTTCGAAAAATGCTTGGCTGGACAACGCGAATTCTGTGTCGAAGACTCCGCCGAAGACGGATGTATCGGCGTAGACGCGCACGGTTTTCATGACGGCCTCCTAACACGGGATTCTACGCGCCTTTCGGAGGACACGCAACCACGGTCCAGGCCCCATGGGCTGCACGCGCCGGCATCAGGGGAGACACGACCGATTGACGGGGGGCGCGCACTTATAGGTACAATGTATGTATGGACAGGCTGAGGTTCGAATGGGATGAGGCCAAGAACAAGGCGAACCAACGGAAGCATGGGGTCTCATTTGAAGAAGCGCGCACGGCATTTCACGACGAGAACGCGAGAGAGTATCTCGATCCCGATCATTCCGATGACCAAGACCGGTTCATCCTGCTGGGCATGAGTTTCAAGCTGCGGGCGGTCGTTGTCTTCCATTGCTTCCGTGAACGCGATCTGGTCGTCCGGATCATCTCGGCTCGAAAAGCGGACAAGGTTGAAGAACAAGCCTATTGGGAATCGGTTCAATGAGAGACCATTATGACTTTTCGACGATGAAGGGCCGCAAGAACCCCTATGTGAAGCACCTGAAGCAGTCGGTGACGATCCGGCTGGATCGAGACACGGTCTCCTACTTCAAGTCGCTGGCGGCCGACTTGGGCATTCCGTATCAGACCCTTATCAACTTGTACTTGCGGGATTGCGCCGTGAACCACCGTAAACTACGCATGAAATGGGCCTCGTAGTCCAGTCGAGAAACATGGGGACGCACGGCAGGGCTTTCCGTGAAGGCCAAGACATAGTAACTGCAAGCGGCATCCGGCGCAGGCGGGGTAGGGCCCGGACAGCGCGCGGGCGCCTTTCTTTCGAGTGCTGCGCGTGAAACATGGTAGAGTATGAAGCCTGATGCGTGAGAAGGAGGGCCTTCGGGATGAAGGCGGTTCGGGTCTACATTGACACGTCGGTGGTGGGTGGGTGTTTGGATGAGGAGTTTGCGGCAGAGAGTCAGGCGTTGATGGCGATGGCACGGCGAGGGGAAGTGACCCTCATTGCGTCCAGCCACTTGGCGGATGAATTGGTGGACGCGCCCGCCGAGGTCAAGCAGGTTTTTGCCGCGTTGCCGGACGAATGCATCGCGCGTGTCATGGTGACGCAGGAAGCGCTTTCTCTTCGGGACCAGTACTTGAAGGCGGGTATCTTGGGACCGGGTTCCGCGGATGATGCGTTGCACGTGGCTATCGCCACAGTCGCGGGAGCTGATCTGATCGTGAGCTGGAATTTCCGTCACATCGTCCACTTTGAAAAGATCCGCCAGTTCAATGCAATCAACCAGTTTCAAGGCTATGGTTTGCTTGATATCAGAAGCCCGAAGGAGGTGGTTTGACATGAAACGCAAGAAGGCGTTTGACTGCGTAGCGATGAAGGATGCCATCCAAGCGCAACATGCCGAAGATTACGCGGGTATGACGGATGAGGATCGCTGGGAGGCGGTACAACGCAAGCTTGCTGCTTCGGATGATATCGTGGCACGGAAGTGGCGTGCCTTACGCAAACGGCAGCAGGCCGTGGCAAAGTAGTTGGAAGCGGCATCCGGGGGCGGGCATCCGCGCGGGGGGCTATTCGTCTGGGACGCGGAGGCGGTCGAGGACGCCGTTGATGAAACGGGGGGCTTCATCCCAAGCGTAGCGTTTGGCGATCTCGAGGGCCTCGTTGATGGCGACTTTGTCGGGCACGTCCGGGGCGTAGCGCATTTCGAACAGGGCAATCCGCAGGAGGCACCGCTCGATGCGGCCCACGCGCCCGGGGGTCCAGCGTTGGAGCGCGGCGTCGATCTGGCGGTCGAGCGTATCGAGGTTGTCGAAGACGCCGCGTATCAGGGTCTCGGCGTAGGTCTTCACGTTTGGGCGGGCGGGGTAGGTGCGCCAGAAACCCTCGATGGCGTCCTGCCAGGGGGCGCGGGTGAAGTCGAGGCCAAACAGGAATTGCAGCGCACGCTCCCGGGCGCGGCGGCGCACTTGTGGATGTGGGGCGGTCACAGTTGCCCCGTCAGGTTGACCATCTCGATAGCCGCGACCGCGGCATCGAAGCCCTTGTTGCCGGCCTTGGTCCCGGCGCGTTCGACGGCCTGTTCGATGGTGTCGGTGGTCAATACGCCAAAGAGGACGGGCACGCCGGATTGCAGGGCCACGTGGGCCACGCCTTTGGCGACTTCGTTGGCGACGTAGTCGAAGTGAGGTGTGCTGCCGCGGATGACGGCGCCGAGCGCGATCACGGCGTCGTACTTGCCGGACTCGGCCATCTTCTTGGCCACGACGGGGATCTCGAACGCGCCAGGGACCCACGCGACGGTGATCTCGTCGTCATTAACGCCGTGGCGGGTCAGGGCGTCTATCGCGCCGCCCAGGAGCTTGTTGGAGATGAATTCATTGAAGCGTGCAATGACGATACCGTATTTCTTTCCTTCTGAAACCAGGGCGCCTTCGATTGTCTTTGGCATTTCACCAACTCCTTGTCGATTGGCATTCCAGGACATTCACCACAGATGAACCATTCATAACCAACATTTCGCCTAGAGTGTTTCGAGCAGGTGGCCGAGCTTCTCTTTCTTGGTCTCGAGGTATCTCCTGTTGTTCTCGTTTGGGGGCACTTCGATCGGCACGCGTTCGACGATGTGCAGGCCGTAGCCCTCCATGCCGGCGCGCTTGACGGGGTTGTTGGTGAGCAGGCGCATTTTGGTGACGCCGAGATCGATCAGGATCTGGGCGCCGATGCCGTATTCGCGGGGGTCGGGGTCGAACCCGAGATGGACGTTGGCCTCGACGGTGTCCATGCCCTCGTCTTGCAGTTCATAGGCCTTGATCTTGTTGACGAGGCCGATGCCGCGCCCCTCCTGGCGCATGTACACGAGGACGCCGCAGCCGGCCTCGTCGATCATCTGCATGGCCGTGTGCAACTGGGTGCCGCAATCGCAGCGGCGCGAGGCGAAGGTGTCCCCGGTGAGGCACTCGGAATGGACACGGACCAGCACTTCGCTGGCGTTGGCGACGTCCCCCTTGACCAGGGCGAGGTGGTGCAATGCGTCGACGGCGTTCTCATAGACAACGAGATGGAACGTGCCGAATTCGGTGGGGAGCGGGGTCTCGGCGGCGCGATGCACGAGGCGCTCGTGTGTGCATCGGTATTCGATGACACTCTGCACCGTGCAGATCTTGATCTCGTGTTGCTGCGCGAACGTGGTCAGTTGAGGGACGCGCGCCATGGTGCCGTCGGCATTCATGACCTCGCAGATGACGGCCGACGGGTCGAGCCCAGCCAGGCGCGTGAGGTCTACGGAGCCCTCGGTCTGGCCTGCGCGCACGAGCACGCCGCCCTCGCGGGCGCGCAACGGGAAGACGTGGCCGGGGCGTGCCAGGTCGCGAGACGTGGATTCCGGGTCGATGGCGACCTGGACCGTGCGTGCGCGGTCGTGTGCGCTGATGCCGGTGGTCACGCCCGTGGCGGCCTCGATGGAGACATGGAAGGCGGTGCCGAATCGCGAGGTGTTATCGATGGTCATGGGTGGTATCTGGAGTTCGTCCATGCGTGCGCCGGT
>Ga0272441_10016225_pt1 | contig 10327 bp, 4 predicted proteins | sample SSMProp6N_FD_193582 | JGI IMG/M metagenome (GOLD analysis project Ga0272441, IMG submission 193582) | Marine sediment archaeal communities from Little Sippewissett salt marsh, Falmouth, MA, United States - SSM-Prop-6N | ecosystem: Environmental > Aquatic > Marine > Wetlands > Sediment ... | reverse complement strand
CTCGAAGGCACGCTGGTCTCCGAAGAGCAGGTAGCGATCGTAGTTGAGATCCAGGACCATATGCTCCGGGTTGGGCAGCCAGAACGCACAGCGCGGCCACTTGCCGGCGCAGTACTTCCTGTACTCAGCGTCCTTCGGCTGTCGCCGGAGTCCGCGATACTCGCTCATGTTGTTGGCCTTGAACTCGATCCATGTCTTGTATGTGAACGGGTCCAGATCCTCGATGCGGTAGCACCGCAGGTCGCGAAAGTGCCGCCCTCGGACCTCGCCGACCTCGAGCCAGTCGCGGACGCCGGTCCAGTACCAGCGGCGCAGGTAGTCGTCCTCGTTCATCGGCTGGCGCGCTCCCTGGCGGCCCGAACCGCCCTGGCTTCGCCAGCGCTCGCCGAAGACCTGCCAGCCGTAGGAGTTGCCGTAGAGTGTGTCGAGGGTCAGCATGCGCTTGTCCTCGAGCCGGTTGCGCGTGTCCGGCCGCTTGTCCAGCCCGGAGACGGGCACGACGAAGGGACCCAGGTCGGCCAACGCGCCACAGGCCGCCTGGTGGGCGATTTCCGGTCGCAAGTAGACACGGTAGTCGAGCCGGTGGGCCACAGCCGATGCCTCCGGCGCTTTGTTGCCGGCATAGAAATGCAGGATCACCTCGTGCCCCTTGGCTGAGGTGTCCTCGATGAAATGAGGCACACGGTACTCACGCGGGAAGAGACCCAACCGAAAGCGTCCGTCGCCGAAGACTTCCACGGCCTTCGGGAACTGCTGCCAGAAGTGCCTGGTGTGGGCGATCATCCCGCCGCGCTTCGTGGCGATGCGGACCAACCCGCGGGCGTGATCGCCTGCGTCGACCTGTTTCTCTGTTCCGTCCGAGCGCTTGTACAAGCGGTAGCCGCGGAAGCTGGCCAACCCGCCCTTCTTGTAGTTCCAGCCGTCATCGTGGTCATCACCATCGTAGCCCTGGCAGCTCTCCCATGTCTCGGCGCCGTTCGAATCCTGGTAGAGACAGACCGATTCGGCCTCACCGATAGGCCCATCGACTCTCGAGTTGCCCTGGCCCTGGATCGAACAGCTCACCTCTTCGCCGGCCAGCCTGATCCACAGCGACGCATCCTCGAACGTCGGCGCACCGACCGACTTCGGCGGGTTGTTGGCCAGGATGACGTCGGCGATGACGTCGGTGCTGCCACGGAAGAAGTCCATGAAGACGTCGTAGGCATACATGCCACGGCTGTAGCCTTTGCCGCCCCGTGCGCGATGCGTCCCCCGGGCCCGGACCCGGACACGCAGTGGGCCTTTCTCGATGACCTCGACGCTGCGCACCGACTCGGAGGAGTAGTAGTTCTCGCCAAAGGTGTCCTCCACCACGGTGCCCAGGTCGGCCGAGCTTTGCAGAAGGTTCTCCTCCGGTGCGAACTTACCGTCCCCGTTCGCGTCCACGAAGGCTGCCGAGAGGAACGAGAACTTCTTGCGGTCGATCGCAAACCGCGCCGGTCCGGTGGTTACGATGATTTCTGCGTCGGTCTCTTCGGCGACGAGTTTCGGTCCGCCGTCCGGGACGGGCAGCTTTTCGTTTGTCAGGAAGTAAGTCTTCTTCGCGCCGGCTGCGACGTCGGTGGCGAAGTCGACCAGCACCCAGCGGATCGAGTTATCCCCGGCCTTGCCCGCGCCGACGATTGGGCGCCACCAGCGGGCAAGTACCCGGAACTGGGCGGGAACCGCGTTGAGCTTCCCTTTGGCGTCTTTGACTGCCAGGCGGAGTTCGGAGGTCTCCTTGGCCTGGCCGGGAAGCAGTGAAACGCCAGTGGAGACATAGCGCTGCCCCGAACGGTTCCACAGTTCCTCGAGTTGCAGTTTCATTTCCCAGGCGTGGGCGGAGCCGGCCAACAGAATCGTAGTCGCCATGACGAAGAAGGACACGGTTCTATACATATCGTTGCTCCTCATTCAGGATTCCATGTGATCACCATACCCGCAATCGTAGCCCGTTTCTGCCCGAAAACACAACTGCCGTATCCGGACTGTGACTGGCACGTGCGACAGACACTCGATATTATGCCCTGCAGCGTTTGACGCGAGATTCAAGACAACAAAGGAGGCATTCGTGCTGACTAATCGGAAGACCCGGAAGAGACCTTTGACTCAATGGTCCAAGTCAGCCCTCGCGGGATGTGACTGGTTCGTGAATTCGCAGGTCGTGCAGCAACAGCCCAACTGGGACGCGAACCACGGGCGCTTCATGTACAATGTTCACGTTCCGACCGGTACGTCATGCCGGGGCATCGGTTGGACGCAGGCCCGCGCCGTTATGTGCCTGCTTGCCGGATACGAACGCACCGGCGACAAGCGATTCATGGAGGCAGCGGAACGTGGAATCGCATACGCGAAGAACCTCCAGAACATGGACCGGCGTTTTCCCCAGACGTACGGGGCATTCCACGAAGAAACGCCCTTTTCGCCGTTCTCCTACCCGCGCGATGCCATTGAGGTAGCCGAGGCGTTGCTCCAGTGGCACCTTGTGACAGGTGACGAGGACGCTTTGTACCGGGCCGAACTGTTTTTGCAGTGGTTCAAGCGCCAGGCGTTGACCGTGTACCCGCGGTTCGGGACGTGGGTCGAGGGATCGGTGCGATTTGACAACAAGAAGCCGGCGCCCCATTTCAGGCGCCCGGTTTCCTGCCAGATGGGATGTGTCACGATTCTCTGTCACGCCTACGAGACCACCGGAAAGCCGTGGCACAAGACCACGGCACTCAAGATCGCGGATACAACGGTGGGCAACTACCTGCCCGAGGGCAAAGGACCTCTGTCTAATCCCGCACGACACCGGGCGGGGCGCCACACCGCCGGAGATGCGATCATCTATAATGACGACGGCGGCGCGGTCGGGCTGTTGAATGCGTACAAGGTTTCCGGCAAGCAAAAGTACCTGGACGCAGCGGTCCAGGCGGCAGAGTTCTTCAGGAGTTTCGACGGCGCCATTCCGATCTTCGGGGGTGTGGGTTCCGTCGCTAACTTCCTCCTGGAGGCCGACCGTATCCTGGGCGGGACGCGGTACCGCAAGGTGGCCGAACGGTTGGTCCGCCAAACGCTCAAGCTGCAGGTGAACTCGGGGCGGAAGAGCGCGCGCGGCGGATTTCGAGGCGAAGACGAAGGCGGGAAGTGGTATGTCAAGGGCTCGCGAAACCGCGACTTCGTGACCACGCGGGTCACGGCCTACTCCGTGCTGGCCCTGTTCAAGTTCGAAGGCGTGGCCTGGCCGCGCGGCTATTCTACGCGCTGGTAAAAGTGGAATTTTGCGCTGCGTACAGGGCAAGAGCCTATGGAGGATTTCCGGCTTCTCAGCGTGATGCCCCAGAGGCTACGATGGAACCAATGTGAGAGCTGTCTTTCTGGGATTGGGTCGGCGAAGCAGGGATTTTCTGGCAAAGCTACCGGACTACGACGGGATCGAGGTCGTTGCCGGGGCAGACACGTGGGAGGCAGCACGTCTCCACGCGGAAAAGGCGTGCCGGGGCATACAGACCTACGAAACGCCCGAAGCGCTGTTCCGTGAGCACGAGGACATCGACCTGGCGCTGGTCTTCTCCCGGGATGTGGAACACGAGGCGTGTGTTCTGGCCGCGCTGGCGAACGGCGCCGATGTATTCGTCGAGAAGCCGATGGCGACGACCCCCGAAGCGTGCCGCAACATGATCCGCGCCGCCCGCGAGGCGGGCCGGCGGCTGATGGTCGGATTCAATCTTCGCTTTCACCCCACGGTCCTGGAGGCCAGGGCGTTCCTCGATGCCGGGCGTGCCGGCCGCCTTCGCGCGATTTGGGAATGGCACGAGGTCGACCTCAACTACTTTCACAATTGGATGAGTGTGCGTGCATTGTCCGCGGGCCTGCTGTTCCAGAAGGGCAGCCATGACTTCGACCTGATAAACTGGTTCGCGCAAGATACCCCGCTCAAGGTCGCCGCGTTTGGCGGACTCGACTACCATGGCGGGACGCACTCGAACGACCTGCATTGCCCCGCCTGCCCCGAGCGGAAAGGATGTCCGGAGAGCGTTGGCGAGGTCCGTTTTCCCTCCAACAGCGATCCGGCCGGGGTCCCGAACCTGGAGCAGATGAAGTGTGCGTTCCGGAAGGAGATCGATGTTTGCGACAACCATGTTGTGAACCTGCTCTACGCCAAGGGAATCAAGGCATCGTACACCGAGATCCATGCGTCTCCCTTGCCGCAGCGCCGGTTTGTCCTGTTCGGCGAAAAGGGCCGCCTCGAGTTCGATGTCGGTGAACCAACGCTCTGCTGGCGGCCGCGGGATCGGTCTTGCGAGCCGGAACGGTGGCCGGCAGCCAGCGCTGCCGGGGGACACGGAGGAGCCGACGGTCGGATGACGGACGCGATTGTATCGGTCTTTCGCGACGGGGCGCCGGTACCGGTCACGGGTGAGGACGGCCTGAATGCCGTCCTCGTGAGCCACGCAGCAGAAACGGCCATAGGGACTCAACAGGTGATGGACCTGGATTCGTGAGAAGATGGCTGCTGGACACCGGACCTGCCGTAACCTTGAAGGCGTACTGCGTTTGCCCTGTTGTTGTTTGAGCACAAAGAGAACACGACCATGAAGAGAAATCATCACGTTCTGCCGCCGGGGTTGCCGGCCCTGCTGTTGGGTTCTGCGCGGCGCTGCCCAACTGCAGAAAGGGCCCGCACCAAGGTGGGTGAGGGCCACAGGGGGCCCATACCCGGAAAGCGGCATGGGTCACGCTACGGGCTCAGCGGGATCGAAGAAGACGCGCACCCAGGGGCGTTTCTGCGGATCGTCTGCAGCCTTCAATCCCATTTCGGCCGACAGTTTCAAGATCGGATAGTTGGCCCGACGAGTCAAAAAATCGAACTTCCCGAAAGCCTTCAGCATGTTGACCTGGTGCTGAAACAGCTCTCGGCCCGCCCCTCTTCCTCTGAACTGCGGGGCAATCGCCATCCGGACCCAATACCATCCTTCCTTTGAAGACTCGGGGAATTGAAGCGCATACTTCCTCAGATCCTGCATGCGGCTTGCCTTGATGCTCCCCAGTTTCGAAAGAACCAGTGAACTCCTCATCTCCCTTCTGGATCGCTCGGAACTCGGGCAGCAGGTGGAAAACCCCACCAACTCGGCACCAATGTGACTGACCCAGCACAACTCGTTGTCAGTGCCGGGAGTGTCGAACGTGCGTTCGATCTGCACCAACAACTCGTCTCGATTGTCCGAGAAGCAGGCGTACAGCTCGGGAGACATTTCCAGGCAAAGCCGGGCGATGGTCGGCAACCAGGCTTTGTCACCCGGCGGATCGAGCCTGCGGATTGCCGATTCCATGTCTCCCTCCCCTTCTCTGTGGTCTCCCGGGCTCTCTTTCCGGTCTCTCTCGAGTGTGCCCCCGTTGCCCCACGCTCTGCTCACGAACCAAACAGAGACGGGGCGGGAGAGTCAAGATGATATGCGGGTGCCGGTGGCGGGTGAACGGGCAGCGGCTGCGCATTTGACGATCCGGGCATTCGTGGGCCACAAGACCTGTCCATCCGAAACATCCGGGTGTATGCTACTGTCCTGTGCTCGCCGGGAATGACCCCGGAGGAAGCTGTCGACAGGCATGCAGGAGGCAACGCATGGCGATGTGCTCCTGAGCCGGGTTTCAGCAGGGAGGAAGCTTCATGCAGAAAAGGACTGTCGTCCTGTCCACCGTCCTGTTGTCTGTGGCAACCGCGGGTGCTGATCCCGCTGCCGCGCTGAAGTTCACCGCGCCGCCCAGCGCGACCCGGAGCGGTAACGGCAGGCTGAAGATCGAGTTCGCCGTCAGTACGGGAACCGATGTCGAAGTCTCGATCCTGGACCCGAAGGGCGCCGTTGTGCGGCATCTTGCCGCCGGAGTACTGGGTAAAACGAACGCACCCCCGGCGCCGCTGAAGCCGGGACTTGCGCAGAGCCTCGAGTGGGACGGCAAAGACGACTACCGGCAGCCGGTTGGGAATGGTCGCTATTCGACCCGCGTCCGAGCCGGGATGAGCGTCAAGTTGGCGCAGATGGCCGGCGGCAGTCCCTACCTCTACATTCTGGGTGGGCACGGCGATCACGGCCGCTGGGGGATCACCGGCCTGGAACGCAAGTCTGACGGCAAGGTCTACGTGGCGGGTCATTCCAGCACGCTGGGCCCTGTAGCCATCCGTCGGTACGACGAGGACGGCAACTACGAGGGCACCGTCTTTCCGCCCCCCGCCGGCAACGATCCCGCGGCCATGAAAGGCTGGGGCATCCACACGAAGCCCGATGGCACCTACACGATACGCTTCAATCGGCTGACCGATCCGTCCGTCAGCACAACAATCGTGGATCCCGAGCTGGGGATGGCCCGGATGCTTCCCCATCCCGATCCGAATCGCCTGAGCATGTGGGGCGGGCGAATGCTGGTAGTCGGCACGGACGGAACCGTACCCCCGCAGACCGAACAAATGCAGGGGGGGCTGGTCAAGGAACCCGCGTTTAAGGGCTCGGCATGTGGACCTGTTTTCGTCTGCCTCTTGCGCGACGAAAAGTCCTTCTACTTGAGCGGAATCTACAGCGGCGACCGCAAGGGAAATCCGAGCCGAGAAGGATTCTGGCGCGACGGCCAAGTTTGGAAGGTGGATCTGGCAACGCGCAAGGCCACGCCGTTTTTGGCCGTCCCTGAAGAAGACGTCAATGCAATCACGTCACGGAAGTCCGCCCTGGGCGGCATCCAGAGCTACTCGGTGCTGCACGGCGTGGCGGTTGACAAGGACGGCCACGTGTTCGTCGCAAACCGGCTGGAGAACTGCATTCTCGTGTTGGACCCGGACGCGAAAACCATTCGGAAAATCCCGGTAAAACACCCCGATGCGATCGCGGTCAGCGATCGGACCGGTGCGCTCTACGTGACGACACGTTTCGGATGCGAGCGCTCGGGCAAGGGCAAAGTGGGGATGGTCAAGTTTGACGACTGGAAAAAGGACGACAAGCCGTCCGTTTCACTTCCCAACCTGGCGCACACCTGGTACACGGGCTGGCACAAGCACTCGTACGTGGTTCTGTGCGAGAAGAAGGACCGCACCAACGTCTGGCTGGCCTACACAGAGATGCCGGTTCGCGTATATGTCGACGACGGCAAGGAGTTCTCCCTGCTCAAGGACTTCCGCGAACTGGCTGCCCGGCAGGGCTGTCATGGCTTCTGCCACGTGGCAGTCGATCGCAAGACCGAGATCGCCTATGTCGGTGACAACCATTCCACGTTCTGGGGAGTGGGAGACTGGGAACAGCCGGAGTTTTTCCGGCTGCCGGTGCGTGCCGCTTCGATTGCCATCGATTCGCGGAACCGCTTCGTCTACGCCAACCCCGGTGGATCGGTCTGGATCAAGAAGGCCGGCATCCATCGGTACCACCTGGACAAGAAGGGCTGCCCGCCGGCCAATGCGAAGACCGGGGGCAACAGGCTCACGGACAGGCTGTGGAGCGAGTGGTGCTTCACCGGCAACAGCGACATTGGTTTCGGTGTGGCCCCGAACGGCAACATTGCCGGCTTCGACCAGCGCGGCAACCTGCTCTTCTTCCATGGCACGGAAGAGAAAGCGCCGTGGGAAACGGTCAAGCTGGCCAACCTGAAACGGTCCCGCGTATACGGCTGCGTCCAGTTCGACCTGGCCGGCAACCTGTATGTTGGTCAGCGGTACGGCGAGTGGAAGATCCCGCCGCCATTCAAGAAGGACGGGTTCGCAAGTAGGCGTGCCAAGATCGTGAAGTACGCTCCCACCGGTACGCTGGAGAGCGGCAACCTGTTCCCGACCGCGCCGGAATCGCCCCGCAAGGTCTATGACGTTAACTTTGGGTCGTTCGACGCGAAGTGCATTCATCACACGCCACGGTTCAACGTGGATGAGTTCGGCCGCATCTACTACCCGATGAGTGTCGAGCCGCGTATCTCGGTGATGGACAACGCGGGCAATGAGATCCTGTACTTCGGCACATGGGGCAATAGAGACTCGACCGGCGGCCTGCCGGACGACCTGGTTCCGACGAAGGACATCCCCATGGCCCTGCCCGCCAGCGTGGCCGCAACCGACGACTACATCTACGTGGGCGATATGGTGAACCTGCGGGTCCTGCGGATCCGAAAGAACTTCGCGCTGCAGGCGAAGGCGAAGTGAAGAAGCTTATGAGTGGGAGATGTGAAAGACGGGATCGCTTGCCGGAGCATAGAAACAGGAGAGTGGAATGAAGACGAAGAGCATCTTGCTTCTGGGCCTGCTGGTCCTGGTGCCGGCCATGACGTGCGGTGCGGCCCCATTGCAGACGGACCCGTGGACAAAGACGAGCGAGGGCCACAAGGGGCACAGTGCAGGGGCCGTATGGGTCAAGGCGCCGGACTTGGGCAAGTGGCTGCTGGTCGGAACAAGCGTGCAGGCATTCGATCCCGGGAACGGGCAATGGGAAAGTGTCTCCGACGCCAAACCCCGCAAGAAAGGCGGCATCACGCCCTTCTACAAGGGTGTCTACGTTCCGGATACGAAGAGCATCTACTGCCTGAGCGTCATCAAGCTCTGGGGCAGGAACAGCGGCGAGACATCGCTGTTCACATTCAACTGCGCCGAGAAGAAGTGGGGCGAACAGAAGCCGGCGGAACTGCGACACCTGAGCTTTCCCGCGATGGCATACGACCCCGTCGGCAAGCGTCTGGTCGTTGTCGGCAGCGACAAGCGCGTAGAGAACCTGGGTTGGACCCGGACCGTTCTCTGCGACGTCAACACGGGAAAATGGACCGACTTGCCGCTGCCCGAAGATGCGATCGTCAAGACCCACAAGGAGCTTGTCGCCGCCACGGAACGGACCATCGACCTCGGTGGCAGAATCCGCTCGGCCTGGTATCGTGATCCGGCGTGCAAGGGGACTTCCGAGGAACGGGACGCATGCGAAAAGCTGCTTGTCGAGGTGCAGGGCATGCCCGGGTCGAAGCCGATCACAGCGCAACTTAAGCAGGCGGCAGGACTGATCAGGTCGCAGGACATGTTGAAGGCGCTCAAGGCCGTGCGCACCGCGCAACGCAAGCTGGAGGATGCCGCCTTTGACCAGTATCCGGTCCCCCGCTCGCGCAGGAACGCGCCGCTGGTGTACGACGCGAAGAACAAGGTCTTCATGCTCTTCGGGGGCGATCACGAGGACTACCACATGAACGACACATGGGTCCTGGACCTGGCCAGGAGCAGTTGGAAGCGGGTTGGTCCCGCCGTGGCTCCCTCACCCCGGGCCGGACATGCCGTGTGCTATCTGCCGGGGTCCGGCAGGATCGCCCTGTACGGAGGGTACATTCGCCATACGCACATGAGCTATGGCTGCAAGCCCAGCGCTCCGATCGATCCGCGCCAGCTCTGGACGTACGACGTCGCGGAGAACCGGTGGGAGTTGGCCGGGGCATGGCCGGCGAAGAATGGAGCGGCAAGCCCAAGCGTGGGCGGGTTCTTCGGCTACACACGCGACTACTACAACCCGCCGCTCATGCTCGCCGACGAGAAGGACAATCTTCTCGTTGCCCAGAGCGGCTCCAAGAAGAACAAGAGCATTACCTGGAGACTGGCGCTTGGCGCCGCTCCCGCCGATGCGGCGGGGACGACGAAGTACGGCAAGAGTCCCAATACCAGGTTCTACAAGACAGGCAATTGGGTCGCGTCCTACGGCGAGACGAACAACCCGCCGGTGGCGACTGGCCTGGACAAGCTTCCCGCCAACAAGTGGGTACGCCTCCCCAAGCCACCGCGAAACTTCTGTGGTGGAAGCCGCCAGCGGGATTGGGGTACCTACGTCTGGGACTCCGAACGGGACCAGATCCTGATGTGGGGCGGCGGCCACTGCGTGGCAGGCGCCTCCACGGTGGCGCACTACTCGCCGGTCAGTGGCCGGATGGTCGAGGGATACGACGCCGACGAATCCTACAGCGGCTTCGGCAGAGGGCTCTACGACACGACGCTCATGAACAGGCCGTGGATCGCCGGGCATAACTACAACCACTACGCCTACGATCCTGTGTCAAAGATGCTGCTCGCCAATCGGGGGTATCTCTATGACCCCGACCGCATGGATTGGCACCGTACGCCGTTGCCAAGCGCGCCGTTCCGATGGGTGTGGGATCGTAACCTGGCCGAGACAACAGCACACGGTGTCGTGACCTGGGCACAGACGCCAAGAGGTTCCGGATACGGGCTCTGGCTGTTCGATCCGGTCAAGAAGCAGTGGGTCGACCTCAAGCCCAAAGGCAAGGTTCGCGCCATGTACGTTGATGCCGACGGTGCCTGCTACGACTCCACGCG
>Ga0272441_10016224_pt1 | contig 10327 bp, 6 predicted proteins | sample SSMProp6N_FD_193582 | JGI IMG/M metagenome (GOLD analysis project Ga0272441, IMG submission 193582) | Marine sediment archaeal communities from Little Sippewissett salt marsh, Falmouth, MA, United States - SSM-Prop-6N | ecosystem: Environmental > Aquatic > Marine > Wetlands > Sediment ... | reverse complement strand
ATGACATGGAATTGTGATTAATACTCCTCCTGAACTCGGAATATGGCTTCTCAATTCGTATATGCAAATGTTCGAGATATTCAAAATGCTTGTGTCATCTGTGTGAATACGGGTTTGTGATACACCCTGCATTCCATCCGCTATTTTCAGGCAACATTCTTGCATAATGTGAACAATGCTCATCTGAAAATCGTTAAGCAGCAATGGATACTTAATACCTCTCCCGGATATTTGAGAGTTAAAATGACACGGAGCTCCACCGAAATTCATCTCACCATCTGTTTAATTCTTTCAACAGTGATTATGCAATCAGTGACTGCGGTCGAAATTCCATGGCAGCCGGCACGTACTGTTGATGATGCTGCCCCATGGGCTATCAACCCCGCCACTCTCGGTGTTAACTACCAGAGTGCCTGGGGATACGAGTTTGGCGGAGCGCACGTGCAGGTCGCGAACGACGCTCTAGATCTTGCAATATATAAAGATTATAATGGCAGTTATCTATCCAGCGCTGATAAGGATTTGATCCTCAACCGAATCATGGACGAAAATCTTTCCGGATCACTCTCTATTCAAGGACGTGTTGCAACACTCCGTGCGGGGCGGCTGGCTTATATCATGCGTGCATATGCCTCAGCGACTGGAAGTATCGACAAAGATTTCGTTGAACTTACGTTCTATGAGAATGATTTGGACCGCGAATATTTCATGTTCAATAAGGGCCATTCTCTATGCATGAGTTCATTCGGGTTCTCTTATGGTCAGAAAATTGCCGAGTTCGGCGGGTGGCAGATCGCCGGAGGAGGCGGAGTACAAATTATCTTCCCGTTGAAGGCGGTTGAAGTCGTTGAAAGCTCCGGTTCGGTTCATACTGAGGAACGAGGAATATCCGGATCCGGATACACGGTCACACGTCGATCAGATGGCACGGGACGCGGTGTTTCATTCGATATGGGAATATGGGCAGCCTACGAGCTATTGGAAATCAGTATTACCATACGAAATTTTGGACCAAAGATCATCTGGCCGGAAGCCATTGAAGAACGGATTGATTTCCAGATGGACCAATGGAGCTTCGATCAAGGAGAAGACGGCTACGAAAGTGTAGATTCAACCGTTACTCTGGCTGATTGGAAAACCGAATTGCCAACCTCGGTAACACTACTGGCGGCGGCTCATGCCCCGTGGGGCAATGTTAACTTGTCGGTCAACAGGGGACTCGTTCGAAGTGGTGGTCAGCGCGTTGAAACCCGTTTTCTATTCGGTACCGAACTCTATCTGCTCCATTGGCTCCGTCCGAGGCTCGGGATCCGTATGGGCGGCGTTGAAGATCCCAGTGGTGCCGCCGGCGCCCGACTCAACCTGTGGCATCTCCATACCGACTTCTTCATATCCGGTTTTAAAATTCCGAACGGCTCCAGCAAAGGTCTCACCATCGGGGCCAGTCTGGGACTCGGCGAAATCTGATACTAGCATCCGCAAGCAAGTATCGCTCAACTTTAGCTTCTACAATGTTAAAACCATCAAATCCCTAAACTGAGCGATTCTCATCTACTACGGCTTCGAGGAGACTACTGCGTCAATCGTTTCACGATTTCGCTTCTCCACCGTATCGGTTGGATACGATATCGTCACAAAATCACTCCAACTTCATGACTCGTAAGCCTCTTCATTGCCTCGTTACGATAACAATCGCTCAATTTAGGAAATCATAAAATCCAAGAATTCCTTTTTCTTATCTTTGACTTTTCTTTGAGACTCGTCGTTCTTCCGCCCCCAAGCGCGTAACTAATCTATCAACTCAGTAAGAAGGAAAATTTCGGATGTCTTCCGTCAATACCCCCATACCACTACTCGATCTTCAAGCACAGTTTAAGACTATAAAAGACGAAATCCTTGATGTTGTTCATGACGTACTGGATTCTCAGTATTTCATACTAGGACCGGAAGTTCAGGGACTCGAAGAGGAAATAGGATCGTACAGCACATGCGAATTCGCCATCGGTGTTTCTTCGGGTACCGATGCTCTCCTGGCATCACTCATGGCGATCGGCATCAAGCCGGGGCAGGAAGTGATCGTCCCTGCCTATACCTTCTTTTCCACCGCGGGCTCGGTCTCCCGGCTGGGCGCGAAGCCGGTCTTTGTCGATATCGACCCAGTTTCATTCAACATCGACGCCGTCAGGGTCGAAGATGCCCTGTCTCCCGCTACAAGGGCGATGATACCGGTCCACTTGTTCGGCCAGATGGCCGATATGGATGAACTCATGGGTATCGCGGAGGCAAATGACGTATTCGTCATCGAGGACGCCGCCCAGGCTATCGGTGCTGAATTCAAAGGGAAATGCGCCGGCAGCATCGGGCACCTCGGCATTTTCAGCTTCTTCCCGTCTAAAAACCTTGGCGCCTTCGGTGATGGCGGCATGGTTGTAACAAATGATTCCATGCTTTCCAAGCGAGTTCGCATGATGAGAAACCATGGCGGTAAAACGAAGTATGAAAACCAGTTTGTGGGTGGCAATTTCAGACTCGACGCACTGCAGGCAGCCGTACTTCGAGTTAAACTCCGTCATCTCGATTCATGGACACGTGGAAGACAGGAAAATGCGGCACTTTTCCGGAGACTATTCACGGAGGCGGGAATAACTCTGCCAGACGGAGTTGATCTCAGCAAGGAAAAAGGCATTACGCTCCCCATTGAAAAGGAACAGCGGCGCCACATCTACAATCAATTCGTGATACGAGCCTTCAAACGAGACGAACTGAAAGAATACCTCATTCAGAACGGCATCGCGTCGGAAATCTACTATCCAAAATCACTCCATGAGCAGGAATGCTTCAAGGACCTCGGGTATAAAACCGGTGATTTTCCGGAAAGCGAACGCGCAGCCAAAGAAACACTCGCGCTTCCCATCTATCCCGAGCTTACTGACTCTCAACAAGAACGTATCGTCTCTACAATCGCCGAATTCTATAAATCGCTATGATCATCTGTTCTGCAATAAAAGCAACCCCCGAGTACGCACCGATTTCCGGTTCAACAACCCTGAATCGCTCACGGTCATCGGATATCATTCACGGGTTTTTCGCTCAAGAACGGTCTTTTTCTACATTACGGGATTATAGACTCTTTACTCTTTTAAATTCTTTCATTCATCAATCATCAATCATCAATCATCAATTCTTGTTATGAAACTCCTCCACATCGTCGGCGCCAGACCCAACTTCATGAAAGCCGCCCCGGTGATTCATGTTCTTGAGCATGAATCATCCGTTAATCAGATGCTTATTCATACCGGTCAGCACTATGACGCGAACATGTCAGAGGTGTTTTTCCGGGAACTCGATATCCCGGAACCGGATCTTAACCTCGAGGTCGGTTCTGGGACTCACGGCAGGCAGACGGCACAGATCATGATGAGATTCGAGGAAGTCGTATTGGAAAACCGACCGGATCTTGTGTTGGTCTACGGTGATGTAAACTCCACGGCTGCAACAGCCATGGTATGCGCGAAGTTATGGATCCCCGTGGGACATGTGGAAGCGGGCCTCCGCTCATTCGACCGTACCATGCCCGAAGAGATAAACCGTGTGATCACCGATCAGATAGCCGACCTGTTGTTTACGCCATCCCGGGATGGAGACACGAACCTCCTGTCGGAAGGAGTCTCTCAGGATAAGATCCATTTCGTCGGTAATGTTATGATCGATACACTCATTCACCTTCTACCGAAGGCGGAGACTCACTGGGAAACGGATCGAATTCGGGAGTGGCGGGAGAGGAAGTATATACTCGTAACAATTCATCGACCATCAAATGTAGATGAACCTGCGGTTCTTACAGAAATCATGAAGACACTGGACGCGATCAGCGAGCGGCTACCGGTTCTTTTCCCGGTACATCCTCGAACCGCCAAGGCATTGAAACGGATCGGTTTTACAAAGAAAAATGGCAACTTCCACCTCATGGATCCCATCGGTTATCTTGATTTCCTCGCACTACAACAAAACGCCACGGCGGTAATAACCGATTCAGGCGGAATACAGGAAGAAACTACATATCTCGGTGTCCCCTGTCTCACCGTCAGGAAAAACACTGAACGACCGGTGACCCTGGTGATGGGAACAAACATCCTCGTCGGACAGGATATGGAAAAACTCCGGATTGAAATGGACAAGATCCTTTCGGGAGAATCAAAGAAAGGCGCAATTCCCCCGCTCTGGGACGGTCACGCATCCGACCGAATTGCACAAATCATAGCCTCTTACACGTAATCCGGATTTCAACCCGTCTTCGTCCGTCGGCTGACGGACTACGCCGTGGTTTTACCTCCAACGAAGGAAGCCCCGAACCCAAGGCGTGAGTGCGCGACCAAGACCACAAACGTGCTCGTGGTAGCGTCACTGTGTCCGGCCAATGGTTATTCATCCTCTTGATGGATAATAATGTTTCTACCGCGTTCCTTGGCACGATACAAGGCCGCATCAGCTCCTTCAAGGAACTCAGATGAGGTAATTGAATTGTCATCCATTCCGTATGTTGAAATACCACCACTTATGGTGAATCGCGGTGCATGATCATCGGACAGGGGCATCTCAATGGCGGATTTCAGTCGTTCACAAATGGCCATGGCGCCCTGTTGATCAGTTTCCGGCATAAGGAATATAAACTCGTCTCCTCCCCACCTCGATAAGACATCAGTATCTCGAATTACCGGTTCACCCCGTGACTAAATGGCTCGTAATGCATCGTCTCCGGTGGCATGGCCGTGGGAATCATTTATGGTTTTAAAATGATCTATATCGAAGATCATGAGAGACAGCGGCCGTCCATACCGTTTCGCACGGACCAACTCCAATTCAATGCGCTCGTTTATCGTTCGTCGATTGGGAAGGCCGGTGAGTTCATCCACTCGAGCCAATTCCGCCAGGTTATCCCTCTGTCGTCTGATTTCCATGGTTTGCTCCGCAACCTGACATTGCAGTTTACGTCGTTGTTCTTCGAGATACCTGACCCGCACCAACGCAACACCAAATCCCAAGGCGATAAGACCCACGATAAAGCTGATCCTGGCAATCGTTGTTTGCCACCAGGCGGGGATCACGCCGACAGCCAACGTGGCCACGGGACCGTTCCATTTCCCGTTCTTCTGTCGTGCCTGGAATTCAAGAACATAGTCTCCCGGAGGGAGTTTAGTATACCGGGCCCATGCGCCGCGTTCGAGATCATTCCATCCGGTCTCGAATCCCCGGAGTTTGTATCGGTATTTCATCTCCTGTTCATTGAAAAAGCTTGGGCATGCGAGACGAAACCGAACGCTCTGATCACGAGAGTGACACGATAACGTGCTCGGAAAATGAACTATCGTATCTTCAGCCGCTGCTTCGATTACTAGCGGCATTGTTACGGGCGGTGATGCAAGACGTGTCGGATCAACCACCGTCACATTCTTACCAGCGAGCCATATTCTTCCATCCCCGCCGAGATGGGTCGCATTCGTATTACATTCCTCAACGGCCGCACCGTCGTAATATCCGTATACCCTCATGGTTTCCCCGTCATGATTGATAATACCACTCCCGCATCCGATCCAGTATGTACCAGTACCATCACGTACGCCATCAAACGGTATCTGACCTTCGGTAGACAAGGGAACCCATTCATTATCTTCGAGAATAGCAAGTCCTTTACTGGTGATGAGAAATACATTGCCTTGCTGATCTTTGATTGAGATTACACGCGTACCATCCAACCAGTCCGGAAGCGGGATCTCATTCGCGGGCAGCCCCTCACGCCATACCCAGAGCCGTGATCCGAGTATCCACCATCCCCCCTTACTCCGTGGAATAATCCGGTTGATTTCCTGGACCGGAACATCGGCGTGGAACGGATGTCTGGAATATTCACCGGAATACGGATCAAGCCGGAATAGTCCTCCGGCGGTCGCGATCCATACGTCGGACGGGCTAACCGGAAGGATCGACCTGAGAATAATCCTCCCGAACGGTTCGTAGGGAAACTCCGTAAAACCACCACGTGACCACCGATATACACCGTTGAAGCCCAAGATCCAGACGACATCTCCCAGGGACTTGATGTCCACTATGGATTCCTCGGGAAGGCCATCGCGTGTTGTCATGACAGAGGGACCACCGATGGTATCAATAACCACAATGCCGTTGTTTGTGCCCAGCCATACCGTCCCGTCGGAAAGTTCCTCAATTGCCCATACGGCGTTGACGGGAAGAGAGGAACGGGCGCTGTAGTTACGAAATGCCGGTTGGCTGAGTTTGTTGACGCCGGCTTCGGTGGCCAGCCATAGAACCCCGCCTCCGTCGATAAGCACATCACTTATCCAGCTGCTCAACAGACCATCGGTCTCGTTGAATGATTCAACACGGTCGTCATGCAAGCGGAAAAGGCCCTGAAATGATCCGATCCATACACGCCCCGCCCTATCGACCGCCATCTTACTCACGATTGGTGGCTCATGTCCCGATGGAACGGGCAGCCGAAAAGATCGTGCGTCACTACCATCCCAGATCGCCACCCATCCATAATGACCGTAACACCATACCGTACCACCGCGCGTCACAAGCGCATCAATCTCACGACCGCCCATGTCATCATAGGGAAGCGGTATGACACGGATATGGCCGCTGCTGTCAAGAACCGCTCCTTCGGTGGTGGCAAAAACACGCCCCCGGCCAGGGATATCGACCACGGCATCAACCGGTCCCTCCCGACCAAGGGGATGGTTTGGCCCCGAAATGCCTTCTTTGGATACCGAATAGTATCCACGCTGGCCCAGTGCGATAATAGCACCGTCATCTACTTGGGTAAGAAATGCGATCCTATCAGACCCGAACAGATCGCTTTCGGGCACAGTGGAGAGAGTACCCTTCCGATCCATGTACTGAATTCCCCTGTGTACATAGATCATCCAGACTGAACCGTTGCGGTCTATGATTATATCATCGGGAGAATTTGTCAGCAGACCATCCGTCTCCCTCCACGTACGGAATTCCACGCCGTCGTAGCGAACAAGCCCCGCGCTGGAAACCATCCATATCAAACCGTCCTCGTCCCTCGCCAAAGCACTGACGTACGAACTTGGAAGTCCATCACGAACACCATAGTGAACAAGGGGGAGTTGTTGTGCGGTGAGAGAACACATGAGTCCAGACGCCCACATTAAAAGAGACGCTGATACCGGCAGCATTCGACGGAAATCGATGAGAGGACGCACATAGCGCCAGTGCATTGTTCACGTCCTGGATACAGGTGAATCGGTGACGTAGGTCGATCTTTGAATCAGAATGGAATAAGGTCGTCTCCTTTTATCACCGGTCAAGTTGATAATGCCTGCGTAACGAGGTCTTCTATAAATAATCGTTGTCAGCTTTTCGGTATTCTCAAGGACTTCGTATCTCACTTTCATAGAAAAGATAATCCTCCTCAATCCTCCTTTTCAAAAGGCGGAAGTAAGAACAGGAAGATTTCATCGTTTTACGATAGGCCACGTCGTTGGCTTGAAGTTGTCACTGAATCTTAGCGTAATTCTTAAGCCTTTCGAAAGACCAAATGGATCGAAGGATGGAATGCCTGAATATCTGATGAATTTCACGATTTCGTAACAACCTCGTGAGATATGGTGTAAATAAGAACGGCCGAATCATTGAATAGTCCGGCCGTTATTGTTCAGGAATCCGGGAGAACCCCGAATCCTTTTAATCGTATCTCTATTTTCTATCCCCTGGTATTATCGTGATTCTTCATAGTCCCGGCCCATGGTCTTCGGATATCCATATGACTCGGGATCCAGAAGTTTACCTTTGTCACAGTATTTGTTGTTCGGGCCTTTCTCTTCCTCAACGAGGCGGCCGAGACGACGGATGACGGGATCGTCCCGTTCAGCGTATACGACCCATGAAACGTCCCGTTCCGGTTCCCCGCGGATGGTGAACCGATCGAACTGCGGTCCCCAGGCATACGCGGAAACGAACGGCGTCTCCACCGGCGTCAGCTGAATCGAGGCTTCGCGTTCCAATGTCAATGCGATGAAATACTCCGGGAGTTCAACCTCGCCTTCGCCCTGGGCATTCAACCGGATTACTCCCCGGTAGATCAGCAGGTTCTCCGGTGATTCAACGAAGTTGTGACGCAATAATTTGTTTTCAGGGTCGAGGGGATGATCGATGAGAAAAGAGCCGCTTGATTTCGACAGGCTGCCGTTCACATGAACGTCTCCTGTAAAGTATCCAGCATACCCGCTAGTGGAATTCGTCGCACCCTGAATCCCGTAATTTGTCCCGGTATTGGCGTTTGCCAGACCTCGTACTCCCCTGCCTGAATTTGATTCACTCTTCCCATAGACTGCATAGTTGATACCAACCGTATTCGTATTGTATCCATATACTCCGGTGCCGCCACTTGATGAATTCTTGAAATTACCCCCGTAGGTGTATCCGGCCGTAGACTGCGCCCGACCAAAAACCGCACTCCCACCAGACGAGGCGTTCCGACCAACGACAGCATAGGAACTGCCCGTGGTTGTAGTTATCTCTCCCTGTACACCCCACTCCAGTGCTCGATTCGCTCGTACCATAGACACCATAGTTGACACCAGTGGTAGCATTGGCGAGACCATATACGCCGTAACCCGCTTCTGAATCACTTGCTCCGTAGACGCCATACGCATCGCCTGAGGTGGACGAATTGAAGCCACTCACCCCTTTTCCCTGATATGACTCACTGACACCGGTGACACCGCTGGCATTACCCGTCGTGGTTGATACCATCCCAAAGACTCCGCGGCCAGTTACCGCATCGCTTATACCGTATACACCGTAGTTTTGACCGGTCGTACTCGAGCAATATCCATGTAACGCGGTACCGGTCGTAGCAGTATTTACTGCCTTAATTACACCATTTGTGCTTGATGGAACAGTGCCCGTTACTTCTGTTGCGGGAACGAGACCACTGGCCATATACGCATATCCCGCAGAGCCGAGACGCTGACGGGGAGTCTGGTTTATGCCGTCGAAGGTCGTCAGTAACCAGTAATCCTCATCAAAGGGCAGGTCCAATGCCGGCATACCGGCATCGCCGAGTAACACATCGAACATGCCATCTGCCACGGCGACGGATTGAACGTTGCTATCCCACAACATGTCTCCGCCCGTAGGCGCGTCATAGATCCTGAACCGCATGTTGTAATTCCCGTCGGTGACCGGATCTCCCGCGCTGTCAGTTACCCTGCCCTGATAGTTGATCATCATTGGAATATCAGCTGAGACCATTGGAACAATGAACAGGGCGCAAAGGAAAAAAACAGACCGGAGAACGAGACATGGAATCCCCCCTCCCGTGCGGCAGTTCGGGGGAATAAGATGCATATATCTTACACATGTCCTTTCTCCCACATGCGACAAATATGCGGCGACTATGAAAGAAACGTAAAGATATTATGAATTGTAGCGATAAATACTGCGTCGTACGTATATGGTGTGGTTTCGGGGAAGTGACGACTATTGAACGGGTATGAGTTCGAATGGAAGTTGTAACTGTTCATCCGCCTTTATCGTAATCTCCCGAGATGCAGGTTCATACCCGTCCGCACGAACTTCAACGGTGTGCGTACCGATGACAAGATCTTTGACAAGCGGCGGTAGGCCTTCATCCTGACCATCGATAAAGATCGTTCCAAATACAGCTCGATCAGTTATCGCTGCATCTTTGCATGAAATAAAAACCGACCCGGTGGCCGTAAAATCATGCTCAATAACTGCTTCGGTATTCGCCGTAACCTGAACAATGCCTTCGTACACGGGGTATTCATCGTGCTCGAGTTTTACCGTGTACTTCTTTGGTGGAAGATTCCTGAATACTAACCCGCTCTCCGATGTGCCGCGTTCCCGTCCATCAAGATAAACCGTTGCTCCCCACGGCGTTGTCTTTACACGAAGTGAGCCGAACGCAGGGGTTTCTTCCTTTTCAACGAGGATAAATGTTATGTCGGAAGACATGCCCGGTTGCAAGGATAGCATCGTATCCACAGAGGCATATCCGCTCTTTTCAACACGTATGATCCGATTCCCGGGTACGATCTCCTCCGTCAACGGCGTCACTGACTCGAGTTTTTCATCATCTACGAATACATCGGCACCCAACGGATTCGATTGTATTGATACTATGGCTGGAAGGATATCCAATGAGATACGAAGTGTATCATCGATGTCAGCGGTGATTTCCACGGTATCCGTCCGGGATTGGTATCCTTCCCTGTGGAAAGACGCAATGTGAACCCCCGGGCTGAGACGATAT
>Ga0272441_10016223_pt1 | contig 10327 bp, 5 predicted proteins | sample SSMProp6N_FD_193582 | JGI IMG/M metagenome (GOLD analysis project Ga0272441, IMG submission 193582) | Marine sediment archaeal communities from Little Sippewissett salt marsh, Falmouth, MA, United States - SSM-Prop-6N | ecosystem: Environmental > Aquatic > Marine > Wetlands > Sediment ... | reverse complement strand
CAACGACCACTGTATCTGCCACCGCCACGTTCGCGTTGCTCAGCCTTCTTGCCACCCCCTGGGCAACAGCCGCTCAGGAGCCTGGCCCGCCTGGGGCACCGGCCCAGGCGTCTGCCGGCCCTACTGAGACGAAGACCCCGCAGCCGCAGGTATGGCTCTGCGCCGGAGCGCGGGTCCTGGAACTCCTGCGGGAAGATGCCGAGTGGCCCTTCGTGAAGCAGAACCTGTCCGGGCTGAAGCTGTACATCGACCAGATTCACCGGGCCCCGCCCGAGCGACTGGCCGCGCTGGTCGAGATCGTCCGGCAGCAGCGCTACCAGATCGCCGTTGAGTGCGGATGCTGCCTTGACTTCGGCCCCATGGACGACACCAACGGCGAGTGGTCTGCCCGGTTGGAACTGTCCAAGATCAACAAGTGGTATGCCGCCGGGGGCAAGGTGGACTTCCTCGACCTCGACGGTCCGGTGCGCCGACTCCTGTGGCCGCGGCGACGTGACGGCAAGCGGTTCGACTCGATGGAGAAGGCGGCAGACGAGGTGGTGGATTCGCTTCGTCTCTTCCACGAAGCGCACCCGGCGATGCAATTCTGGCACCTGACGAACTTCCCGAACTGGGGGTACATGGGCGATGTCTCGTACCATGCCCGCGGGCCGCAGCGCCAGGACTACGGCGAGTACGACGACGCCCACCGACTCGTGCTTGAGAAGGTGAGAAATGCAGGGCTCCCGCTATCCGGAGCCACCATTGACAACCCCTATGACTATCTGATAGGCGAGCATTCCTCCGTCAACCTGCCGGACCCCCGGAGCGTGGATTGGCTGGCGAGGGTGCGCGCCTACGAGGATCGCTGCCGGGCCGAAGGGCTCGAGGTCAACCTCATCGTGAACTCCGAACGCGGTGGCACGCAGTCCGACGAGCGCTTTTGTCGCGAGACACTGCAGATGGTGGACGCCTATCTTAAGGCAGGAGGTCGCCCCACGCGGTGGTTCGTGCAGACGTGGTACCCTCACCCGAAGAGAATGGTGCCCGAGACCGACCCGAGCACCATGACCGGCCTGGCGAAGGCCGTGATCCAGCGCGTACGCGCTGGGGTGCAGCAGCCGGAGAGGTAGGTCTGCTCAGGTGGGGTGGCAAAGTCGAAGCCGATGGCGCGAGCTCATCCGCTGCTGACGCCGGGTCCACACGCAGCACGCATCAGTGTGTGGGCTCCACCTACAGGTGAGGATGCGTGGGGCGGTAAGACCGACGATGTCCAGTCTCCCGTTGTCTCACCGGACGACAAATTGACTGCGTGTCAGTCCGGGGCGATCCCCGCCCGACGCATCTATATCATCGATCCTGCCTCCAACCAGTCCACGATCGTGACGCGCGGACCGGGGTTCTACACACGCCCCTGCCGGGTCGATCCCTTCGCCGCCGCCGTCGAGATGATTGCCGGCCTATAGGCAGTCCTCTCAGCGGACCGTCACTCCGTCGCGAACATCCCTCCCAAAATCGCGACCGCCTCCTCCACGATCTGCTGGCCGCCGGCGGGCGAGACCGTGCAACTGGCAGGAACGGCCCCGTAGCTGAGCCCCTGCGCCGCGCGTTCGGTGGCCAGATACGAGCCCCCGGCCGTCAATTGCACGACGAAGGTCTGCACGGCGGCGGAGCGGCCCTTGATCCGGTCACCGTAGTCCAGGTAGTACTCGAAGGGCGCCGTCACGAAAGCGATGTCCGCCAGCCGAAGGACGTTCGCCTCGATGGGCACGCAAGCCGGCGGGTTCTCGTAGCGATCGACTACTCGCTGACACCACCCGATGCGGGAGCGCAGGGCCGTGTACTGGTCACTCAGGGGATCGGCGTCACCCAGTTGAGCCAGTTGCTCGCGCGCCTCGGCGATCTGCCCTTGTGCGGTTGCATACTCCTTGTCGGTCACAGCCCAGTGCTCAAGCTCCAGGGTGAGGGTCTCATGCTGCAGGACGACCTCCCGGCGCAGGTCCTTGCGGGCGGCGGGTTCTGCGTCGTCCATCGCGTTGGCCAGGCGCCGGGCGATGTCGGTCCGCAGGGCGGCGTTGAGCGGCCGGCCCACGCCACCGCCGTACTTCAGCTCAAGCATACGCGCCTCGGCCCGGGTACCGATGAGTCGATGTGGGCTCTGATCACCCGCAGCCGAGCTCTGCGGCAGGACGTATAGGTCCTCGCCGTAGCGCCTGCGTAGCTCCTTTCGCACATCATGCCAGAAGTCGGCCGACACGAAGTCCTGGCCGCTCTCGCTGGCCTGAGAGGGGCAAGCCTGGTTCATCAGCACGCCAGTGAGCTCCCCCGCCGTGTCGTAGCACAACAGCATGTTCACGCTGTGGTCCACATGGCCCTCGATGTGGGAGAAGTCTGCTGTCGCAGTGCTGCCGTACATCTCCGCGTGATCGTCGAAGTACCGCACACGACGGTTCTCGCCCACAACCGCGTGAGAGTAGCCCCACGCAAGCTGCCCCTCGGCCCGGCTTTCCCAGGCCTCGCACACCGCCGACACTAGGGCCTCCACGAGCAAGAGCGTGTACTCCGCCGTTGACATGAAGTCAGGGTACCGCGACCTGAGAGCGTCAAGGTAGCCCGCGTCCCTATGCAATCCTGCGGCTCCGGCAGAGGGCGCCGTGTGCGTGTGGGTCGCACTGACGATGAGCTTGCGTCCATCGAGGGCCGGCAGGCGCTCCGCAAGCTCCGCGCGCGCACTCGCAAGGACATCCGGACCGACCCCGCAGGTGTCCACCGACACGATGACCGCGTAATCGTCCCCGCTCTCAAGGGCCAGCGCCGTGAGGGTGAGCGGGTCCTGTACGCGCGTGGCTACTCGCAGGTTGAATTGCCCCCTCAAAGAAACGGGTCTGTTGGGGGTGATGTCCTTCTGGGACCAGCCAATCCGGATACTGTTGTCCATCGTGTGTCTGCCTCGATTCTGGATAAGTTTGGTTACCCGACGGGCTCTGCCGCCGGGCGTGTCCGTAGCCGACTGATATGCCCACCGACCTTCAGGGAGCGAGTGTCCCCACGGGAGCGCCGCCCTGCTCGCCTGACTTGATGATTGCGTCGAGCACGCCCTGGATCGCGTGGCCGATCTCGCCGGGCACAGGAGTGGGCGCCACGCCGGCGATGGCCCGCGCGAAGCACTCGAAGCTGCTATGGCCCGGCGGATCGAGGTCATCGGGGCCGAGCGCGATCGGTTCGCCATCGCGGCGGGTGACCTTGATTGGCGCCCCCGGGGGCCCGGCCGCAAGCACGCCCTCGCTCCCGTGGACCTCGAAGCTCATGGTGTTGATCGGGCTCGTCCAACTCAGCTCCAGTACCCCCGTGGCCCCGCTGGTGAACCCGAACAGAGCCGTCGCGTTGTCCACAACATCAATGCCCGCTCGCCGGGTGCACGTCAGCGCACTTACGCTCTGGATTGCGCCGCCGTACCACTGCATCATGTCACCCACATGCACCCCGATGTCCCCCACGATGCCTCCGCCCTGAGCGCGGGTGACGAACCACGACGCTCCCGGTGACCAGCCCTCGTCGGGCGCGGTAGTGTGCACCCGGATGGCGCGGATGTGGCGCACCTGCCCCACACACCCTTCCTCAAGCATTCGGGCCACCGTCTGATAGAAGGGATCGTAGCGCCGCGACAGGTTGATCTGCAACACCTTGCCGGCCTGCCTGGCGGCGACGACCATTTCGCCCGTCTGCGCCTGGGACATGCCCATCGGCTTCTCGCACAGCACGTGACAGCCTGCCTCGAGGGCTGCAACAGTCATGGGGCAGTGCAGGAACACCGGAGACGCAATCGACACCGCGTCCACCAGGCCGGACTGCACAAGCTCGCGGTAGTCCGAGAACAGCTCCGCTTGGGGAGCGTGGCTGTCGCGCACGCCGGCCATGCGTTCCCGGTTTGTATCACACAGAGCTGTGAGCGCCACGTTGGGGATCTGCGCGAAGCGTGGCGCGTGACTGCGCTGAGTTATCATGCCGCAGCCGATAATGCCCACACGGACCTTCTGACCGTCCATTGCTGCACGCCCCCTTCGGGACCGGGTGGAGTGCCGGCTACAACTGCTGCAGGACACTCCGCAGGTTGTCGAAGCCCTTCTGGTTGGCCGACCGCGCCTCCTGTGGCCCCTCATACTCCAGCGAGAGGTAGCCGTCGTACCCCGCGGCACTCAGTGACCGGATCGCCTCGTCGATGCCGATGTCTCCCTCGCCGGCGACCGCCACCCGGGTGAAGACCCCGCGTCCCCGATCACGCCAGTCCGCGGGCGCTTCCGGCGGCGAGGTGCGGATGTGGTGGTCCTTGACGTGCACCATCGCCGCGAAGGGTGCGCATTGGGCGATGGCGTTGAGGGTATTGTCCAGCTCCACGGGGAAGAAGTTGCCCGTGTCCACGAGAAGGCGGAAGTTGTCGCGCGCCACTTCCTCGCAGATGCGCACAAGCCGGCTGCCTCCCTGAACATGGAAGCCGTGGTTCTCGACCATCGTTGTGATCCCGTGCTTCACGGCGTAGTCGGCGACCCGCCCGCAGGCTTCGACCAGCAAGGGCAGGTCCTGCTCGAACTGCTCGTCGGTGGCCTTCTCGGCCGGGCGGGAAGCGACATCGTGGCGCACGAGCTTTGTGCCCATCCGCGCCGCGTTGTCGATCTCGCCCAGCACCCGCTCGAGTTCCGTAGCGTACTCATCCTGCGTTTTGTCGATGAAGCTTGCCCCGAAGGTGTAGCAGGAGATGTCCAGGCCTACCTGCCGGGCCTTCGCCGCCATCGCATCGGCGAGGTCCGGCGTCACGACCAGGCCGAGGTCGGCCAGGGGCACAATCTCGATATGCTCGGCGCCGTTGTCGGCCAGCCAGTCAAACACGCCCCAGAAATCCAGCGTGCCTTCGTCCATTGCTTTCCGCAAGCTATAGGTACTCGCTCCGATCTTCATCTCAGGCCTCCCGTGACAGGTGAACCGCCACGTAGTCTTGACCGCCACCGGCTTTCCATTAAACCCGATGCCGGTGGCCCGTTGCACTTCGCCGTGGGGAACAATCACCCTCCTCACCGGAACAAAAATCGTGCGCCGGAGGTATGCGCTGCCGCCGCGTCTAATACATAGCTGGGACGCCCCACCATAGACCGACCTGATCCCGGGGGGCGTACACAGAAGACTCCCAACCAGGGACCCATTCCCCATAACAGAGGTGCTCGCATGTTGAAGGCCGGCGTATCATGTCTCGATATTACCCCCCCTCTGGGGGTCCGGATGCGTGGCTACTTCGAGGAGCGTAAGGCAAGCAACGTCCATGATCCGCTGCACGTGCGCAGCTTCGTCGTGGAGAACGGCGGTGGCGCGGTCGCGGTTGCGATCTGCGACGTCATCGGGATTGACCGCAAGTACCTGGACCAGGCAAGGGCTCTCATCGCCGAGACCACAGAGCTGCAGCCCGAGCAGGTGCTCATCGCCTGCACACATACCCACACCGGGCCCGAGACGGGCGCCGACCTCTACACCGAATGGCTCTGGCAGCGCATCGCCGATGGTGTGCGCATCGCCTGGCAAAACCGGGAGCCCGCGCAGGTGGGCTGGGGGCGCGCGACGGAGGAGCGCCTCGTCTTCAACCGTCGCTACCACATGGCGGACGGCACGGTCCAGACGAACCCCGGGCGTGGCAACCCCGACGTGCTCAAGCCGGCCGGCCCGACGGACCCGGAGGTCGGCGTGCTCGTCCTTCGCCGGGCGGATGGCTCGACACTCGGATTGCTGGGCAACTACGCTCTGCACTACGTCGGAATCCCTGACGACTTCACGTCCATTTCCGCCGACTACTTCGGCTACTTCGCATCGAGGATGCAGCGGCTTCGCGACGAGAGCTTCGTCGCCGCTCTGTCGAACGTAGCATCCGGGGACATCAACAATGTGGATGTCATTGTGGGTGTCGCACCCCGCAACGATCACTACCAGCATTGCGAGCGTGCGGCAGTGATGGTCGCCGCCAATGCGCTCTGGGCCTGGAACGAGGCCGCTTTCAGCGACGACGCCGTCGTGGCTGCGGCCTTCGACGAGGTGACCCTTTCTGCACGCCCGCCGGCGACCGACGAAGACTTGGCGCGAGCCCAACAGATCGAGGATCGACTGGCCGCGGGTCAATCGGTACTGATGGGCGACCGGTCCTTCCAGCGCCGCGTGAGGCGCTTCGAGAAGGAGCCACCCACTGACCGCGCCACAATCGTCCAGGCACTCCGCATCGGCGACTTCGGCCTCGTCGGCGTGCCCGGGGAGATGTTCGTCGAGCTTGGGATGCAGATCAAGCACCGCTCACCCTTCGCGCAGACGATGGTGCTCGCCCTGGCCAATGACAGCCTGGGCTACATCCCCACCCTGCGAGCCTTCGGGGAGGGAGCCTACGAGCCCAACTCCAGCCCCTATGAACCGGGCTTCGGCGAGTCGATCGTCGACGCCGCTGTGGGGCTGCTGGAGGACATCAGCGGCTGAGGCCGGCCGGCGCCCGTGAGGTCGAACCGGTCGACCTCCTGCCCAAGAGAGCGCTGGCGGCAACCGACGAGCCCATCAACGCGACCCCGTGCGGCATTCACCACAGCGGGGTCAGCACCCGGCCGCTCGAGCTCATCGATCACGACCTTCTCGACTCTGTTGCTGGCTCGGCGGCTACTCAGGGGACCAACGCAATGCCCACGCCGAAACAGGCCGCCCAGTAGGTAATGCTGCGCGCGAGCAGTGCTGACGCCCTAAGCCTGTTGCGCTCCAGGCGCGCCAATTGCCGGTGGAACACCTCGGGCGCGCACAGCCGACTGTCGCAATGCCGGCGCTCGATGTACTCGGCCGTGCCATCGTCCTGGCCTAGCTCAGGCACGACCACAATGCCCCGGCGTTTGCCGGTTATCTCGCCCTCTGTCTGCCGTCGCCAACCCCAGGGGCAATTGATGGTGCAGCCCCCGCGCTTGCGGGACTGAAGCCCGGCGCTTGACTCCCCCAATTGCTCGGCCTTCTAGGCGACGGACGCCGCGGAGGCTCGGCCGGCGGCCCGCGACTGAACAGTTCCTTTCCCCATCTCGAGGGTATGGGCGGCGTAGACTGTCACCGTGGTACCGGCCAATGGCGGTATTCAACAAGCCCGGTATCGCGACCGGCGCAGTCCCGTCCGGTCGGTGGTCACTGATTGGGTGCCGATGGCGGGGGGCAACGACGGGCTCTGCGGGCAGCGCGCCGCAACTGCGTGAACTTGGTGCGCGACATATCGCATACGAATTCGTTAAGCTTGAGCGCCCCCCGGCAGTTGGGGCAATCCAGTTTCTCGCCGACAGCGGTCTCGTCCACAGCGAAACGGTGCCCGCACCAACAGCATAGCACGGTGAGCTCGTCGTCCCAATGCCCGGCTCTGGTGGGCCGAACGAGACGGCCTGGCCATGCGCTAACCCCGCCCAGTGCATGCTTCACGCGCTTGCGCAGCCCCGTGCCGGCCGTCTGCTGTTCAAAACACCATACGCGAGTGGCCGTGACGATCCCAACACCGCGTCTCGCCCCTATGTACCCCTCAAGCGTACAAAAAATGAAGTAGTCGCCACCGCCGGGCGGTGTTGCCGCAGCCCAGATACGACCGGCGGGGTGTCTGACGGCCTCATCTGTGCCCTGTGGGAGCCAGAGCAATTCGCCGTCGCCCGCGGTGCTCTCAATCGCCGTCTCCAGGCCGCGATCACACACTCTGAATGCGTAGCGCTCGAGTCCGCTCGCAACCGCCGTGGCGTCCTCCCACGCCTCAACGATCTCCATGCACTTGAGGGACTCCGCGTCCCAAATCTGTGCCGTGTGGTCCGACAGCTTCGAGATGATGCGTGTCCCGTCTGCCGAGAACGCTACGCCGCGCGCCATGCCGCCGCGCCACTTCAGGCGGGAGATCTCCCCGCCGCCTGTTGTGTCCCATACGCTCACTGTTCTATCCTCGGACGCCCAGGCGATTCGGCGCCCGTCCGGCGAGAAGGCTACACCCGCGATGCTGCCCCCATCCCCTTCCAGCGAGGCCAACTGGCGACCGGTCTCTGCGTCCCAGACCCGCACAGCGTTGTCCCACATCCCGGAGCCGGAGACGACGAGCCGACCCGATGGATCAAAGGCCAAGCACGTGAAGCTGGACCGGAATCGAGGCACAGACGCGAGCTCATCGCCGGTTGCGACGTCCCACAGGCGCCAACTAGATTGGTCCACATCAGCATCTGCCGAGACGAGCCGCTTCCCGTCAGGCGAGATAGACACGCCACCAACTTGCGACCGGTGTCCACATAGACGCAGGATTTCATGCCCTCTCCGCGTGCTGAACAGCGCCACCGTCTCGTCCAACGCCTCCACGGCCATCAAGGAGCCGTCCGACGAGACCGTCTCGCCCGACGCCGCCACGGCCATCAGGGAGCCGTCCAACGAGAATGTCATGCTATGTCCACGCTGTGTTTGCGGTCGAGGCGACGGCTCAAGATCGGCGACGTCCCAGACGCGTACAGTGTTGTCCAGCGCGCCAGATGCGATACGACGCCCGTCCGGCGAGACCGCGGAACTGGTGATATCAGCATCGTGCCCGTACAGACGGGCCAGTTCTTCGCCTGTGTCTAAATCCCGGTATCGCATGACATTCCGGTCAAAATACGCTGAAGATGTCCGGGACCAAAAGCCGGCCAACACGGCGACGCACCTGCCCGAAGGCTCAAAGACCACGCGAGAGTGCGGAGCGTCGAGATTGTCGATACGTTTCAGTTCCTCGCCGTTCAGTGCGTCCCAGATTCTCGCTTCCAGGTGGTCAATAGAGGCGATTCTGCAGCCGTCCTGCGAGATCGCCACGTTTTGTACTGGGTGTTCATGTCCACTCAGGCACATGAGCTCTTGGTGTGTCTCCGTGTGCCAGACGCGCACCGTGCCGTCCCAGCCGCCCAAGACGATGCGGCCCCCATCCGGCGCGAAGGCCAAGCAGAGGTAGCCGTTGGCCCCGGGCGTACCCAAGCAGGCGACCTCTTCGCCCGTGCTCGCGTCCCAGACCCGCAGAAGATCCGAGTACGACGTAGTGACGATGCGGTGTCCGTCCGGCGAGATGGCCAAGCCTGTTATCGCGTGCCAGTCATCCGGCATGGGCAGGCGGCTCAACCGCTGGCCGCTCTCCACGTCCCAGATCGCGCCGTCCCACGCCCACGAGACAACTCGACGCCCATCGGGCGAGAGCGCTACATGTTCCGTCTGGCCGGTGTCCCCGTAGAAGCAGGCGATCAACTCCCCGGTGTCCAAATCCCACACGCGAGTAGTCCCGTCACGCCCCCCTGAGGCGACTCGGCGCCCGTCCCGTGAGAAGGCCAGACCCATCACCTCTGCCTCATGCCCTTGCAGGCAGACTATCTGTCCACTGCCCAGAGGGAATGGTGGCGGTCGCAGCGAGCGAGCCCAGATGAAGCCCGACTGTTGCCCCTCTTTTTCTGATCGCCAGCGCTCGAGCAGTGTGCTGAGCCGCGGCTCCGGGCGTTCCCAGGGCGCGCCATGGGCGCCCCAGTCTCCCTCAGACTCATCGTACTGCGCGGCGGCTTCATCACAGTCGTACCACCATGCTCGGTTCCACAGACACTGGAACACCGTGGTGGGGTGGCGTGAGATGAACTGCGCGTCGACACCCAGTGCCTCTCGAAGAAGTCGCAATGGTCGGGCGTAGGAACGCGCAGTCGGCAGCGCCGCAACCGCGGATGCGAAGTCAGCCATGAGGTCGAAGACTCCCCCGCCCTCAGTCTTGGCCTCCAGCGACTGCAGGTCCGTCAGCGTCGCCTCCAGCCCTTGCCAATCCTGAGCCCGGGTCTGCTGCCACGCGAGTTCGGACGCCCGCCGCAAGTCGGCGACACGCGCATTCTCATCGAGCCATGGCTCCCGATCTGCGAAGTAGCTGCCCAGCATATTGTGTGTCTCAACACGATCCGCTTCGTCGCTCATATAGCGGCGCTGGACGTTCTCGGCCACCTGACGGTGGTAGAAGCTGAGCACTGAGGTGCCGTCGGCCGCGCGGTCGGCCAGATAGGGCCTCACGTCGAAGTAGAGCCGCGACCAGATGATCGCCGGCAGGGCCCGCTCGGGCAACTCATGGTGTGCGTTGTCCCGGACCCAGCCCCACACTGCGTCGTCCGCCGTCAGGATACCCAGCAGTTCTCCCTCGGTCAGTCCGTTGCGCGCCGCCGCAAGATAGCTCAGCGCTCGTCGTACCAGCAGCGGCCCGTGGTTCTCCGGCGCCTCCAGCCGTGCCAGCATGTCCTCGATTACGCCCGCGACGGAGCGGCTGAGGCCGGGCACATCGTTCGCCCCCGTG
>Ga0272441_10016222_pt1 | contig 10327 bp, 7 predicted proteins | sample SSMProp6N_FD_193582 | JGI IMG/M metagenome (GOLD analysis project Ga0272441, IMG submission 193582) | Marine sediment archaeal communities from Little Sippewissett salt marsh, Falmouth, MA, United States - SSM-Prop-6N | ecosystem: Environmental > Aquatic > Marine > Wetlands > Sediment ... | reverse complement strand
TCCCGGAAAAATTGAACATTTTTTCAGACATCGAAAAGACCATATCAGATTTGAAAGAAAACGGCTTGATTCATTGATTACCATATAACACCATAAAACCTGCATTAACTTACCCTAAAAACATGCCCTGACACCGGTCAATACGTTTATTAAGAAATGACTCCAGTGTGATCAATTTTCTTCTTCACAAATAAAATTCTCTGTGTTATAATAATTTGCAATGTCATAAAAATTTTTTTTAAGGAGAAATATAGATGATAAAACCAAGTAATCTGTTCTTAATTTCCTTTTGTGCTTTACTCCTTGTTTCTTCAAGATTAGACGCTGCAAAGCCTTTCTGTTTGGTGGATTTATATGGTACCGAGTATGAAGATACGAGTTTCGAAGAAGAAGGTTTTACTTCCGACGAACTTCATGAAATCCATAATTACGATCTGACCATATATACTGCTTTTCCAAGAATCAAATTAAGTGATAATTTTTCGTTCATCCCCCGATTCGATTTTCAAAAGAAAACATTTAAATATTTTCTCGAAAATCAATACCTTGCTGACCACCTGCCAAGACATTTCCGTTCAGCATTTTTAGGCTTTTCCACATTAATCGACTTCAATGATACATGGGGTTTGGAAACCTATATTGCTGCCGGTATCGAAAGCGATCATGAAAATACCACGAATGAGGATATGAAAGTTAAAGGTAGCCTGATGTTTAACTACAACATCGAAGAGGATTTTCAGATTAGCCTTGGTGCTGCATATGATACCTATCTCGGTGAAGAAGAATTTATACCCCAGCTCGGATTCTGGTGGATGCCTAACGATCTGTTTTACGTTAATACCGTCATTCCGAAATTCCTTGAAATTGCATGGACGCCCACTAATAGATTCCATTTTGGTGTTGAAGGTGAAATTAGAGGTGCTTTTTACAGGCTTTCAGATGATCCTAAAAAATCTTTCATTGAAAGCGGAATAGTTAAAGAAAGATTCGCTCTTGCAGGTATCTTTACCGATTTTAGAATTGTAAAAAATCTCTTTCTTAGAGCTTCGGGAGGATTGAGATTTGCCCATACGTTCAAATACTACGATATGGACGACGATGATATGTTGATGGATTCTGATTTCGAAGATGTCGCATACTTTCAGCTTGCTCTGCACTGGACTGTTAATGGACCTTTTGCATATTTCGATTGATTAACTTAATTTTTAACAATAAAATTCCAGTATTATTTGTTTCCCGAGAAGGGATTAATCCTTAAAACCTTCCTGCGAAAATGAACCTGTCCAAAAGTTGCTGCTTATTCTTGATAGGAATATTCCTCTGTTCGGGATGCGGATACAGGTTGGTAGGTACGGGAAGCATACTCCCGGCACATATCAAGACGATACGTATCCCTGTTCTGGTTAATAATACCCTCAAATACGGCATAGAGACTATTTTAACCAATGACCTCATGGAAGAATTTTCCGGAAGGGGAAATCTCGAGGTCATCGATGATAAAGACGCCGACAGCGAACTTATCGGAGTAATCAAGAATTACAACATTACCGTATTAACATATAACGCTCTCGGTGATCCACAGCAGTTCAGGGTAGAAATCGTCGTAAGCATAAAATACGTCGATAAGCTCAATGACGAAATACTCTACCAGGACGAGAATGTCCGCAAAACAGAGGTTTACGATTTTACCAACAGTAACCTGGGAGAAATCGGGGGCAGTGGTGGTAATTCCAATTCACTGACTCCCGATGACCGTGAAAAATATGAAACAGACACGGTCATCACTCGAGATGATGCCGAAAGAGCAGCCATGAAGCTCATTTCAAAGGATATCGCCGAATACATTGCAACAATCATATTTGTCGGTTTTTAACCCTTCCAACCACTGTTAAAGGTATCAAACTGGCAAAAAGAATGCTATACTCTTGCCGATAAGTTTGACAAATTGAAAACATCTAATCAGGTTTTCGCTTCATGGAAAAAGATCGTTTGATAGATCCAGAAAAAGAAAATGAGGATCTCGACCAGAATCTTCGTCCGACAAATTTTGAAGATTATGTCGGGCAGGAAAAAGTTAAAAAAAGACTCAGGATATTCACCAAAGCCGCAAAAGATCGAAAAGAAAACCTTGATCACGTGCTGCTTTGCGGACCTCCCGGGCTTGGAAAAACTACTCTTGCTCATATTATCTCAAAAGAGATGAGCGTCGATATCAAAATGACTTCAGGACCCGTTCTGGAAAGGGGCGGCGATCTTGCCTCCATACTTACAAACCTCAATAAAGGTGACATCCTGTTCATAGATGAAATTCATCGACTGAACCATGTTGTCGAGGAGATCCTCTATCCTGCTATGGAAGACTTCCAGCTCGATATAATAATCGGGCAGGGTCCATCAGCAAGATCGATCAAGCTGGATCTACCTCATTTCACCCTGATCGGTGCTACAACAAGGATGGGACTTTTGACTTCTCCATTTAGAGATCGTTTTGGCATAAGAGATAGACTCGATTTTTACAAAACCGATGAACTCAACAAGATCGTCTTCCGTTCTGCAAAGATCCTCAGAATCAAAATCTCCGAGGAAGGATCGAGCGAAATCGCCAAGCGTTCCAGGGGTACCCCGAGAATTGCCAACAGACTTCTGAAGCGAACCAGGGATTTCGCTCAGGTTCATTCCAACGGTTTTATCGATCTTGATACTGCAAATGAAGCATTACTCATGTTCGAAATTGATCAGATGGGTTTCGATGCCATGGATAGAAAACTACTCCTTACAATTATCGAAAAGTATGACGGCGGTCCCGTTGGCGTTGACACACTATCAGCGAGTATCAACGAAGAAAAAGAAACTATCGAGGATGTTTATGAACCATACTTGATTCAATTGGGTTTTATATCCCGAACACCCAGAGGAAGAGTTGCAACCTCCAGTGCATTCGAATTTTTCAAGAAAAGTAAAAAAGACACCATTCAGCAGGAGTTGTGGAAACAATGAATAAAAATAACAGGAAAATTCTCTTACATATATGCTGTGCTCCCTGTGCAGTTTATCCATCTAAGGTTTTAAGGGATATGAAATATGATATCACCGGATTTTTTTACAATCCGAACATTCACCCATATACCGAATACAAAAAAAGACTCGACTCGGTCCATATCTTCTCAAAAGAGAATAAAATGCACATCGAATACTTAAACGATTACAAAATCGAGAGCTACTTGAGAGCCGTTGCATATCACGAAACTAAAAGATGCCCCACATGCTACTACCTGCGAATCTTCGAGACCGCTAAAATGGCAAAAAAACTGGGCTTGGAATTCTTCACAACCACTCTCCTTTACAGCACATATCAACAGCATGAGACCATTAAGGAAATAGGTAAAAAGATTGCAAAACAGCTTAAACTCAAATTCATCTACGAAGACTTTAGAAAAGGCTGGACAGAAGGGATTAAAGGCTCTAAAGAAATGGGGCTTTACAGGCAAAACTACTGCGGTTGTATATACAGTGAAAGAGACAGGTACATGAACGACATCAAGGAATTAAATTCCGAGAATGCTGTAAAACAATAGGGTCAAACTAATTTGCCTTCTCTCTCATGCTGATGTGTCTGATACATGAAAGCTTCTAACCTGTTCAACTCGTTTAAATCATCCTGACCATCATAACAGACATTCAATACTGGAAAATCCCTGTGTACGCTCCTTACCTTCTTCAAAATCGACGCAACTATCGTTCCCGGCATACAGGTAAAAGGCATCGTATTTATCACGCCGGAAATTCCCGAATTCATGTACTCTATGGATTTACCTATGCTCAATATCGCCTCTCCCCTGTATAAGGACGAAATGTATTTCTCCCCATATTTAATAGTCTTTTTGCAGGATATCTCTCTCCAGGGAACAACGAGATCCCTGAATAAATATGCTATTTGAAATTCCTGTCGCTTTAAAAATAGATTCTTTATGAATGTAATGATTGTATTAAAATATTCCTTATTCTCTAATGCATGGAGTACATGTGTGTAATTAGTATAGTTAATCCATTCGATTATCGGTGGAACAATAACTTCCCCTCCCAAATCCTCCACCTTTTTTACGATATCGTTGTTGCTGAATGAATTCATCCTGACAAACACTTCCCCGACTACCCCGATCAAAGGTCGTCTTGATGAGATATCTACAGGTATAGCTTTGAATCTGTTTACGCAACCTTCTATAGTTTTTAAAAGCTTGCCTGACCCTATATTCCGGCACAGTGATTCGATTACCGATCTGTAAACCTCATTTGTCTGGTTCTCGTTTACTTCATATGGACGTATCTTTCTCAACAATTTGTCAAAATAATCAATGGCTACCACTCCCTGCCATGCGTAAAGGAAAAAATCCTGCGGTATCAGCGTGCTTTTGGAATACATCTCATGGGTATGCTGGTTCGGCGAAAGGAAAATTACATCACTGTAACCTAGCTTTTCCACCACTATTTGCTGTAACTTGTTATATTGACCAAATCTGCAGGGGCCACTGGTACTGGGCATGAAAAACGCACTCTCCTCGGGAATAAAATCATCCCTGAGGCAGGTCTTGATTATATCCCCGGTCGTGACAATACAGGGAAAACATTCCTTGCCCGTTGTATATTTTCGACCACAATATAATGTATCACTGTCCGATGCCTCCATTATCTCTGCATCGATGCCCACATATTTAAATGCCGCTTCTATAGCGAACGCATGATCCGACATCCGGGGTATGTAAACTTTCCTCTGTCCGCCATTATTCCGCGATAGTTGTACTTTAAAAACTCCTTCCGATGATCCTTCGTCAATATCTGAAATGTTATCGAGGCTGTCAACAAAAGCCTCGCATCTGGTAATAATACCTGCATCTGCTGAATGTTCATCGAATTCAATCTGAAGGAATGGTTTCTTACCCGAAGTCTTCTTGAAAAATGTGATTAGAAACGAATCAGGACCACAACTGAAATTCGTTATGTAAACTGAAAAAAGATCCTTCTTGTCCTTGATATATTCGGAAGCCTTCAAAAACTTCTGACCATACTGCCAGTACATGTTCTCCCATTCCTCCGCCAGCCTGATCCTTTCAAGCGGCAGAAAGTCAAGTGGAATGGGAAGTATACCCAAATCCATGAATTTACTTGAAAGATGAAAGTTCAAACCCGGATCAAATCCATTATAAGCTCTGCTAACGAAAACAACTGAATTTTTATGCTCCCTCAACAACTTCTCCACATACTCATGCTGACTCGATAGAGCCTGCCTGAATTCCTTCTGCACATCAAGGGCTTTCTCTACCGCCCGTCTTATAATTGTCCGGGAAAAACCAAGGTTCGAACCAAGTTCCTGCATTGTCCGCTTAATTTCATTTTCACCGAGTTGAAATCGCAATACCGGTGTGATAAATTCTACACCGTCTGAATCCGGTCCAATAGCAGCCTTGACTAAATAAGGAAGGGTCTGGACATAAGGACAGTTGAAATTGTTTGAAAAATTTGAATCTGAACCATCCATGTCTATGACTGAAGGCATGAAGATCCTTTTTATACCCTTGTTAACAAGATCCTGTACATGTCCATGAGCCACCTTCACAGGTAAACAGACCTCAGCATTCACCATCTCGGATCCGAAGTTGATAATCTTCTTGTTCGTCCTGTCACTCAATATTATTTCAAATCCGAGTTCAATGAAAAATGCCGAATACATGGGAAATAACTCGAAATAAGTCAATGCTCGGGGTATACCTAATTTTAATCCTGAACCATCAGAGTTATGGGAATTATAATATTTCATCAATAGATCATCCCTGATCTTGAATAAGTCAGGAATACCATAATCTTTTTTCTCGTGATCCAGATCATACTTATCACACCTGGAGCCAAAAAATAGGTTTGATTGACCATCAACATTGACCTTTTTAATTTCACACATGTTGTTACAGCCTTTACACTCGAATGTATCTATTTTGATCTTTTTGTCACCAAAATCAAAACCGGTAAAATCGCTTTCATCCTTCGAAACATTATCTCGAGCTATCAATGCGATTCCAATAGCTCCGAAAACTTCATGATGAGGAGGTATCGTGATCTTCTTTCCCGTCACACTCTCGAAAGCCGCTAAAACCCCATCGTTATATGCCACTCCCCCCTGGAAAAAGATATTCTCCCCTACTCTCTTGTTTCCCACTACCCTGTTAAGGTAATTATATACAATGGAATAACTCAAACCTCCGACAAGATCTTCCGTGTTTACACCTTTTTGCTGGTGAGCAACTATGTCAGACTCCATGAAAACGGTACACCTTTCACCAAAAGTCGAAGGATGGGATGATGATAATGCAAGATCCCCGAATTCCTCCTCAATGGATATACCGAGTTTCTCAGCCTGCTCCTCTAAAAATGACCCTGTCCCCGCAGCACAGACCTTATTCATCTCGAAATCGATTACAACTCCATTATCCAGGCTTATATATTTGGAATCCTGACCTCCAATCTCGAATATAGTATCGACTTCGGGATCGATCATTATCGCTGCCCTCGCCTGTGCAGTGATCTCGTTCCTGACAATATCCGCTCCTAAAAGTTTCCCGATCATATACCTGCCGGAACCCGTCGTGCCTGCACTCCGTACCTTGAAATCCATACCCATCCTTAAAAGTTCTTCGTTAACCTCTTTCAAACCACGGGATACAGCCTCTATGGGTCTGCCGGACGTCATCAAATACCTTTTCGATAGAACCAAACCCTTACTGTCTATGGCAACCACATTAGTGCTTATAGAACCGATATCTATCCCCAGGTAAATGTCCGTTATGCCATCTTCAAGATCCTTCCTGCCTGAAAGTATCGATTTTTTTCGGATCGATTTAACTAACTTCAACGGTTCGAGACTCGTTGCAGGCAGCATGCTCTGATCGGATAGGTATTTTTCAAGCCTGCCAATAATATCCGAATTTACAACAGAACTTTCTTTGTCCTCAAAGGCATGGATTATACAGCCAATTGCACCCATGCTCGCATAATGTTCGGGTATGATCAATTCCCCTTCAGTAAGCTCGAAAATTTCCCTGACCGCACGGACAATTCCCGCATTTGCTGCAACCCCGCCCTGAAGCGAAAATGGTCTTTCCAGCGCCCTGCCTTTTCCCTGCGTACCTTTCAGGTTCCTGATCATCGAAAAACAGAGCCCGGCAATAATATCATGATCGGGGGTTGCCTCCTGCTGAAGATGGATCATATCGGATTTGGCAAAGACACTGCACCGACCTGCAATCCTCGGAGGATTTTTACACTTTGCTGCAATCCTGCCAAATTCTTCTTCAATGGAATAACCCAGCCTGGAAGCCTGTTGATCAAGAAATGATCCGGTTCCAGCAGCGCACATGGTGTTCATGGAAAAATCTTTTATAATGAATTTTCCGTTTTCTGAGGGTGATAACTCTATTATTTTGGAATCTTCACCACCCAGATCGAGAATTGTACGGACTTGAGGACAAAAATGCTCCACTCCCCTTGCATGGGAAATTATTTCATTGACAAAATTCGCGCCTATTATGGATGCTAACAGTTTTCCGCCGGAACCTGTCAATGCTATCCCGTTGTATTCATTACGGATGCTGAAGACCTCCCTTAAACTTTCAAGAACCTTTTGAAAGGGGCGACCCTTTATCCGCTCATACCTCTCGAATACAACTTTAAAGGAAGGATCTAATATTACTGTCTTTATACTGACAGAACCGACATCGATACCAATAAACATAGCTATTTAAAAAGAATAAATTGTTTTAATTTGGTATAATATACATAGAAAAAACTATCACAAGTAATTTGTGATGTCAATATACAATCAGGCTCTATTAGATTTCAAACTTTCCGATCAATTATGAAAGGAATCAGATGGGATATTATGTAAATAAAGAGAACCTCGAGGAAAAAACCAGGCAGTGGTTAAAAGAAATAGCTCCATTCAACACTCATAAATTAAAACTGAATAAAAGCAGGTCAGCTCTTATTGTTATAGATATGCAGAAGTTCTTTCTCGATGAATCATCCCCTACATTTACATGCGGTGGAAAGGCAATATTACCCAATGTAAAGAGACTTATCTCAGGCTTCAGAAAAAATAAATTACCTGTAATTTTTACAAGGCATGTCCACCATCCAGATGGCGTAGATGCAGGTATCATGGGGTGGTGGTGGGATGGCATGTGTATAGAAGGTAGCCCGGAAAGCGATATACATCCCGAAATTTACCCCGAGAATAATGAAAAGACAATCTTCAAACACCGTTACTCCGCTTTTTATAACACAGACCTGGAAACCATCCTCAGGTGCATGAAAGTCGAGGATATCGTGGTTACAGGTATCATGACAAACATGTGTTGTGAATCCACCGCAAGGGATGCCTACTACAGGGATTACAGGATCTTCTTCCTGGCTGATGGAACAGGTTCAGTATCCGAAAAAATGCATAAAGCAAGCCTGCTGAATCTCGCTTTCGGTTTTGCTAAAGTTACGACTGCAGAGGATATTTTAAATCAGCTTTGAGTTAAAATCATTTTCGCGCGGTCAGATTGATAATTCCACCCTGAACTGATTGAAGGTCTATTTCTCTTTTTCAAGAATCTATCCTTTGATTACTGAAAGAACTTTATCCTCGTGGAGGGTTTTTGACCTTTTTTTGTATCGATGATGTACTTCTTCATCTTCGGCAGGACCTTCTCTGCAAACTCGAGATAAATTCTCTCTTTAGTGATCTCAGGAGCCTTCCTGTATTCCTGGAGGTGTTTCAAAAATCTCTCCGCTTCCCCTTTGGCTTCGGATATCCTCTTGTTTTTCTCACCTTCAGACTGCAATATCAAAGATCGGGCTTCTCCCCTTGCATTCGGGATTATCTCGTTGGCAAGTCCTTCAGCCTCATTTATCGCTTTCTCGCGATCTGCCTTGGCATTGGATACATCCTGGAATGCATACAAAACATCTTCGGGAGGATCAACACTCATGAGATTGACACTCACAATCAATATGCCTATGTCATAGTAATCGAGAATATCCTGGGTCAGTGCTTTGAGATCCGTTTGAACATCACTCTTCTTAATCGTTAAAACATCATCCACTCCAAGGGTTCCGAGCAATTGTGTCAAATAGCTTTCTGCAGCCCTTCGAAGTATGAATTGAGGTTCTTCACAATTGAATAAAAATTTGGAGGGCTCACAGATGGTATACTGAATCATCATCTTTATATTGATTATGTTAGTATCACCCGTAAGCCATTGAGATTCTTCAGGTTTTGGCGGAATATTTCTAATATTATCAAGCAGCTTGAAACCGATGCTCATTTTATAATTTGTTGTTGTCTTGATCTTATAAACACTTGCAATCGGGAAAGGAAGCTTATAATGTAAGCCGGGCGGAACCCGATCGGCAACTATTTTGCCAAACCTTGTAACAATACCGAATGAATCAGGATCGATAGTATAAATTCCCGAAAGAAAATAACATATGCAGAATAGAGTGATTAAAATTTTTATTATCTTTTTCCCCATGTTTTATTTGACACCTTCGAATAATAATTTCATCAATTCGGAGTCTGCTGGTATCACGACAGTTGTATTCTCGTTTATTACCTTCTCGTATGTCTCCAGAGTTTTGAGGAATCTGTAAAACTCGGGATCCTTTTTAAGTATTTCAGCAAAAATCTTTGTGGCTTCAGCTTCTCCTTCACCTTTTATAGTCGCCGCTTTTTCATAAGCTTCTGCAAGTATATAATTCCTCTTTTTTTCTGCTTCTGCCTTGATCTTTATTCCCTCTTCCTCTCCTTCTGATCTGAACTTCTTGGCGATCCTGCCCCTCTCCGATCTCATCCTCTCGAAAACACTCTCTTTATTCTGCTGGGGAAAATTGAAACGCTTCAACCTGACATCTTTCACATCTATCCCGTAATTCTCTTTTGCGATATCCCTGCAAACTTCCTTGATATGGGAATTCATCTCTGAAAATTTTACCTTCTCAGTATCGATTGACAGTAAAGAAGAAAATTCCACATTGCCGAAAGCCGCTCCCACTACTGAAGATATGACATCTGATAATCTCGATTCAGCTCCAACCCGATTATAAACTGTTTGAAGAAATAGAAGTGGGTCCTCGATTTTCCAGAGCATAAAGGTCGTCACAGTTACGTTCTTCTTATCTTTTGTGAGATATTCATATTCTGGTGAATCATAGACGAGGAGCTTGTTGCTGAATTTAGTAACACTTTGAATGAAAAAAGGCAGTTTGAAGTGTAGCCCCGATTCCTTGACGACTTTCA
>Ga0272441_10016220_pt1 | contig 10328 bp, 12 predicted proteins | sample SSMProp6N_FD_193582 | JGI IMG/M metagenome (GOLD analysis project Ga0272441, IMG submission 193582) | Marine sediment archaeal communities from Little Sippewissett salt marsh, Falmouth, MA, United States - SSM-Prop-6N | ecosystem: Environmental > Aquatic > Marine > Wetlands > Sediment ... | reverse complement strand
CTCTCGATGAAAAAGTTTACTTACTTAATCTAAATAAAAGCCACACTACGATATTAATGGCAAGTTTTGAACCATGATTCTATCAGTGTATATAGCTACGTGTCAAATTTAGAATTCAGGTTTAGCATAGATGTATAATTACTACACAAAAGGAAGAAATAAGTAGTACTATAAGATAGCCTATTTAAAATAATACTTTTTTTTATTTCAATATCTGGATTTATAATGCTTAAATTACTTGTAACCAACTATACCTGATTATATATTGTGAATAACTATCAGTACTATTACAGAGCTACAAAGATCGCCTTTGATTTTTTATTTGCCAGCCAGGAAAAATGAGTATCCGTATGAAGAAAGAGAGATTAACTCCATTCAAACCCCAGCTTCAACAACTCCATTTCAAGGCTAAAAAAAGGTTGGGACAACATTTTCTGATAAATGAAGATATTGCAGATTGCATCCTTTCTGCCGCTGAACTTAGTAACAATGACACAGTAATTGAAGTTGGGCCAGGCCTGGGCATACTTACCAGAAGAATCGCTGAGAAGGTATCAAGTGTTATCGCTGTTGAATTAGATTCAAAATTGGTTGATGTTTTAACAAAGCAGACTAGATCTTCTTCCAATATATTAATTGTACATGCTGATATACTCAGTATTAGCCCTGCTCAACTCCTAAAACAATACGCCAATACACCTGCTATTCTCAACAATTATAAGGTAGTCGCTAATCTACCTTACTATATAACTAGCCCTACTATCCGCCATTTCTTAGCTTCTTCGTGGAAACCATCATTAATGGTACTGATGGTACAGAAAGAGGTCGGGGAATCGATAGTAGCTACACCAGGAGAAATGAGTTTTCTGGCTGTTAGTACACAACTTTATAGCAAGCCTCGAATAGTAAAGTATGTTCCTGCGGAGAATTTTTACCCTGTACCAAAGGTAGATTCAGTTGTGCTATGCCTCGAAGTGAATAGTTCCCCTCTTGTTGATACCAACGACATCGATGGATTCCTTGATATTGTACATTGTGGATTTCGTGCTCCACGTAAACAAATTCACAATTCGTTAGCTTTAGCTTTGAAAATACCACCCAGCCAAATACTGCTACTACTAAAAGAAGCAGATATAGACCCAAAGCGACGTCCTGAGACTCTTAATTTGCAGGAATGGAAGGAACTGTACAGGGTTTTTTACCCCCACAGGAAACAGGTTTCATGCTAACAATTTATGCTCCCGCAAAAATAAATATTGTCCTTGAAGTATTGGGAAAATCCAATAATCGACATCGAGTTATGAGTATTCTACAGACAATCAATCTATGTGACATTCTCAAATTTCGACTGACTGAAGGTGTCTCCTTTACTTGTAATGAGCCAAGTCTACAACACGGCAACATAATAGAAAAGGCTGCACGGCTCTTGAAAGAGGATTCACATAGTAGTAAAGGAGTATACATAGAACTATATAAAAATATCCCCTGGGGGGCAGGATTGGGTGGAGGCAGTAGTGATGCCGCCTCTACATTGTTAGCGCTTAATAAACTTTGGTCATTAGGCCTGACAACTTCCGGATTAACTCAGTTGGCTGACAAATTAGGTTCAGATGTCACATTCTTTCTTCATGGCGGGACAGCACTAGTGGAAGGAGAAGGAGAAAAAGTCACTCCCTTGGTACCTTTATCTCCAACCTATTTTATATTGCTAATGCCCCCAATACCTAAAGTAGAGCATAAAACTAAACAACTTTATAATAACCTAATTTCCAGCCGCTTTACCAATGGCGAATTCGTGTCGAAAGCTTTACAAAATTTGTTGCAGGAAAGAATGATCCCTGGTCACCTTATGTTTAATGCTTTTGAGGAAACTGCCTTTAGCTTTTTCCCGGGGCTTACAGAGTATAAGCAAGCATTTCAAGATGCCGGAGCTGCAAGTGTGCACCTGGCAGGCTCCGGGCCTTGTTTGTATACCATCAATTCTAATGAACAACAGGCCGGTCATCTTTGTTCGACTTTAAGAAATGCAGGTTTAAAAAGCTATGTCGCTCGCTCGCTACCACTAACAAATACTGCCTACCATTGAATATAGTTTATTGTCTGGCTGTTTTATGCTGCTTATTTAACTTTTTTCAACGATAGAGCCAATCGCAGCTCTTCTTCTCTGTTACTTACTTCTCCATCAAGCCTGGCCCTATGTACAGCCTTCAGAATTCTACCTAAGACTGGTCCGGCAGGAATTCCCAATTTTATTAGCTCTTCTCCTTTGATATCAGTCTTAATATTTCTCAATCTACTAAGAAACAGCTCAACGTTTGTATGAATAGCGGGCAATTCTGATGTTATGCTATTAGCATATATAGCTAATACGTCATATTGATTTAGAAGGGAATAAATTATGCTATGTTTTATAGAGGGATCTGTCAGTAAATGTAGCTTACCTTTTAATTTGATAGTATCCTTCATTGCCCCTGCCGATATTAGCGGGATGTTGAATCGGTGGATAAATTGCTCGACCTCTGAATTACTAAGAGGGTAGATAAGAAGACATAAGTATAGCGAATAAAGCTGATCTGCTGTATTATATGAACGCGCTTTTATAAATTCTTTAGAAGCTTCCTTTCCAAATCTCAGCGATGAATTAAATTGTTTAAGAACGCCGATTTCCTCCAACTGTCTTAGTATCCTCTCCGGGCATTCTTCTCTGAGTATAAGTTCTAATTCATTTCTTAGTCTGTCACCGGTGATAGTATCCAGCATACAAATATCTCTTCGTATTAGCTTTTCCGTTTGCTTCTCAAATGTGAAATCTAAGCGTTGCTGGTAACGAAAAGCTCTCAGAATCCTGGTAGCATCTTCACGGAAACTATCCGGATGTAATACACGAATCAACTGCTTATCAAGGTCACTTTTACCACCGCAAGGATCAATTAATTTCCCATAGTTATCATAATTTAATGAAATAGCCATAGCATTAATGGAAAAATCTCGCCTGGAAAGGTCTGTTAACAGAGTAGCTTGATTCACTGTTGGCAAGGCCCCCGGCCTGGCATACGTCTCATTACGCGCTGTAGCTATATCCAGAGTAAAATTGCTGTACCCAAGTTTAGCAGTCCTAAAATGCGGGTGGATAAGCAATTTAGCTCCGGTTATTAAAGCAATATGCTTAGCAAGGCTTATTGCATCACCTTCAATAACGAGGTCTAAATCAAGGCTATGATGCTTAAGGAGAAGGTCACGGACGAAACCTCCTACCAGATATAGCCGCTTCCCGGAGAGATTGGCTTCTTCTCCAATAGGACCAAGTATTCCCTTAATCTGCTGTGGTAGATATCTTTCAACTTGTGAGGTAAGATTCACATTTTCAGTCATCTTTGCCTCGATTATAGCATTGCCCCGTTAATAACATTCACCAGGTTAACTATAGTAATTATAAACCGCGGTTCTGATCCTCTAAACAGGGGTAATTGCCACGCTACCTATATGTACGTCACCCCTTATTACTAAAAATAAAAAGCCCGTCTTCCTCTCTTAAGAAACAGACCTGCTATTAGACCTAAAACAAGACCGCCAAGGTGCGCTTGCCATGCGATACCTGGTATGAAAGAAAAAAGGACAAAAACTATAACAGCTGCCCAGAGAGGAAATGCCTTAGGTATAAAAAATATATAGACAGGTAGTTTTGGCATTATTACCACCAGTACACCAACAAGGGCAAAAATAGCTCCGGAAGCTCCAAATCCAAGGGTTGAAGTGTTCCCTAAGAAGATGTAGAACACATTTCCAAGTATACCACCGGCAAAATATACCTTTAAAAAATTTTGCTCGCCTAACAGCTTGATTATAATATTGCCTACAAAATACAGGCTTATCATATTAAAGGCAATATGCCATAGGCCTCCATGAATAAATAGGCTTGTTACTATTGTCCATGGTCGATTTACAAAAAGTGCTGGAGCCAACCCCATAAAAGAAACCATTTCCGGCCTTACCAGAGTAACCAGGAACATTAGAAAATTTATGGTTATAAGGAACCAGAGTGAATTTAATGTAAATAAATTATAATCTCTCATATAGTCCATTATAAAGTAAGGCTTATTAAAGGTTCAATGATTAGCTCCATAGTTCTATATAATTAGCATGGTTTCCACTATGTCCACCAGTAAGCAAGGATTATTCCGAGAATTGCTCCCATCAAAACCTGGAATTTAGTGTGACCAACCAGTTGTTGCAGGAAATGTTCGAATTCATAGTGCGTTTTGGGGAAATTGTCCAGTAAATGGTTTAAAACAACAGCCTGCTTATCTACCGTTTGGCGGACCCCGGTAGCATCGTACATCACTACACCTGCCAATACTGCACTAATAGCAAACAGACCAGATTCTATTCCATAAGTTAAACCCATAGTAGTTGCCAGAGCACATACCAAAGCGGAATGAGCACTAGGCATTCCACCTGCACCAGTCATTAAATGGAGATTGATATGCTTTTCCCTCACCGATTGGATAATAGTCTTTAACACCTGAGCAATAATCCAGGCAGAAATAGGAATTATCAAGCCTTTACTCTCACCAATTTGTATTATGAATTGCATACCAACTCCTCTCTCTGCTGATACAATACTCGAGTTAATCCTTTTTTAATAATTTCTTTATTTTCCTGCTATATTTTATTATTTATAAAGCTATTATTTAGGGCCTATACACGATGGCTAGTAACACCAGCTTCCTTAATATTTCAGGGAGATGTATTGACAATCATCGACTTTGATGTAACTATATCTGTTCTAGTTACCTGTAAACCAATATAGCAAATACAGATTTACGTTAATGTTATTACCAAGTATATCATTAGATAAGGGAGTAATATGTCAAACCTGAGTTTTGCAGAACTATCTCCTGGCTATGAATTTCCTTCATTCACATACGAACTGGACAACGCCATTATAAATAAATATTTAAAGGCAGTAGATAGTCCAGTTTGCGAGCATATCCCTCCTCTAGCTATTGCCGCATATGCAATGAACTCTATGACGCAATCAATCACTTTACCACCGGGGTCTATACATGCATCTCAGGAATTTGAATTCCTGCAACCAGTACCTATTGGAGCTAAAATCACCTGCCGCGCTAAAGTAGTCCGGAAGCTTGTCCGTAGCAGTATGAATATGTTGGTACTGGATGTGAGTGTTTTCAATGAGAAAGATGAAAAAGTACAATCAGGTAAAACAACTATAGTGTTACCTGCTTCGAGGGAAAATGAGTAACGATATTTATGAAGGGAAGTCTCTTCCACATCTATCAAAAACTATCACCCAGCAAAAAATTAATTTATATGCTGAAGCTTCTGGAGACTTTAATCCTATACATATAGATGAATCATTTGCTGCACAAACCCCGCTGGGGGGTACTATTGCTCATGGTATGCTTATTCTGGCATATGTATCTGAGTTAATGACGCAAGCTTTTGGATTAAACTGGATTTCAGGAGGCCGACTATCCATACGCTTCAAAGCACCAGCGCGGCCAAGTGATACGATAACTATTAGCGGAACTATTGATACCATTGAAAAGGAAAATGAATGCACTAATGTCAATTGCAGCCTTTCTTGTAGCAACCAGAAAGATGAAACAATAGTGACAGGTAGTGCAGTGGTAAAACTAGATTCTTAGAAAGATCCCGTTATGCCCAAAACTAATGAAATTATCAGAATAGCAGTTGATGCTATGGGTGGTGATAACGCTCCGGATGAAATAATAAAAGGGGCTATCCTTGCTGCGCAAAGAAAAGAAAATATTGAAATATCTTTGGTTGGCCCCATAGATATCCTCGAAAAGAAATGGGGCGACCTTGGCTCTCCGGATAATTTAGCTATTAGGTTCGTAAATTCGAAGGATTACATTACGGAAAGTGATTCTCCTGTTTCAGTGATACGCAACAAATCAGAGAGTTCAATAGCTGTAGCTACTAAATTGGTTAGAAAAGGTGAAGTGGATGCGGTGATAGGAGCTGGCTACTCAGGTGCGGTAGCTGTGAGTGCTATTCAATATGTCGGAATGTTAGAAGGGATGGAACGCCCCGCAATTATTGCCTCTCTTAGTAGTTTTGCACATAATACCCTTCTACTTGATTCTGGCGCTAACGTTGATTGCAAACCTCACCAATTATTATCATTTGGCATCGTAGGCTCCATATGCGCTAAAAGCCTATTCGGTATTCCGAATCCCACTGTAGCTTTATTGAGTACCGGAGCTGAGTCAAGTAAAGGTAATGACGCTATTCGGGAAGCTTATACCTTATTTCAAAACAGTAATTTAAATTTTATTGGTAGTGTAGAAGGTAGCGATATATTAGGCGGGCTGGCTAATGTTGTTATATGTGATGGATATACAGGAAATATACTGTTAAAATTTTATGAGAGTATAGCAGGTTATGCAAGAATATGGGTAAAACACAAGTTAAGTAGACACCCAATATTAAAAAGCACAGTCGATCCTATATTCCATAAGCTATTCCCCATGGCTAGAAAATCCTATGAGAGCGAAGATGAAGTTAGCGGCATATTATGGGGCATTGATGGTATTATTCGAATAGCACATGGGGCTAGCTATGCTTCGCATATAAATCATGCTATTATGAGTGCTAGAAATGCTGTGCAAGCAGATATTGTCGGCTCTTTGAGATCGGAGTTAGTAAAATATAAAACAGAAGGCAAATTATAGAGGAGGATAAAAGTGTCTGTAGAAGATGAAATGAAGGAAATAATAGCCGGTATCGTCCATGTAGATAAGAGTTTACTTTCTCGTACCGGGACTTTTAAGGATATGAAGGCAGATTCGCTGGATATAGTACAAGCTATGGTAGCCATAGAAGATAAATATGATATCGAAATACCAGATGAGGAAGCGCAGAAGTTCCAGAATTTCGGTGACTTTGTCGATTTCGTAGAGAAACGTATTGCCGAGAAAGGGAACGCCTGAGAATGTCCCTTGAAGGGAAATTAGCTTTAGTTACCGGTAGTGGTCGAGGTATAGGTAGAGCTATAGCATTAAAACTTGCTTCACAAGGTTGCAATATAATCGTCAATTTTTTCCGTCGACGTGAGGCTGCAGAACAGACTGCCAAAGAAATTGAATCTCTGGGTGTTAAAACTGAAGTAATCAGGGCAAATATGGGCGACCCTGATAAACTCTCAGAAGTGTTTGATGTAATCACGACAAAATATGGCTATCTGGATGTCCTGATAAATAATGCAGCATCAGGAGTTGGTCGTTCAGTCATGGAGCTTGATAGCAAGGCCTGGGATTGGACGATGAATATTAATGCCAAAGCAGCATTGTTGTGTTCCCAAAGGGCAGCCAAATTGATGAAAGGCAGAGACGGTAAAATAGTCAGTATTTCCAGCCTTGGGTCATCCTTTGTATTACCTACTTATGCTATCGTTGGCATATCTAAAGCGGCACTGGAAGCTCTAACCCGATATTTAGCTATTGAATTAGCGCCTGAAGGAATCTGCGTTAATGCGATTGCTGCCTCTGCTGTGGAAACTGAAGCACTAAAATTTTATATAAAACAGGGAATGATACAGGACAACCGGCAAGCCACACCAGCAGGTAGGATGGTCCTTCCAGAGGATGTTGCCAAGGTTGTGTCTTTTCTCTGCAGTGACGATGCCATGATGATAAGAGGGCAGACTATTATAATTGATGGTGGTACCTCGATCGCACCGTTTACTGCCCTAGAATAGAGTCAGAAAGAGAATAAGTAACTGGTTTGGAAAAACCATTGTTGGAGGGATTTAACTTAATTGAGTATTCCACGAGTTGTAGTTACAGGAATTGGTAGCGTTAATCCTTTAGGATTGAATATTGAAGAGTTCTGGGAAGGCTTGGTTGCTGGGAAATCGGGTATAGGTCTTATTACACGTTTTGACGCCAGTAAGTTCTACGTAAAAGTTGCCGCAGAGGTTAAGAGCTTCGATCCAGCTGAATATATGGATCCAAAGAGTATTGATCGCAATCCCAGAGCAGTCCATTTTGCCATAGCCGCGGCTAAGCAAGCAATAAAAAACGCAAAACTTAACATGGTACAAGAAATTCCGGAACGCGTTGGTGCTTGTGTTGGCTGCATGGTTGAGAGTGATTACATAGTAAAGCAGAATGAAATGTTACAAAAGCGAGGCCCTCGAAGGGTGGAACCGCTCTTTGTAGCAAAATCGAGCCCCAGTGCTGTCTCAATGCAGATTGGTATGTTTCTGGGAGCCAAAGGCCCTAATACCAGTGTTAACAGCCTTTGTGCTACAGGCGCCGATTCTATAGGTACTGCAGCAAACTTTATCCGCCTGGGTTATGCTGATGTAATGATAGCCGGAGGTGCCGATTCAGCCTTGTCTCCAGTAGGTATGGCTGGTCTCGATATTCTCGGAGCACTTTCACGTGAACCGGACCCTGCCAAAGCATGCCGCCCGTTTGACTTGAATCGCAGTGGTTTTATATTTGGTGAAGGCGCAGGCATAGTTGTTCTTGAAAGTGAAAAACATGCAAAGAAAAGAGGAGCTCCTATCCTGGCTGAAATAGCCGGTGCCGGCTGGTCCTTTGATGCCTATGACCAAACCGCCCCTGCCCCTGAAGCTGAAGCCTATGCCATGAAAATGGCTATGGAATATGCAGGGGTAAAGCCCAAGGATATCGATTACATAAATGCTCATGGTACCAGCACAAAGTTGAACGACTGTAATGAGACCAAAGCTATTAAAATGGCCTTCGGTGATTGTGCATATAAGATTCCTATAAGTTCTACTAAATCTATGATTGGTCATATAGTAACTGCCGCGGGGGCTATCGAGGCTATCGTTTGTATGCTAATTATGGACAAAGGAATAATACACCCCACAATCAATTACGAAACTCCAGACCCTGAATGTGACCTGGACTATGTACCTAATGTAGCACGCCAGGCTAAGATAAATTACTGCCTTACAAATAGTTTTGGGCTTGGTGGTGAGAATTGCTGCCTGGTAATTAAGAGGTTTAATAAATAGAACGACTTAGCAACTTACGATTATTCTATTTGGAGGTAAGATGGAATTAGAAGACAGGGTAGCAGTAGTAACGGGAGCTTCTCGTGGTATGGGAAGAGCTATTTCGCTTAAACTTTCCAGCCTCGGTTCTAAAATAGTGGTCAATCACATTGCAGCTGAAGCTGACAATGCTAAAGATGTTGTACAGACCATCATCAATCAAGGGGGGGAAGCTATTGCCATAGAGGCAGATGTCCGCGATAGCGATTCAGTCAAAGCTATGATGGACAAAGTAGTAGAGACATGGGGTAAGATTGACATTTTAGTTAATAATGCAGGAATAACCAAGGATGGTTTACTGCTAAGAATGCATGATGACAGCTGGGACGATGTATTGAATATCAACCTCAGAGGTTCCTTTCTGTGTACTAAATTTGCGTTAAGGTCTATGATACGACAGGGTAAAGGTCGTATTATTAATATGGCTTCAATTGCAGGGATAATAGGGAATGTAGGCCAGGCAAACTATGCAGCTTCCAAGGGAGGGCTCATCGCCTTTACCAAGACTGTAGCCCGTGAAGTAGGTTCTAAGAATATCACAGCTAATGCACTGGCACCGGGTTTTATTAGAACTCAGATGACAGAGAAACTTCCTGATGACATTAAAAAATCTATTCTTGCGATGACGTCACTACGTCGCTTCGGTGAGCCTGAAGAAGTCGCTGAACTGGTAGCATTTCTCGCCAGTGACAGGGCAAGCTACATCACCGGTCAGGTAATTGGAATAGACGGAGGAATATAGACCAGAAATCAGGTACTACCAGAATATTCTTCAATCCCGATTTTACCCGTTGATTACCTTCGTATGTAGTGCACGCAACTCTTCCGATGAGCCTTCAGCCTTTATACGACCTTTCTCCATAACATATCCTCGATCAGCCACACTTAGGGCAACCGGGATATTTTGTTCAACCAGGAGTATTGCAATTCCACGTTCTTTCAGCGCCGATATCGCATCTGCCACTTTGGTGACCAGTAATGGAGCGAGTCCCAATGATGGACAATCCAGCAAGAGCAGTTTTGGTCGCGACATTAATGCACGGCCAATAGCCAGCATCTGTTGTTCTCCACCAGAAAGAGTACCAGCGGTCTGTTCGGTTCTCTCTCCTATGACAGGGAATAACTGAAAAACTGACTGCATTTCTTCTTCTACATCATAGTGATAGTCGTTCTTGTGCAAATAATAGGCACCAAGAATTAAATTATCCATAACACTCATTGATGGAAAAAGCAGTTTCCTTTCGTCTAC
>Ga0272441_10016219_pt1 | contig 10328 bp, 8 predicted proteins | sample SSMProp6N_FD_193582 | JGI IMG/M metagenome (GOLD analysis project Ga0272441, IMG submission 193582) | Marine sediment archaeal communities from Little Sippewissett salt marsh, Falmouth, MA, United States - SSM-Prop-6N | ecosystem: Environmental > Aquatic > Marine > Wetlands > Sediment ... | reverse complement strand
ACATGATCACATAGCCCTGCTTGGTAACCGTGAATCGCGAGGGTCTCAGGCCGTTTCGATCGAGGAGGGCCCCGATGAAATTACCGTCCGTAAATGGTACAGAAGCCGGACCGTCCCAAGGCTCCATAATGCAGGAGTTGTATTCGTAAAACGCCTTTTTCTCATCCGACATGTTGGGGTCCTTTTCCCAGGCCTCCGGTACAAGCATCATCATGACCTCTGGCAGGGAGCGTCCTGTCATCAGCAATAGCTCAACCGCCATATCCATGGAGGCCGAATCTGATTTGCCTTCGAGAATGATTGGAAAAAGACGCTCCGTGTCATCGCCAAAAAGCTCACTCTTCATCAGTTCTTCTCGCGCCTTCATTCGACTGACATTCCCCCGAAGGGTGTTGATCTCACCATTGTGACACATAAAACGGAAAGGCTGGGCAAGATCCCAGGAAGGTGCCGTGTTCGTTGAAAACCGCTGATGCACAAGAGCGAGTCTTGTGACCAGGTCCGGGTCAGACAGGTCCGCATAATAGTTTCGAATGTCTTCCGGAATAAGCAGCCCTTTGTATATCAAGGTGTTGGTCGAAAAGCTTGGTATGTAGAACTGCGAGTGGTCCTTCAGTTTTGAATTGCGGATTTCATGCTCAGCAATTTTACGCGCCGCATACATCTTTGCATTGAATTGTGCTGTGCTCAATTCCTCGTTCTTTCCCACAAAGATCTGACGGATGTAGGGTTCTGTGGATTCAGCGATTTCACCCAGGTGCTCGGGATTGACGGGAACTTCTCTCCAGCCGAGAACGTTCAAGTTCTGGTTTCTGATCTCCCTTTCCAGCACGTCAATGCAATACTTGTGCTGGTTGACCCCTTTTGGCAAGAAGATCATTCCCACTCCGTATTCCCGGGGCTCGGGCAATTCGAAATCACAAGCCTTTTTGAAAAAGGCGTGTGGCACCTCGATCAGTATTCCGGCACCATCACCGGTTTTGCCGTCCGCGCTTACCGCACCCCGGTGCTCCAATTTGATCAATATTTCCAGTGCATCGTGAATGATGCTGTTTGTCTTCTCTCCTGTAAGGCTGCAAATAAAACCTGCACCACAATTGTCATGTTCATATTCCGGTAAATACACACCCTGTTTCTCGAACGCCATACTTTAATGAATTTTCACAAAAATAGTAAAATTGATATTTAAAGGTCAACGATTTTAACTATTCGCTACAAGAAATGCAAAGAATCAATTTTAGGGCTATAAAAAGTGTGGATATGTTAATTTGACCCTTGAAATTTTGAGAATTGAAAAGGAAAGTGAAAGGTAAAATAACATAGAATCCAATCGATTCCTCAGCCTGAAAGAAGGTTTTTCAAGGCCGGTTCAAGTGACGTATATTTAAACGTGTAACCGGTGCTCTCGATCTTTTTAGATGAAACCCGGCTTCCTTTCAGGACCAGAGATGCCCGGTCACCCAGCAGAGCTTTCAAAACGAACGCAGGTACATTGGGCAACCAAAGTTTTTTGTTCAATACCCGGGCCAAAATTCGAGTGAATTCAGCATTGTTAGCCGGTTCCGGGGCAACTGCATTGTAGGCCCCTGACATATCATCGCTCGTAAGGGCTTTGTAAAACATGCCGATCAGATCATCAACATGAATCCAGGGAATGTATTGCTTGCCAGAGCCCAGGGGGGATCCAAACCCCATGCGTATGGGTTGGACCATCTTTTCCAGGGCACCGCCCTTCTCCATCAGGACCACACCAATGCGGAGCCTGACCGTTCGGATGCCCAGATCTTCAAATTGTTCGGCGGCCTGTTCCCATAAAAAGCAGGTTTTGCCCACAAAATCATTGGCGGATTTGTCTTTTTCGGTAAAGTTCTTATTTGAGGTCACCTGACCGTAATACCCAACTGCAGATGCCGAGATAAAGGCTTTGAGAGGGGTTTTGTGTTTTTTGACCTGGTTGTAGAGAAGATCCGTGCTCAGCACCCGACTTTCTATGATCTCTTTTTTTCGCCCGGCAGTCCAGGCTTTATCGGCAATGCCCGCCCCTGCCAGGTGAATGATATAATCGCAGGATTCGAGCGCTTCCGGATCGAGGTAGTTGTCTTTGATGTTCCATTTATAGGTTTTGAAGGTCCCGTCATTCTTTTCGGACCGGCTCAAAAGGCCCACCTCATGACCTTGCCGATGGAGAAAATCCGCCATCAGACTTCCGATGGAACCGGTGCCTCCCGAAATCAAAACCTTTGCCATAAATGATTTCCTGTTAGTCTTTTAGGAGCCCTCTTGAGATTACTATTTTCTGAATTTCCGAGGTGCCTTCGTAGATCTGCGTTATTTTGGCATCCCGCATCAGGCGCTCGACATGATACTCTTTGACATAACCGTAGCCTCCATGAATCTGAACCGCTTCGACGGTGGTGCGCATTGCCATTTCAGAGGCGAAGAGTTTGGCCATGGCGCCGGATCGGTCGTAATTCTTCTTCTGATCCTTGTCCCAGGCAGCTCTCAGGCAAAGCAGACGAGCCGTCTCTATTTCGGTGGCCATATCGGCCAATTTGAAGGCTATGGCCTGGTGTTTGCTTATCTCTTTGCCAAAGGCTTTTCGCTGTTTGGAGTACTCCAAAGACAGCTCATAGGCGCCCGAGGCAATCCCAAGGGCCTGGGCAGCGATTCCAATTCTGCCTCCCGCCAGGGTTTTCATGGCGAATGAAAAGCCAAACCCGTCTTCTCCGATCCGGTTTTCTTTGGGAACCTTGACATTATTGAACATCAATGAGTGCGTATCCGATCCCCGAATTCCCAATTTGTTCTCTTTCGGGCCAATTTCGAACCCTTCCATTTCTTTCTCGATGATGAGCGCATTGATTCCCTTATGCCCCTTCTCCGGATCGGTCTGCGCAATGACCAGGTAGACGCTGGCGCTGTTGCCATTGGTGATCCAATTCTTGGTGCCATTGACCAGGTAATGGTCTCCCATGTCTTTCGCTGTGGTCCTTTGAGAGGTCGCATCACTTCCCGCCTCGGGCTCACTGAGACAGAACGCACCAAGAATCTCACCCGATGCCAAAGGTGCCAGGTACTTTTCTTTTTGCTCCTCGGTTCCATACGTTTCAAGTCCCCAGCAAACCAAAGAGTTGTTGACCGACATGGCTACCGAAGCCGAGGCGTCGATCTTGGAGATCTCTTCCATGGCAAGAACATAGGAAACTGTGTCCATGCCCCCGCCCCCGTATTTCGGATCGACCATCATGCCCATGAACCCGAGCTCTCCCATCTTTTTGATCTGTTCTTTGGGAAACTCCTGTTTTTCATCTCTCTCGATGACTCCGGGCAACAACTCGGTACGTGCAAAATCCCGGGCGGCGTCCCTGATCATGAGCTGCTCTTCTGTGAAGCTAAAATCCATAAAAAAGTTGGCTTTAATAAATGCGATTCAATTGCTCAAAGATACGGAAATTCTCAGAATCAATTCGTAATTTTACGTGATTATGACAAAGACAAACTGGCATTGCATCGGTCTGATGAGCGGTACTTCTCTTGACGGAGTGGATTTGATATATGTTAAATTTTCACTTGATAAGGGCTATAAATTTGACATATTGCAAACAGAATCAGTTCCTTATTCAGAAAAATGGAAAAATCGCCTGCAGAGCGCTTTCACTGAGAATGGAGAGAATCTCACTTCGCTCGATGTGGAATACGGGCGATACCTGGCCAAATGCACATTGAGTTTCAAGGAGCGTTTTTCCCTTGAGAAAATTGATTTTGTCGCCTCACACGGACATACGATTTTTCATCAACCGGACCGCGGGTTTACGCTCCAGATCGGAGAGGGCAGCGCTCTCGCAGCTGAATCCGGACTCAAGGTGATCTGCAACTTTCGGGTGCAGGATGTCGCTCTTGGGGGTCAAGGGGCTCCCTTGGTGCCGATTGGGGATGAGCTCCTGTTTTCTGATTATGACTTCTGTCTGAATTTAGGGGGGTTTGCAAATGTGTCCTACAGGCAGGATGAGGTTCGAAAGGCCTATGACATATGCCCGGCAAACATTGTGTTGAATCACTATACCCGGCAAGCCGGATTCGAATTCGATGACAGGGGCAGGATGGCAGCCGCAGGAAAGCTGCATGAAGAGCTGCTCGAGGAATTGAATGAGCTCCCGTTTTATGGCATGACTCATCCGAAGTCACTGGGATATGAATTTGTGGTTGACACCGTGATCCCCATAATTGAAAAGTTTGACCTGGATCTCAAGGACATCTTGCATACCTATTCCGAGCACGCTGCCATGCAGATTTCGGAGGTCCTGAACCGGGCAGTGATCAAAAATCAATGGGAATCTGCCTCTGTTCTTGTGACCGGAGGAGGAGCTTTCAATGATTTTTTGATCGACAGGATTGAATTTCACAGCCGGGCAGAGATTGTTCTGCCGGATCGCGAGATCATCGAGTTCAAAGAAGCCCTGATTTTTGCCTTCCTCGGATTGTTGAAGGAGCAGAATCAAGTGAATTGCCTCAAAAGCGTCACCGGTGCTCGAAAGGATCACAGCAGCGGTGTTGTCTATCAGACCTGAAACGACGGGTGTATCCTCAAGGGGTCACTCAAAATTTACCAATGAACGAACACAAATATCAGAGCATACGATGAAAGATCTTTTAAAGAAATACGAGAATAAACCGCCTGAGATAGTCTTCCACTGGAGGGATCCCGAAACGGAAGCTGAGGGCTGGACCGTCATCAATTCCTTGCGTGGAGGTGCGGCCGGAGGCGGAACAAGGATGCGAAAGGGACTGGACATGAACGAGGTGCTGTCACTGGCCAAAACCATGGAAGTTAAATTCACGGTATCCGGACCCAAGATCGGAGGGGCCAAATCCGGAATCAATTTTGATCCCAATGATCCCCGAAAGAGAGGGGTGCTGGAAAGATGGTATAAGGCCGTCACCCCACTGTTGAAGCACTACTACGGCACCGGTGGGGATCTCAATGTGGACGAGATACAGGATGTGATACCTCTTACGGAGAATAGTGGAGTATGGCATCCGCAGGAAGGGGTTTTTAACGGGCATTTCAGGCCTACAGAAGCTGAGAAGATCAACCGCATTGGCCAATTGCGCCACGGTGTTATCAAGGTGATTGAAGATGAGCGCTACTCACCGGATTTAACCAAGAAATATACCATCGCGGATATGCTGACAGGGTATGGGGTTGCGGAAGCGGTCAAGCACTATTACGATATTTACGGAGGAAACATTCAGGGTAAAAAAGCGATAGTGCAGGGCTTCGGTAACGTGGGCTCGGCAGCGGCATTCTACCTGACCCGGCTGGGAGCAAAGATTGTGGGAATCATCGACCGTGCGGGTGGGGTGATTCGAGAAGACGGTTTTGACAATGAGGAGATTCGTACCATGTTTCTGAATAAACGGGGCAACATGTTGGTGGCCGAAGACATGATTCCATTCGATGAGATGAATGAGCGAATCTGGAAGTTGCCTGCAGAGATTTTCATTCCTGCGGCTGCTTCACGATTGGTGACGAGAGAACAGGTGGATAACATGATCGGGGCCGGCCTGGAAGTTATTTCTCCGGGAGCCAATGTGCCATTTGCAGACACCGAGATCTTTTTCGGGCCCATCATGGAATACACCGATCAGAAAGTGAGTCTTTTACCTGATTTTATCTCGAACTGTGGAATTGCCCGACTTTTCGCCTACCTGATGGAGACCAAGCTGGATCTTCCTATGAAAGACAGTAAGATATTCGGGGACACCTCATCAACCATTCGTGAGGCCCTTAAAAAGGCGCATCATCTGCATCCGTACAAAACGGATATCTGTAAAACAGCTTTTGAGATTGCTCTTCAGGAATTGATCGGTTGAGGTTGTTTTATACCTTTCCTTGCGATGATTTTTTGAAGAAATTCCCATAGCAAGGAAGCTTTAAATTACTATATTAGTCAGCTCAAACCACTGAAAAACCTTAAAAGCATACTATGGAAACTCTTGTTGTCGCCATTTTCATTCTCGGGTACTTAGCCATAACACTTGAACACAATCTTAAAATCGACAAACTGATTCCGGCATTGGGAATGATGGCGGTGAGTTGGGCCGTAATTTCCCTGGGACATCTTCCCGTTTTTGAAGTCAATACGGAATTGCTGGAACTCGAGGAGTCCCATCTTGAAGAGATTCTGCTTCATCACTTGGGTAAAACCTCTGAAATTCTGATCTTCCTGGTTGGTGCAATGACCATAGTTGAGATCATTGATTATTTCAATGGTTTTTCGACAATCAAGGATTTTGTAAGAACGAATAGCAGGGTTCGCCTGCTTTGGATCTTTTCGATACTGGCCTTCATACTATCGGCCATCATAGACAACCTTACGGCAACGATCGTTTTGATCACTATTTTGAGAAAAATCATCAGGACGCGGGAGGATCGACTCTGGTTTGCCGGTTTGATTATCATTGCAGCGAATGCCGGTGGGGCCTGGTCACCGATTGGAGATGTCACTACGACCATGCTCTGGATCGGAAACAAAGTGACAACCCTCAACCTGATCAAATACCTGTTCATCCCATCTTTGATATGCATGGTCGTTCCAGCCCTGATTGCCTCAAGATTGCCGGCCTTCAAGGGCACAATTCCCGAAGTCGAGGAAGACGCGAACGATAAAGTGGATCAATACAGCAGGATAATGCTTTACCTCGGACTATCCGCTATCATTTTTGTTCCAATCTTCAAAACAGTTACTCATTTGCCACCTTATGTGGGAATGATGCTGTCACTCGCGGTGGTAGCAACCTTTGGAGAATTGTACTCGAACACCCGTATCAGTTTCACGAGCATCGATCACGATTCAGAGGAATCCTCGCATCACAGTCCTGTTCACAGGGCTTTGAGTGGCATTGAGATGCCCAGCATCTTATTCTTCCTTGGAATTCTGATGGCGGTTGCCGCCCTGGAGTCCTTAGGCGTTCTGTTCCGTTTTGCGGACGGACTTACGACCACCATACCCATGTTGGGTACGGAGCTCACCGGGTCAGGCACCCAGGTCTCTGATTTGGTTGTTCTCATCATGGGAGTTGCTTCGGCTGTAATCGACAACGTTCCTCTTGTTGCCGCAAGTTTGGGAATGTTCGCCGATCCAACGGATAGCCCATTGTGGCATTTCATCGCCTACTCTGCCGGAACCGGTGGAAGCATGCTGATTATCGGATCTGCTGCAGGGGTGGTCGCCATGGGTATGGAGAAGATCAATTTCTTCTGGTATTTGAAGAAGATTTCGTTGCTTGCCCTTATCGGATTTTTGGCTGGAGCGGTAACTTTCATGTTCATGAGAATCATACTGTGAAACTTTAAGTAAATTTTCACATTTTTGTGGCAATTTATCGCCGGTGGGATCGTTACGTTTGAATACTCATTAATTAGCTAATATGTCACTATTTTTACTGCAGGATGCCAGTGCCGACCCCGAACTTCTGGAAGAGGTGGTATCTGAGGAGAAGACGCTTTCCATTTTTAACCTGATCATGGAGGGGGGCCTTGGAGGCCAAATCATTATTGCCTTGCTTTTTGTTCTTCTATTGGTAGGTCTCTACATCTATTTTGAACGCTTTCTTGCGATAAAGGCGGCATCGAAAATCGATAAGAACTACATGAATCAGATCCGTGACAATATCTCGAGCGGAAATCTGGAGGCAGCCAAAATATTGAGCCAGAACAACCGAAGTCCTGTTGCCCGCCTGATCGAGAAGGGTATCTCGAGAATCGGAAAGCCACTGGATGATATAAACAAAGCCATTGAGAACGCTGGAAAACTCGAAATCTACAAGTTGGAGAAAAACGTTGCCGTTTTGGCGACCATTGCCGGTGCAGCGCCTATGATTGGTTTCCTGGGAACCGTGATTGGAATGATCGTTGCCATACACGAGATTGCGAATTCGGGTGGGCAGATCGACATCAAGATGCTGAGTGACGGGCTCTACACCGCCATGACAACAACTGTTGCGGGACTCATTGTAGGGATCATTGCTTATATCGCTTACAACCATCTCATCGTAAGGACCAACAAGGTTGTATACCAGATGGAGGCCAACTCCCTGGAATTTCTCGACCTTCTCAATGAACCTGTTTAAGGAGGTGAACCCATGGAAATAAGAGGAAGAAACAAGATCAATCCGAATTTCAACATGTCGTCCATGACGGACATTGTTTTCCTGCTGTTGATCTTCTTCATGCTGACCTCAACCCTGGTCACCGTAAACGCGTTGGACATTCTGCTTCCAAAGGCACAGGGAAAGACGGAGAATAAAAAATCAACGGCTGTAAGCATTACGCGAAAGCTCGATTTTTATGTCGACAGGCAAAAGGTAGGTGAAGGGGAGATTGAGCGCTATCTATTGAACACGTTGAAAGACAGTGAGGATCCGACGATCGTTTTACGGGCGGAGGAAGGGGTCCCCATAGAAAAGGCCGTCAAGGTCCTGGACATTGCAAACCGAAACAAGATAAAGGTGGTCCTCGCAGTGAGACCGAAGTAGATTCAAGTCAAAACAAGCGTTTCGACGCGTAGCCTATGGCTTTCCTGGATACAAAACACAAAAGAAAATCAGCCTTGTACACGACAATGATCGGGGTTCTCCTCCTGGTTATCATGTTTGTATTCGGCCTGACCTATTTTGATCCGCCCATAGAGTACGGCATCGCAGTGAACTTCGGAACTTCGGATGTGGGGAGCGGTAATGTTCAGCCCACCGAAGCCCTGAAACCTGCCACGACATCCGAAAGTGAACCTGAACCTGTTGAGGAGGTAGAGGATGTGGTAGAGGAAGAGATTGTCGAAGAAGAGGTCATTGAAGAGACAGAGGAGGTAGCTGAATCTGAAAGTGAAGAAGCTTCAGAGCCCTCTGAATCCGAAAAACTCATGACCCAGGAGGCTGAGGCCCTGGCGATCAAAAAAGCGGAGGAAGAACGTAAGATCCGCGAAGCCCGGGAAAAGGAAGAAATTAGAAAGAAAGAAGAAGCCCGAAAAAAGGCCGAGGCCAAACGAAAGGCCGAAGCCGAAAGAAAGGCTGAAGAGGAGCGCCAGCGAAAGATCCGTGAGGAGAACGAGCGTAAAGAACGAGAAAGAAAGGCCCAGGAAGCGAAAAGAAAGAACGTTGACGCCTTGATGGGAGGTTTCAGCGACAGCAATGGCAATGCCGATGGAGGAGAAGGGGACGACGATCAACCCGGCGACAAGGGCAAGGAAACAGGAGATCCCAATGCGAGCGGATACTATGGTATTGGAGGAGACGGAAGTGGCGGAAATTATCAATTGGGTAACCGAAAAGCCCTCACAAGGCCGATACCCGAATATGATTGCAATGAAGAAGGAAAGGTCGTTGTGACGATTTCAGTCGACCAGTCCGGCAAGGTCATCTCGGCACAACCCGGAGCCAAAGGAACCACCAACTCGGCCTCCTGTTTGCTCAGTAGAGCCAAAGAAGCCGCTATGCGCACAAAATTCAATGCCGACAGCAATGCTCCTGCCAAGCAGGTGGGGTTGATCATTTATAACTTCTCCTTATCTGAATAGCCTTGAACTATCAGCAGACCCTCGACTGGATGTATTTCCGTTTGCCGATGTACCAACGACAGGGAGCTCCGGCGCTTAAAAAAGACCTGACCAACAGCGTCGCATTTTCCCGACATCTCGGAAAACCTGAAAGCCAATATCCCAGCGTTCATGTTGCAGGTACCAACGGCAAGGGATCCACAAGTCATATGATCGCTTCCGTTCTGCAGGCAGCGGGTTACAAGGTGGGCCTTTACACCTCTCCACATCTCAAGGATTTTCGCGAAAGAGTTCGGGTGAATGGTGAGATGATTTCGGAGGAGGAGGTAGTTCAGTTCGTTGAGACGAACAAAAGGTTTCTCGAGGAGCACAGCCTTTCTTTTTTTGAGCTTACCGTTGGAATGGCTTTTGATCATTTTGCTCGACATCAGGTGGATATTGCGGTTGTTGAGGTGGGCCTGGGAGGACGCCTGGACTCAACCAACATCATAAATCCCCTGGTTTCTGTCATAACCAACATCGGCCTGGATCACACCCAGTTCCTGGGAGAAACACTGCCCGAAATCGCCTTTGAAAAAGGAGGGATCATCAAGCCAGGAGTTCCGGTTGTAATTGGTGAAACCCAAAAAGAGACGTTGCCGGTGTTCGAGAAATTGGCACAAGAAAGGGGCGCACCATTGATTTTTGCCAACCAGGAGTCAGAATCTATTTTTGAAACCGATCTCATTGGAAGCTATCAGCAGAAGAACCTTCAAACCTCCCTCAAAACGATTG
>Ga0272441_10016218_pt1 | contig 10330 bp, 12 predicted proteins | sample SSMProp6N_FD_193582 | JGI IMG/M metagenome (GOLD analysis project Ga0272441, IMG submission 193582) | Marine sediment archaeal communities from Little Sippewissett salt marsh, Falmouth, MA, United States - SSM-Prop-6N | ecosystem: Environmental > Aquatic > Marine > Wetlands > Sediment ... | reverse complement strand
GTTGTACGTGTAGACGAACTGCCCCGCGCCGACCAAGGCGCTCAACCCGTCGTCCCCGTCGGCAAGCTGCTTGAAGCTGGTCAAGCTGCTCAGGGCGCCAACGGAATCCTCATCGCTCACCATCAGAGCCTTGCCCTCGCCTGCCGACTGCGCCGAGAGACGGAGATGATAGCTGCCGTTCTCCAGGCTGGCCGAAGCGGCCGTATAACCGGCGGTCAGGTTGATCTCGTTCACCAACTGCTCCAGCGTGATGCCCGTCTCGCTGTAGCCCGACAGCTCCACGGTTACCTGATCCTCGTCACCGAACTGGAAGAGGAACTGATGGTCCTCTCCGCCTGCGTCGGAAATCAGCTCCGCCGCCAGATACTGGTCAGAAGCGGCCGTCACGCCCACGGCCTGACGCCAGGTTTCAGTTGGAGTAAGCCCCGCGTGGACTTCCCGTTCGGCACTGGCCAGGTGGTCCACGACGATTTCGTGGAACCCTTCGCTGGCACCGGCCGAGGCCGTCGCCGTGGCGACGGAAGTGGCAGAGCTGTTAATGGACACTGCTCGTAGGGTGCTGGAGTCGCGAAGCCTGCTCACCAAGTCGCGGAGGTGTCCCACGCGGGTCTGGATATCGGATACCGCAGAGAGACGATCCTCCCACGCTGAACGCTGCTGGATTAGGCGGTTGAGGGGCTTGGCAGCAGCCTCGAGTTCAGCATCGATCATCACGTCCCAGTCGATGGTCGAGAAAACGCCTGAAAGTGCGATCGTTGCCATTGCCGGTCTCCAAGGGTGGGTTCACCCTGCCGCTCAACCTCATTATCGAAGGGCGGCGGCAAACCTTTAGACAATGGCCGCGAAAAAAGCAGACCGCGGGAGTCCGAGGGCCTGTTAGGCTCTCGTTTCTCCCGCGGTCCGTTGAATTATGGGCGACCCGTCGATCGGTCCTGGGTGCGGTGGGGTATCAGCCCGGGCCGCCCTTGGTTGTTACGGCAATGCGGCTTAGCCCAGCAGCTTCAGCGCCATCTGCGGCATGGAGTTGGCCTGGGCCAACATGCTGATGCCGGCCTGCGACAGCACCTGGTTGCGGGTCATGGCCGCCATCTCCGTCGCCACGTCGGCGTCCGAAATGCGGCTCTCGGCGACCGCGAGGTTCTCGGCCTGAATGTCCAGAATGCTGTTGGCCGCCTCAAGGCGGTTCATGATGTAACCGAGCTCGGCGCGGAAGGCGTCCTTCAGCCCGATGGCGGTCGTGACGGCCGTCAGGGCGCCGGTGGCGTCGCTGGTCAGGTCAATACCCGCAGCCCCATCCGAGCCATTGGTAACGGCGAAGTCGGCCGTCGCCAGGGCGACCGGCGTGCCGACGCCGACCGTCAGGTTGTTGCCCGCACCGGCGGTCTTGGCCGTGACGCGGAGGCGATAGCCGCCGAAGTCCGCGTCATATTCGGCCTTCGCGAAGACGGGGTTGCCGCCCCACGTGGTGGCCGCCTGGGCGTTGAGGACGTTGACCAGATCGTTCAGCGTGATACCATCGTCGTCGTATGCGTCCAGATCGACGGCGATCGAGTCATCGGTCCCGAAGTCGAAGGTCAGCAGGTCATTCGTGTCCGCCGTGATGTCGTCGGCCGCGAGGAAGAGGTCCGAGGCGCTGGCCACGACCTTCTCGCTCAAGGCGGTACTGGTGGAGACGTTGGTCGTCCCGACACCCAGGCCGCTGGCGCTCATATCACGCCCGCTGATGCCGATGGTCCCTTCGCCAAGGTGGAAGCTGTAGGCAGTGATATTGTCCAGCAGCTTCTTGTCGTTAAACTTGGTCGAAGTGGCGATGCGGGTGATTTCCGTCGAGAGCTGTTCGAATTCGTCGTGCATGATCTGGATCTGCGCGTCGGAATACGACTCGGTCGACGCCTGCTCGGCCAGTTCCTTCATGCGAACCAGAATGTCGTCCATCACGGCCATAGCACCTTCAGCCGTCTGCAGCATGGACACGGCGTCCTGGGCGTTACGCGACGCCTGGCGGAGCTGAGCGACGTCGGCACGGATCAGCTCGCGGACGGCCAGGCCGGCGGCATCGTCTTTGGCACTGTTGATGCGTTGGCCCGAAGAAAGCCGCTCGACCGACTTCGACAGCGAGTTGTAGCTGGCGCCAAGGTGGCGGGCAGCGTTTTCGGCCATCATGTTGTTCTTAATCGATAGCATGTGATCCTCTCCCTCTCAATGAGAGTGGTTCGTTGAGGCGGACCTCCACGGCCCGCCCATCTATTTTCGTACATCCGTCTCTACAAAACCGACTACAGTGCACCCTGCAGAGTAAGCGAGCCACGCCTTCCGTGAGGCCCGCTGCTTCCGAGTCTAGTTATCGATGGCAATCTGGGAAACTTGAGGGGCCTTAAGGGAAATTCTTATTCTTGGCAAAGCACCGGCTGGAACACCGGGAGAAGGGAATATCTGAAATTCTTCCCTTCATGCCACTTACGTTACTAACCCCCCGTGATGTTTTGCGAACTGACGTTTTAGAGAGTTCTGGGGTTATTTCCAGAATGGTCCGATAAAGTCCGCGACCTGCCCCACCACGCCCCAGGCGCAAAAAAAGATCGGGACCCCGCCGCGCCGGCGGAATCCCGTTCGCTATCGACCCGCTGCCCCGCAGCAGCTAGTCAAATGTCGTCACAAGCCCTCGGTGAGTATCCGCTCCGCCGCCCGCTGCATCGCCTCGGGCGTATCCAACTCGCCCGCGTCGATCAGCCGCCGCGCCTCGGCCACCGCATCGGCCCGCACTTCCTCGCAGCTGCCCGCCTGGCGGACGTAGCGCTGAAGCTCCGGGGCAATGATCACGGCGTCGCCGTCGCCGGGGCGGGGCGAGGGGGCCTGGCTCCGTCGCGGCGGCGCCGCGTCGGCGTCGCTCGCGGCCGGGGAGGGCAACCTATTGGGTCCGTCTATTCGCACGTTCAAGCTCCTGACTGCCGTTTCACCCGTATTGTCGAAACCCAGCCGGCAAACTTAAGCTGTTTTGCCCGACTTTCGTCATAAGCCGGTGCTATCCGGCCTTATTCGCACAACTCCGCCGGCGGCAACGGGCGAAGCGTCTGGGCGGTTTCAAAGGCCACGAACTTCTCGAACGCCTGCGGGCTGATGGTGACGATCTGCCACTCCATCGGTTCCAGCCCGCTTTTAAGCTGCTGGCAATAGTACTGCTTGATGCGCTTTTCCACCACTTTGTCGGTGGTGTCCCATGTGTGGTCCACCACCCAGACCGGCTTGCCCCGGCGCAAGTCCAGCAGGCACAGGTCCAGCCCAACCCGCATGCACGGATGCGGGCGGAAGTTTCGCACCCGTCCCAGCAGAATCGCATCGCAGTGGAACGTATCGCGCATCTGCCGGAGTTGGGCCATGCTGAAGCCCTCAGCCGATTCAAGCATCACCGTTTCGCAGATCGGATCGTCGCGGCCGATTACGTCCAGGCGAAACAGGCGCCGCGCCCGGATCGCTTCGGCCATCGCCACGGTGGTATCCTCGGCGATGCCGGCGTACCCGGGCTCCTGCGGCAACTCGATGAACACCACGCGGCGGATGCTATCGAGATCCTCCGGGCTGGAGAGGTGATGGTTGATGGACGCCGGTGGGGCCGACGGGCAGCAGCCCGCGGCCACCAGCAGCGCCAGCGGCGCCACTCCAGCCAGTAAAGAGGTTCTAGCGAGTGTCACCGTCGATCTCCTCGCCGGTATCGGCCCGGGCGGCCTGGGGCATGGTGGCGGGCGGGGTGGCGGCCGTCTCGGGCACTTCGCCACCGATCAGGCGCATGATTTTATACATCGCACCGAGCTGGGCCTTCTGGGCGTCGAGCATCTCCCCGCGGAAGCCCAGCACGCTGGCCTTCCACTGCCCCAGCTCACCTCGCATCTCCAGCAACAGGGCGTTGGCCTCGGAGAGCTCCTGCTCGGCCCGTTCGGCGCGGTGGCGCAGTTCGGCCAGTTCCACCGCGTGCTGCTGCTGGGTCTGGCGAAAGGCGTGGTTTTCGTTCAGCAGATCGTCGCGCTGCGTGCTGACCTCGGAATACTTCCGCGCCCACTCCAGGGCAACGTCCACCGCGGAGGGCGTCTCGCCGCGGAATTCCTCCTGGATGGCGGTCTGCCCCAGGTAAGAGCTGGACTGGGCGGTCGGCTCGGGTGCTGGCGGCGGCGGGGCGGCCGGACCGACCATGCTCCCGCAGCCGCACGCGCCGAAGGCAACCAGGACTGTCACGATGGTTCGCATCATACTTCCCATAAGCCTCTCCTCGCTCACGTCCCGGCCGGGCCGGAAACGTCGTAGCTGCATCGCAAACGGATCGTCTCGCCGCAGCGGCAGACGATCTCGATTATCGCACCCCGCTCGTCCTGCTGAACGACGCGGGCGCTGCCCACGGCGGCAGGGCGGACGGGCGAGGCCGGGGCCTGGCCCACGCGGCGAGGCCCGGACATGTTGATCTGGTTCTTTTTCAGGACTCTCGTTGCAGCCGGTTGCATTGCTCACTCCTGGCGGCGGTGCGTCGTTTAGGCAAAGTAGTCGATCAGGTGCTCGCCGTCATCCGCGGCCGGCGGGGTCCGCCGGTCGGTCTCGGTTTCTTCGTCGGGAACAGGCGCCCGATCTTCGCCCTGGCTGCGGCGCTTCTCCCGTTTGCGGCGCCGTTTGCGCCCATCGCCCAGCGGCGGAAGATGCGAAATCTCCTGCGGTCCGGTCGACGAGTGTATCCGGTAGTCTGAATCGCTGGTCATCGCAGGTCTCCCAGAGCCATCGAGAGCTTGAAGATCGCGCTGGCGTGCAACTGGCTGACGCGCGACTCGGTCACCTCCAACACCGCGGCGATCTCTTTCATCGTCAGGTCGCGCTCATAGTACAACAGCAGCACCGTGCGGTCCTTCTTGGACATCGCAGCGATCGCCTGCGCCAGGCGCGCCAGCAACTCCTTGCGCTCCACCTGCACATCCGGCGAGGGCGTCAAGGCAATCGGTATGAGAGAACCGCCCGAGGGCTCTTCATCTCCCAGCCCGTGAATGGACAGGAAGTGCTGTTTGCGGGCCTCCTGCAGCGTACGATATAGCTGCTCGGCGGTCAGTCCCGCCTCGCGGGCGAGGTCCTCGTCGGCGGGCGGGCGGCCCTGCTCGGCTACCAGGCGCTGGTAGACGCCGCGGACATGCTGGAGCTGCTTGTGGACGCTCATGGGCACGAACGAACGCCCGCGGAGCTCGTCGATGATCGCCCCGCGAACGCGTATGTACGCGTAGGTGCGAAACTCGGCGTCCCTGCCCGGATCGTACGCCCGCGCTGCCCGCACAAGCCCGACCGTCCCTGCCGAGATCAGGTCCTCCAGTTCCACGCGCCCGTGGAGGTTGCCGGCGATCTTCTGGGCGATGTGCCGCACCAGCGGCAGGTTGTCCAGGATCCACCGCTCCTCGGTGGCCTCGCGCGACTGGCGGGCATAGGCCTCGGAGATCCGCGCGCGCAGGGCCTCAGGCGCGATGCCTGAGGCGGTCGGATTGCCGGTGTCCGGTGTCACGATCTGCTATTCCTGGGGGCCCGTTGCCCACCTTGCTCGGCAACGGCAGCGCTGACCAGTATCCGGATGGCGAGCGATCCGCCCAGCCTGATCAGCAGGTACAGCCCTGCGGCCCCCGCCAGCGCCCGCTGAGCGCAGACGAAGACAGGCACGTCGCTGGCCCAGCCGACGCCGGCCAGCACGAAAAACGCCATCGCCGCGATGCTTATCGCCAGTCTTCTCATGCCCTATCACTCGCCCACGCCGGCGGCCGAGGCAAACACCTTGTCGGAAACCGTCGCCACCGATTCGACCCGCGTTCCAAGGGCGATCTCGTCGTACGCGAGCACCGGAAGCTGCGGCAACTGGCGAATCAGCATGTTCGCCAAGTGAGGCCGCAAGCGGAAATCGCACAGCAGCACGGCCCGGTCGAACCCGCCTTCCATCGCCTTGCGCCACGCCTCGCCGATTGCCCGCGCCAACTCCATCGCCTGCTCGGGCGCCAGAACGAGGTTCTCGCCGCCGCCCTCGGCCGAGATCGACTCGCACAACTCGTGCTCCGCCGCCGGCTCGAACGCGATCGCCTGTATCTTCCCCTCGGCGTCGCTGTGCTGCTCGGTGATGGTCCGCACCATCGCCTTGCGGGCCAGCTCGGTGAGGATCCGCGGGTCCTTAGTGCGGTGGGCGTGGTCGCCCAACACTTCGATGATCTGCGTCAGGTCGCGGATGGCGATCCCGTCTCGCAGCAGGTTCTGCAGCACGCGCTGCAGCAGACCCAGCGGGACCACGTCGCCTACCACCTCGCCGACCAGCGTGGGGTGCTTTTCCTTGAGGCGGTCGGTCAGGCGCTGCACGTCGTCGCGCGAGAGCAGTTCGTGGGCGTGGCGCTTCAGTGCCTCGGACAGGTGCGTCACCAGCACCGACTCCGGGTCGACCACGGTATACCCGGCCAGTTCGGCCTTCTCCTTCTGGGACGCCTCGATCCACAGGGCCGGCAGGTTGAACACCGGCTCGCGGGCAGCCTGACCGGCGATGGGCTCCTGCACCAGCCCGCCGTCCATCGCCAGCAGTCTATCCGGCTCGAGCTGCCCGGTGCTGATGACGTGGTTGTACAGGCGAATTTCGTAGCTGTTGGGATCGACATTCACGTTGTCCCGCAGGCGCACCAGCGGCAGGACGACGCCGTATTCCTGGGCGAACTTGCGCCGCAGTGGAGCGATGCGGTGCGAGAGGCTGCCCTTGCGCCGCGGATCGACGGTCTTGATCAGCCTCGCGCCCACGTGCACCGAAAGCTGGTCCACGTCCAGCAGTTCCTCCACGGGCGGCTGGGAGTCGGCCTCGCTCTTGGCGGGGGCGGGCTTGGTGTCCTCGGCCTGCCGCTCGCGCCGCGAGAGCGCGCGGGCCGTCAGCCCCGCACCCAGCGACAGCACGATGAACGGTACCTTGGGGAACCCCGGAACCAGCACCATCCCGCCCAGCAACAGCGCCGCCGTCCAGAAAGGCCGGCTGCGGGCGGCCATCTGCCGCATCAGGTCATGGCTGAGACTCGACTGCGTGGACGTCTTGGACACCAGGAAACCCGCCGAGGTCGAGATGATCACCGCGGGAATCTGCGAGACCAGCCCGTCGCCGATGGCCAGGATCGCGTAGGTCTTGATCGACTCCAGGGCGGTCAGCCCCTCGCCCGTTCCGACGGCAAAACCGCCGACGAGGTTGACGGCCGTGATGATCAGCCCGGCAATGGCGTCGCCGCGGACGAACTTGCTGGCACCGTCCATGGCCCCGTAAAACTCGCTTTCGCGGACGATTTTCTCGCGGCGCTGGCGGGCTTCGGTCTCGCCGATGGTCCCGGCGTTGAGGTCCGCGTCGATGGCCATCTGCTTACCGGGCATCGCGTCGAGATTGAAACGCGCCGCGACCTCGCTGATGCGCTCCGAACCCTTGGTGATAACCACGAACTGGATGATCACCAGAATCAGGAACACCACCAGTCCAATCACCAGGCTGCCGCCGGCGACGAAGTTTCCGAACGTGTCGATGATCCGCCCGGCGTCGCCGTTGAGCAGGATCAGCCGCGTCGAAGCGACGTTGAGCGACAGGCGGAAAAGCGTCACCACCAGCAGCAGCGAGGGGAAGGTGGACAGCTCGATGGACTCCTGGGCCGAGAGCACCACCACCAGCGTCGCCAGCGCTACGGCAATGGAGCACGACAGCAACAGGTCCAGCATGAACGTGGGCAGTGGGATCAGCAGCGTCGTGAGCACCACGGCCACGCCGATCGCGAAGATCATGTCGTTGTTCGCCAGCAAGCGGCTGATGCCGGTGGGCGCGGCGACGCCGGTCTTGGGGGCGACGGGGCTCATCGGCTACCTCCCCGCGGCAAGGCGCTCCGCCGACCCTTGCGCAGACGGTAGATCATCGCCAGCACCTCGGCCACCGCCACGAAGAGCGTCTCGGGGATCGCCTGGCCCGGTTCGCAGGAGGCGTATAACGCGCGGGCCAGGGCCGGCCGCTCGACGACCGCAATGCCGTGCTCGCGGGCGATCTCCTTGATCTTCTCGCAGAGAAAGTCCGCCCCCTTGGCCACCATCTGCGGGGCGTCCATTCCGCCCGCGTCGTAGCGCAGCGCCACGGCGAAGTGGGTGGGGTTGGCGATGACCACGTCGGCCGTCGGCACGTCCTGGAGCATGCGCTTGCGGGCCATCGCCATCTGCATCGCCCGCATGCGCCCCTTGATTTCCGGGGAGACCTCGTACTGCTTGCGCTCTTCCTTAACCTCCTGGCGGGTCATCATGAGTTGGCGACGGTGGTTCCACTTCTGGTAGAGCATGTCGATGCCCGCGATAACCAGCAGCGCCAGCACGACGCGTCCGCCCAGCCCGCTGATCAGCCGCGCCACGCCCGTCAGCAGCCCTTCCGGCGTGGCGAACTGCAGCGAGAGGACCTCGCCCAGGCGATTGGCCAGATACTGCCACGCCACGATCAACAGCACACCCAGCTTGGCCATCGACAGGAGCATCTTGACGACAGACTTGAGCGAGACGAGGTTCTTCACGCCGTTAGCGGGCGAGATGCGCGACCAGTCCAGGCGCACCGCCTTGGGCGCGACCGAAAGCCCGCCCAGCAGCGCGCTGCCGGCGATCCCGCCGGCAGCCATGACCACCATGAACGGGGCCAGCACCGTCAGGCACGCCACTCCGGCTTGGCCCATGACCGAATCCAACGCCGCGGCGCTAAGGTGCCCGCCAAGCTGAAAGCTCAGCCCGTCGTGCATCTGCCCCACGAACCATTCGCACAGCCAGCTCGCCATCAGCACCAGCATTATCAGCAACATCGCCATCATCAGCGCCGAGGGCACCTCCTGGCTCTGGGCGACCTGCCCCTTCTCCCGCGCCTTGCGCAGCCGCTCGGGAGTGGGTTTCTCGGTCCGTTCTGATGCGGGTTTGTCGGCCATGTCTGATCGATCACGTAATCAAGGACTGCTGCATCCAGCGGGCCATCTCGGCCATGAACCATTCCATCGACGGCACCATCGCCCCGGCCAGGAAAAGCCCCATCGCCACGCGAAGCGGGAAACTGGTCATCAGGATGTTCATTTCCGGCAGGACGCGGGCGAGAATGCAAAGCATCACCGCGACGATGAGGAACCCCGCCAGCATCGGGGCCGCCAGCTTCAGCGCCAGCAGAAGCATCATGGACCCGGCCGAGACGATCCCATCGGCCAGGCGGGCGGGGTCCGGAACCGCCGCCACGGGTAGGGCGCGGAAGCTGCTCGCCACCACCGCCAGCAGGATGCGATGCCCGCCGGCGGACAGGAACAGCAGCGCGAAGATCATCTCCACCAGCGTGGCGATGGGGTAGGCGCCGGTCCCGGAAACCGGGTCGATCACGTCCGAGTCCGTCATGCCCATCTGCTGGGCGGCGATCTCTCCGCCCTGCTGCACGGCCATGTACACCAGCCGGCAGGCCAGGCCCAGCGCCAGTCCCACGGCGGCCTCTTGGCAGAGCAGCGTCACTGCCGTCAGCCAGTGCGTCGCCGGCGCGACCGCCGGCGTCGGGGAGACAATGGCGAAGAACCCGGTCAACAGCACGGCCAGGCCCGCGCGGATCACCATCGGCACGGATTGCGCGCTGAATACGGGGCAGACCGCCAGGAAGGCGGTCACCCGCATCATGATCAGCGCCAGCGGCAGCAGAATGGCGATCCACGGGTCCAAGCTATCTTCCTAATCCCAGGGCGTTGACCTGGTTGAACACTTCCAGCGTAAAGCTCACGGCAACCTGCATCATCCATCCACCGAAGACCAACAGCGTCACGCCCACGCAAGCAAGCTTGAGGACCATGCCGGCCGTCATGTCGCGGATGGACGTGACCGCCTGGAGCATCGCCGCCAGCACGCCGACGATCAGCGTCGCCAGCAGCACCGGGGCCGAAACGAGCATCGCCGTCTCCAGCCCGCGCTTTCCGATGTACAGCACCAGGTCGGTGTCCATTTCACTCTCGTCAGTTAAAGCTCGTCACCAGCGTGCGGGCCACCAGGCGCCAGCCGTCCACCAGCACGAACAGGATGATCTTGAACGGTAGCGAGATCATCGCCGGCGGGAGCATCATCATCCCCGCACTGAGCAGGATGCCCGAGGTCACCAGGTCCACCAGCAGGAAGGGGATGAAGATCAGGCAGCCCATCTCGAACGCCTTGCGGAACTCGCTGATGGCGAACGAGGGGATCATCACGTGGGCAGGAATATCCGCCAGCGTTTCCGGCTGGGAGACGCCGGCCATCTGGGCGAACATCTCCAGGTCGCCCGTGCGGGTCTGGCGGAACATGA